>Ga0265294_10007759_pt1 | contig 12652 bp, 9 predicted proteins | sample MunlanPumphouse3_FD_192504 | JGI IMG/M metagenome (GOLD analysis project Ga0265294, IMG submission 192504) | Groundwater microbial communities from a municipal landfill in Southern Ontario, Canada - Pumphouse #3 | ecosystem: Environmental > Aquatic > Deep subsurface > Groundwater | place... | reverse complement strand
AGTCCATTCAAACTTCTTTCGCCCACAACAGATAGGGACCAAACTGTCTCACGACGTTTTGAACCCAGCTCGCGTACCACTTTAATTGGCGAACGGCCAAACCCTTGGAAGGTACTTCCCCTCCAGGATGTGATGAGCCGACATCGAGGTGCCAAACCGCCTCGTCGATGTGAACTCTTGGAAGCGATCAGCCTGTTATCCCCAGGGTAGCTTTTATCCGTTAAGTGATGTCTCTTCCACACAAAGACACCAGATCATTATGCCCGACTTTCGTCCCAGCTCGACATGTACGTCTCGCTGTCAAGCACCCTTATGCCATTGCACTCGATATACGATTTCCAACCGTATTGAGGGTACCTTGGGGCGCCTCCGTTATTCTTTGGGAGGCGACCGCCCCAGTCAAACTGCCCGCCTAACACTGTCCTTTTGGTTGTAAACCAACAAGTTAGAATGATTGAGTCTCAAAAGTTGTATTTCACTGACGACTCCGTCGAAGCTAGCGCCCCGACATCAAAGTCTCCAACCTATGCTACATATGAAACTCAAGCACTCAATATTAAGTTACAGTAAAGCTCCATGGGGTCTTTCCGTCTAGTTGCGGGTAACCTGCATCTTCACAGGTATTAAGATTTCACCGAGTCTGCTGTCGAGACAGCGCCCAAATTATTATACCATTCATGCGCGTCAGAACTTGCCTGACAAGGAATTTCGCTACCTTAGGACCGTTATAGTTACGGCCGCCGTTCACTAGGGCTTCAATTCAAAGCTTCGCTTGCGCTAACTCATCCTTTTAACCTTCCAGCACTGGGCAGGCATCACCTCATATACATCGCCTTGCGGCTTAGCATAAAGCTGTGTTTTTGATAAACAGTTACTTGGGCCTCTTCACTGCGACCATCTCACGATGGCACTTCTTCTTGCGAACTTACGAAGTAATTTTGCAGAGTTCCTTAACAACAGTTAAACTCGCTCACCTTAGGATATTCTCCTTGACCACGTGTGTCCGTTCTTGGTACGGGACATATATAATTAAACTAGCAACTTTTCTCGAGAATTGGCATCATTGACTTCGCTACTAGGCGAACCGTTCGCTCCTCATCACTCATTCCCCTTACGCTGAAGAGATTTGCTACCTCAGCAGGTACTTAGCTTGATCCGGAATCCATAACCGGTACAATTAGCCACTTCTGTCATTACATCGAATATATATGTGTGCAGGAATATCAACCTGCTATCCATCGATTACGCCTCTCGGCCTCATCTTAGGACCCGACTAACCCAGGGAGGACGACCCTTCCCCTGGAAACCTTAGTCTATTAGTGTGCATGATTCTCACATGCAATCGTTACTCACACCGGCATACTCACTTCTTATCGGTCCACCACTCTTTACAGTATGGCTTCACCCCAATAAGAACGCTCCTCTACCACTTTAGAATAAATTCTAAAATCCATAACTTCGGTAATACGCTTAGCCCCGGTAAATCTTCGGCGCGAAGGCACTCGACTAGTGAGCTGTTACGCACTCTTTAAATGATGACGGCTTCTGGGCCAACATCCTAGTTGTTTATGCATCTTCACATCCTTTAACACTTAGCGTATATTTAGGGACCTTAATTGATGGTCTGGGCTGTTTCCCTTTTGAGCATGGAGCTTATCCCCCACACTCTGACTGCTTGTTTAAGATTTATGGAATTCGGAGTTTGATTGAAATTGGTAACGCTAGGTGCGTCCCGCGATCATTCAGTGCTCTACCTCCACAAATTATATTAACAAACGCTAGCCCTAAAGCTATTTCGAGGAGAACCAGCTATCTCCCAACTCGATTGGAATTTCTCCCCTATCCACAATTCATCCGCGGGCGTTTCAACGAACGTCGGTTCGGACCTCCAGTAGGTTTTACCCCACCTTCATCCTGATCATGGATAGATCGTCGGGTTTCGGGTCTATATCATCATACTTATTTTCGCCCTATTCGGACTCGCTTTCGCTACGGCTCCCCTTCATCAGGTTAACCTCGCATGATAATAAAACTCGCCGGCTCATTCTTCAATAGGCACGTTATCACCCTTTAACGGGCTCTAACTTTTTGTAAGCATACAGATTCAGATTCTTTTCACTCCCCTCCCGGGGTTCTTTTCACCTTTCCTTCACAGTACTTGTTCACTATCGGTCACTAGTTAGTATTTAGCCTTATGGAGTGGTCTCCACGTATTCCAACAGGATTACACGTGCCCCGTTGTACTTTGGAACTCACTAGGGGGTTATACAAGTTTATATACTGGACTATCACCATCTTTGGTAGGCCTTCCCAGGCCTTTCTACTGTTGTATAACACATCCCACATTGTGGTCCGAACTCTATAATAAATTATAGTTTAGGCTCCTCCGCTTTCGCTCGCCGCTACTGACGGAATCGATTAAATCTTTCTTTTCCTCTAGGTACTAAGATGTTTCAATTCCCTAGGTGTCTCCTCGTCTTTGATAAATCAAAGATCGATAATATTCTTATGAATATTGGGTTTCCCCATTCGGATATCGACGGATCAAAGCTCACACCAGCTCCCCATCGCTTTTCGCAGGTAGTCGCGTCCTTCATCGTCTACTAGTGCCAAGGCATCCACTGTACGCCCTAATTAACTTAACTTCGTAAAATTTTTGGTTTTTATGTTTGTCTTAACAAAATAATTTTGTTAACTTGCAATGAAAATTTAATTTGATAACTCAGATTAAATCTTACGCAATTTAACAGAAAGAACATGTTTTAAAATATCTAGTTTTCAAAGAACAATTTTTGAGAAAATCCTATTCTCTCAAAACTATATAGATGAGTTTACAATTGATTACGCCAACTTTTTGAATAAAATACCTAGAAATAGGTTTTTTAAAATTTAACACACCGACTTATTTAAGTCAGTTCCAATTCTCCATAGAAAGGAGGTGATCCATCCCCACGTTCCCGTAGGGATACCTTGTTACGACTTAACCCCAATCATTAGTCCTACCTTAGACGTCTCCCTCCTTACGGTTAGGATAACGGCTTCAAGTATTACCAACTCTCATGGTTTGACGGGCAGTGTGTACAAGCCCCGAGAACGTATTCACCGCAGCATGTCTGATCTGCGATTACTAGCAATTCCAGCTTCACGAAGTCGAGTTGCAGACTTCGATCCGAACTGAGGCCATCTTTATGAGATTTGCTTAACCTCGCGGTTTTGCAACTCTTTGTAATGGTCATTGTAGCACGTGTGTCGCCCAGGACATAAAGGGCATGATGATTTGACGTCATCCCCACCTTCCTCCGATTTAACATCGGCAGTCTCCTTAGAGTTCTCAACTAAATGTTAGTAACTAAGGACAAGGGTTGCGCTCGTTGCGGGACTTAACCCAACATCTCACGACACGAGCTGACGACAACCATGCACCACCTGTATGAGCTATAACTATGATTCTATTTCTAGAACTTTTACCTCTATGTCAAGTCCTGGTAAGGTTCTTCGCGTAGCGTCGAATTAAACCACATGCTCCACTGCTTGTGCGGGACCCCGTCAATTCCTTTAAGTTTCAATCTTGCGATCGTACTTCCCAGGCGGATTACTTAATGCGTTAGCTTCATTGCTCCAATAAGGAACATTTAGTAATCATCGTTTACAGCGTAGACTACTAGGGTATCTAATCCTATTTGCTACCTACGCTTTCGTGACTAAGCGTCAGTATTGTGCTGGTTGGCCGCCTTCGCCACCGGTATTCTTCCATATATCTACGCATTTCACCGCTACACATGGAGTTCTACCAACCTCTCACATACTCTAGTCTATCAGTTTTTAAAGCGAGAATAGGTTAAGCCTATCCATTTGACTTTAAACTTAATAAACCGCCTGCTCACTCTTTACGCCCAATAATTCCGGATAACGCTTGCAACCTACGTATTACCGCGACTGCTGGCACGTAGTTAGTCGTTGCTTTCTGGCAAGGTACTATCAAACTGGTGTCATTACCTACACCAATCATTTATCCCCTGTAACAGAATTTTACAATCCGAAGACCTTCATCATTCACGCGGCGTTGCTCGATCAGGGTTTCCCCCATTGTCGAAAACTCCCTACTGCTGCCTCCCGTAGGAGTATGGACCGTTCTCAGTTCCATTGTGGCCGTTCACCCTCTCAGGTCGGCTACTGATCCTCGCCTTGGTGGGCTTTTATCTCACCAACTAGCTAATCAGACGCAGGCTCATCAATCAGCGGAGCCGAAGCTCCTTTCATAATAAGGAATTTCACCCTATTACGTATTACGGTATTAGCCAAAGTTTCCTCTGGGTATCCCCAACTGAAAGGTAGATTACCAACGCGATACTCACCCGTTCGCCTCTAATGTATTGCTACATTCGATCGACTTGCATGTATTAGGCACGCCGCCAGCGTTCATCCTGAGCCAGGATCAAACTCTCTAAAAGTTTGTATCTAAGTTCATTATTATTCTGGTTTTAATTTCTTCATCAGAAATTATTGTTGTTAATTAATCTTAAAATTAAATAACTTAATTAAAATTGACGTTATTTTCTTGTACATCATCTATATAGTTTTCAAAGATCTCATGCACGCCTCAATCTCTTTCCGCGTGCTTTATTAATATACCATTAAGATATTTTATAGTCAATACAAATTTAAATTAATTTCAATTAAATCTGTAAGCCCAAAAAAATACCATGATATACTGCTTTTTTTGCCAATCTTCTGACCGGCAACGTTTAAAAGTATACTAAGAACCAATATCGAAATCAAGCGATTTTTTAACTTTTTTTAAACTTTTTTTAAAAACGTAAAAATAAGCAAAATAAAAGCGTTATTAGTAGTTAATTAGTAAAGAAAAACTTAAAAATAATTATTCATAAAAAATAATATATTTATCGCCTTTTATTCTTCTATCCTTATTTATATATAATATAAAATTTCAATTAATTAACCCAATCCAATAAATATATTATTTAAAAAAGTTGTCAGGTATATATGCGTATTATATTCTTTTCAAGATTTCAAATGCTTTAAAATATATTTTTTAAAGATAAAAAAATGATATTGGAATCCAATATCATTTCTCGTTCATTTAATGGTGGGTGTTATAGGGATCGAACCTATGACCTTCTGTACGTCAAACAGATGCTCTCCCAGCTGAGCTAAGCACCCATGCTGAACGCTTTATTAATATACTATAAATTAGTAATCCTTTCAAGATTAAATTTTGATACTAAACTGTTTTAAATAAATATATCAAAGGTAAAACACCTACAGCAGCTTCAACAAAGAAGCAAATTCCAACATATGGAGCATAAGCGTATCCATTTTGGGCAACCGCAACAGCACGAATAATTTCAGCTGTACCGCCAAGTATTAAACCGATAATCGAAACAATCATCGAAACAAAAGCGAATATTGACGAAAACTTATAGTTATTACGATAAAAATAAATAATACCAAAAATAGCAAGAACCATAGCTACTATACAAGTTACAAATTGAATATAATCGTAAGGTTGAGCATCCCTTTCAAATGCGTAACTAATTCCCATCCAGGCACAAGGTATCGCATAAATGAGAACAAGATATAATAAGGATATAAATGTCGAATCTTGATTTTTTCTTATAAGCAAATATGCCGAAATGCAATATCCAGCAACAAATACTGAACTCATTAAACCACCATAGAATGTGGCAATATACCCAGCACTAATTCCAAAGAAAACAACGTGACATAAATAAACAGCCGACATAATTAAATAAGCTATACGAACTAGTTTGTTATTGTTTGCAAGATTTCGTGCATTATTTACACTAATCTTTATTTCTTCACTATCAGTTTTTTTCATAATAAAACTCCAAAATTATCTGCTTTTAAATTATAACAAATTATTTATATTTTGTAATAGAAACTGACCAAAAACCAATTTCCTACTATTTTGGCTCTAGATAAGTACACCAAGTATGTCTAAATTTTAAAACCGAAATTCTAAAATATAGTCTATTTGTATCCGTATAATAGATATCACCACAATTATGTAAAATTGCAATACGCGAGGCAATATCGTCGACATCACATGACAAATATACGTATTTATTGTGAAAATCTTCAAAATCAAGCAATTTACCAATAGCGAGTCTTAATCCATAACTTGCATAACCTTTATGTCTTGCTTCGGGAATAATATAAAAATCTATGTTCCCTTTGGTCCCGTTTAATAAACCATCAGCATCATGCCTAATTCTGAATAAACCAATATATTCATCATTATTTAATAGAAAAGTATAAGTCTCAGGAATATCACCTTCGTGAACTCCTACACCAAAACTTCCATCAATAAGCTCTTGCATAATTCGCTCTCTAAACACATAAAAAGACATACCACGGAATTCATTAATAAATTCTTTATCAGATGGGTGAATTTGGAAAAACCAAAACTCACGTACAGAGCAATCTCTATTAAGATCATCTAAGTAAATCATATTTTGATTATATATAATAAAAACACCAAACTCAAATTATATCGAACTAAAGCAATATATTTTATTTCATAATAGCAATTTTTGATATTGTGAAACTATACTTTTCCAACTTTAGGAAAAGATGCAAAGAAAATCTTTTGTTAACTAATTCACAATAGCAATTTTTGATATTTCGAAATTAGTAAATATTTCTATTTAAAAAAATAAAGAACAAAATTATTTCTTCGATTATAACGATTGTTTTTAGTTTCATATAAGCAATTTTTGATATTATAGGACATTTATTTTTTATTTCTGGAAAGTAACTAAGAACATCTTTTGTTAACTAATTAACAATAGCAATTTTTGATATTTCGAAATTAGTAAATATTGCTAGTTAAAAAATAAAGAACAAAATTATTTCTCCGATTATAACGGTTGTTTTTAGTTTCATATAAGCAATTTTTGATATTATGACTTCACAACTTTCCAATTAAAAAACTCTTGAATAAATCAAGAGTTTTTATTATTCCTGGTGCCGACTGTCGGAATCGAACCAACGACCTACTCATTACGAATGAGTTGCTCTACCAACTAAGCTAAGTCGGCATAAAAAGATTATACTTTAAAAGCATATCAAAATATATAATAAATAAATTATTTTTTATTTGTTAATTCTTGATTGGTAACATCTCCATTATGCGGAACAACAGTCCATAAATTCCTTTTCTTTTTATGAACTAATCCATCGAAGAAACCAGATACAAAGTCAAAAAACCAAAAACCAAAAGTAAAAACAATAAACAAATTGTTTTTAAAAGAAAACTTAAATTGTTTTCTATTTGCAATAAGGACGACTATACAACTAATCATAAATAAAACATATACAGAGAAAAATGGAATTAAAGAATGCAAGAATAGCCATCCAGCCTTACTAATATCGAAATAGAAACTAGACAAAAATAACGCAAATGCAATCAAAAATGAAACAAGCGTTAAAACTATATAAACAACAAGAGGCCAAAGCGAACAATTATATTCAACGATAGCAATATTTTTCATAACTTTCTTCTTAGCTTTATAATCATAATCTTTCTTCTTAAAAGGTTTCCTCGAAGCTAGAAAACCCCAAACCCACCTTACATGTTGCTTATGCATGGTCTTAAAATCTTCGGGCTGTTCATCATAATATTGAACCGTTTCGTCATACCCCATTTTCACATTATGGTAAGTACAATAAGTAGTTAATTGAACATCTTCAGTCATTCCTACAAAAATCCAAGAACCGATATCATCAATAATTTGCCGATCTATGTAATAGCCTGTTCCATTAAGCATGATTTTATCGAAAACTATGCTTCTACCTTTAGAAAAAATTCCATTAAGAGTAGCAAACAAAACTGCACTATTAATTGTTACATAATTCTTATTAGCGTTAGAAAAGTTTCTATAGCCAAAGCCAACTTGATAACCTGCATTTTTTAAGTTATTCATTCTTTCGAGATAGTTGGAATCCATACGATTATCAGCATCAAAAATCATATATGCATCATAATTCGCATTTATGCCTTTTACTTTTAGGTCCTCAATAAATTCACGAATTGCGAAACCTTTAGTACCTTTGTTTACAAGATCTTTTCTTATATAAAAATTGTAACCAAGTTTTTTGGTTATCTTGCATGTTGGATCATCTTTAGATTCAACAATAACATAAACATCATATTTATCTTTAGGATAAGTTTGTTTTTTCAAACTAATTAAGTTATTCTCAATTACATTGCACTCGTTTCTAGCAGGAATGATTACACAAAATTTATAATTCTTTGTTCCTTTCAGATATTTTTTAGGCTTTTTGAAACATAACAAAAAATAAACGATGTAATACCAAAAAGTAAAAAGCATAACAACATAAGCGATTAAAATCGCTATGTCGCACCATTGAATAATAAGATCGTAATTAACCATTTTTCACCTTAGATACCAATAAATCCTATAGCATAAAGACCTAGATCATATAAACCATGACCGAGTATAACACTTAGATTACTACAATTTTTAAAATAAAACTTTACATAACCAAAAGTTACACCTAATAAAGAAGTAATAATTACTTGCACAAAATTTCCATTAATTAAATGAAATAAGCCAAAAATTATTCCCGAAATCAAAGGCGCTAGAAAAGATGCTCTTTTTAACCAAACAACTAATTGATTCATTAAATAGCAACGAAAAAACAATTCCTCACCAACAGCAACAAAAAATACATAAAAGAACGCCTTATAAATAAACTCGTTTATTTCGAAAACACTTGAAGAACTATTCTCATTAAAAACAAGATGCGGAATAATCCCAATAAATAAAAGAAAAACAAAAGCTAAAATGAATCCTATCAAAATTTGCATAAACAAATGTTTTCTAGAAATCTTTAATAAATCAATTCTTTTCGTAAATAATAACGACAAAATCGAAACAAGAATAATAGCGACATATATTAAAATAGAAAATAACCTAAATTTCCATAATTCAGTAGTTTTATTAAATGAAGTAATATAAGTTAACAAAAATACCAAACACAATGATAAAGCAAACACAAATATTTCAATGAAAATGGTCTTCTTTGAAGATTTCGTATTATCATTTTTTGATATTGTCTTTTGACCAATATTTATTTCTTTTTGTTCAGTTTTCTTGTTTTCCATTTTTATTACTTTCCACCATTTGGATCATAAATATACTCAATATATTCATATTGGTTCACACTATTAGCTATATTTTTCATTTGTTTTAAACATTCACTATGCAAATAATCCCGATTTTCATGAATAGAAAACTCTTGTTTAGGATAAACTAGCTCACCAAATATTATAGTTTGACATGGTCTCTTTCTATACCAAACTTTTCTCCATACAGTAACAAATGGCATTATTGGTGCATTTAGTTTTGCTGGGTAATGAAAACTACCGTTTTTAAAATCTCTAATTTTTGTGTAATAAGGCCAAATATGAGCTTCAGGAAAAATAATAACATTTTCTTTTCTCTTTATCGAAAGAGCTAGCGCATTTTCTAAATTTCTATAATTTGCAAAATCGTTTTCTAATGGTAAAGGAAAATATCCAAAACATTTCACTAAATATCTTACAATAGGGCCTAAACTTAAGGTGTCTGTAAAACCAATGATGTTAGTTTTCCTATGGATCGCAAATGTTTGCAATTTAAAAACATCCATAATTGCAACATGATTACCATATAAAAATACTCCAGTTTTTTGCTTTCTCAATATTTTCAATTGCTTTCTATTTTTAATTCTCACACCATTAAAAAAGCATCCTATAGATAGAATTGGTTTAGCTAGTAAATAATACAAACAATTTCCAATAAACCTAGAGAAACCAAATTTCGAGTATTTATACCCAGATGGAATTGCAGGTCTCTTTAAACCAACATCATTAAAATCCTCATTAACTGGATCTGAATAATGTATTTTCTTTGTTATCTTCCACTCTTGTTTCATTTCATATTCTCCAAAAATAAAAACTTAAATATAAATTGATATTTTGAATGCTCTAACCTTATTGATTTGCATTTAACATTATTTTAATTTTAGCATACCGATTTATTTATATAAATAGAATTTAGGGACATCTAGTAATTAAAAACATCTTGATGCAATCATATAAATAACAAATATCCTTTATTTCAAAGCAAAAATAAAACCATCACATATTGTGATGGTTAAATTCTAATGGTTGCGGGGAGAAGATTTGAACTTCTGACCTCCGGGTTATGAGCCCGACGAGCTACCAGGCTGCTCTACCCCGCGATGTAAAGAAACTATACCACATAGACCTTTAAAAGTAAAATAAACTTCACTTCTAAAAACTAAAATACTAAACTAGTCCCTTAAATAAAAAAATGGCGGAGAAGAAGGGATTCGAACCCTTGCTAGAGCATGACCCTACTATCGGTTTTCAAGACCGACCCCTTCAACCACTTGGGTACTTCTCCAAAGAACATAATTTATTGGTGGACCATCTAGGACTTGAACCCAGAACCTAACCGTTATGAGCGGTCCGCTCTAACCAATTGCGCTAATGGTCCAAGTTTGGTACCAGCGAAGGGATTCGAACCCCCGACATGCCGGGTATGAGCCGACCGCTCTAACCAACTGAGCTACGCTGGCATATTATAATTGGTGGAGCTGCGGAGAATCGAACTCCGAACTCAAGCTTGCAAAGCTAGCGTTATCCCATTTAACTATAGCCCCAATAAATAATATCACGCTTAAATCGCGCTTAATTATTATAATATAAGGAAATCAATTTAATCAATAGAAACCTTTTATTGAATAGTTAAAAAAGCAAAGAAAAGATAATAAAAAACAAGGTTTTAGTAAAATTTCCTCCAAATTATTAACTGAAAATAATTATAAATATTATACTTAAAAAGAGGAGATTAAAATTATGAAAATAATGTGTATTCTTACAAATGGTTTTGAAGATATTGAAGCTGTTGGAACAATAGCAATACTAAGGAGAGCAGGAATCCAAATTGATGTCTTTTCGTTACATGGCACAGATGCCACGGGTCGTTATAACGTTCATTTATGCAATTTAAATGATTTGCATACATGCAACACCGATGATTATGGATGCCTATTCATCGCTGGCGGACCACAATATGTCGAACTAGAAAACAATAATTATTTTTTGGATATTGTTAAAGATTTTCATAACAAAAATAAATATATTGCAGCTATTTGTGCAGGACCAACTATTCTTGGTCATTTAGGTTACTTAAAAAATACAAAATACACTTGCTTCACTAGTATGAATGAAGATTTTGGCGGAGATTATATTGATAAATATTGCGTTGCCGACAACAAAATAATCACTGGCCGAAGTGCTGCAGCAGTAATTGATTTTTCATTTTTAATTATTGAAACATTATTTGGACACGAATTATCTGATAAAATCAAAAAACAAATCTATTATTAAAGCCTATTTAAATGGAGTTACATAAATATAAGGTATCTCATGAACGCTACAAGTTGTCCTTGCATATTTTGGATGTCCAATGCAAACACTTAATATTGGAATATAATCACCAAATCTCCAATATCTTTTGACAGCTTTTGAATTGTAATATAAGTCAAATGTATCATCAACGATTGCGGCTGCTAAACCATGGTTTATTGTCTCAAGCATTAGACCATAAGCAATGCATCCAGCTGACTCATAGGCTCTTTCAATCACAGTTCGTGGACCACAAAAACCAATTGAAATAAATGCTGTACAACCATAAGTCATGTCCCTGTAAGGTGGCGTATCAAGAACAAGTTCCCTACCACTTCTTAACTCACGACCAGTAATAATAAATAGTTTAAATAAATTATACATATCATAAGCTACCGGCGTATGATTTGCAGACTTAATGATTTCCATTAAGTCATTAACGCTTACTTCTTCGTCTGAAAAAGATCTCGTCGTAAAACGTCTTTCCAAAATTTCATCAAATTCCATTATTAAAAATACTTGTAAAAAGAATAAAAATTATCCGATTTACCGCCTTTCTTCTTTCCAAATTATTAGACAATAAAATTGATTAATCAACCCTAAATTTAGAACAAAAAAAGTTGATTACTTATGTAATCAACAATTTTTAAAAAACTTTTAAGTTATTTTTTGCTGCTAGTTAATAACCCAAAACCAGAGCCCAAAGTAGCTAAAATATAACATACAACAGTAATAATATAGGTAGCACCCCATTTATAATCGCCAACATCAATCTTATAATCATCAGTACTGTTTGCTAATGCGTAACCATTTAAAACAAAGAAAACCATAATTGTTCCAGCTAAAATTAACGCAAACGAAATAAAAGCAACAAGCTTTGACTTCTTAAAAACAAAATTTCCTAATAAGCCTAAAATAACACCTAAAACTGGCAAAAGTAATGCAATGCAACCGATAGTGTTAAAAGCAAAGCTAAAGCTTTGAGCTACTGATCCACTACTTCCAGATGCCGACAAAACAATAGTCACATCATGAGTTCCACCAAAAACAATTGCTAATCCAGGAGATACCGTTTCGAATTTGTGGGCAACATATAAAAAAGAGAAGCTTTATAATTAGTGTACTGAAAAAATTAAAGGAGCTTCTCTATGACTATTATAAACTATT
>Ga0265294_10007757_pt1 | contig 12653 bp, 10 predicted proteins | sample MunlanPumphouse3_FD_192504 | JGI IMG/M metagenome (GOLD analysis project Ga0265294, IMG submission 192504) | Groundwater microbial communities from a municipal landfill in Southern Ontario, Canada - Pumphouse #3 | ecosystem: Environmental > Aquatic > Deep subsurface > Groundwater | place... | reverse complement strand
GGTATTCTGCCATATGCCGAAAGCGAGCTAGCACTCACAGCCTTGGTGGCTTCAGTGGGAAGTAAGGATTTTGACTATGGGGCGATGAGTGGATATTTCTATAGTAGATTAGAGAAGGGTGAAGTGGTAGGTGAGGACCTTACCTCAGCCTTATGGGGACTGGCAGCCTTAGGTGAGCCGGTGCTCTTAGAGATCAATAAGTACCTGGAGCAGGGGAATTTATCTCCGGCCGAAAAGGTTCATTTAGCCTTGGCTCTCTTGGATAGCGGGGATGGGGCCTATGCCAATCAGGTTTATGTTGATTTATTAGCACAATATGGTGAAAACCTGGGAAGTTCCTTGAGAATGAAGATAGGCAGAGATCAGGATGAAGTAATTTTTGCGACAACTCAGATGGCACTTTTGGCCGCCAGACTTGATACTCCGGAGAAAAACAGCTTGTATCAGTATGTCTTGGAAAATCCGGGAACGGAAATTTTGACCAATCTGGAGCAGCTGCAGATTCTCCAATACCAGCTACAGTATCTAGAGAATGAGCCGGTTAGCTTTACTTATGAATTAAATGGCAAAAAGGAGAAAATGGAATTGGAAGGGCGGGAAACCTTTACCCTCACAGTTTTACCACAAGATTTAGCCAAACTTAAATTTAGTAAGATTACGGGAAAAGTTGGTGTAATGACAGCTTATAGCCAGTCTTATGGACAAGAAGATATTCCGGAACGCGAAGATCTAAAGGTGAGTCGTGCCTATCTGGTTAATAATCAGGAAGTGAATACTTTACAGCGCGGTGATTTGGTGGAGGTAGTTTTAAATTATGAAATTAAAGATCTAGCGCCGGGCGGTAGCTATGAATTAGTTGATATTCTGCCGGCAGGGCTGAGTTATGTCCAGAAGCCTTATCAAAGAACGCAGAATACATCTGTAAACTTATCTTATCCCTCGGAGGTTAAGGGTCAAAAAATTACCTTCAATCTATGGAAGGAGCGGAAAACTGGACAGACGGCGAAACCTAGACCGATAGTCTATTACGCCAGAGTAGTTTCCCCCGGTGAGTTTATAGCCCAGGGCACTTTAATGAGTCATAGTAAGAATAATGATATCTGTATATTAGGACAGGAAGATAGAGTTGTGATTAAATGAGGAAAAAAGGTGGGCTTAAACTAAAAAGAATAATCTGGGTAGGGTTAGGGCTGTGTCTGGTTGTGTTGCTGGCTTTTGTTCTGGCCAACGGCAGCTGGCAAAGCGGGTTACTATCGCAGGGAAGACAGCATAATAGCACTCTAGAATTATCACAAACTAAAAAAAAGCCGCCTCACCCCAGTTTTATAACTAAAGCAGAATTATATAAGGTTTTAGCTGAGCAGCCTATTTCGGAGGATGGGCTTGCTCCGGTGAATCAGTCTGATTTAGAGGGGGCGATCCTGGCCGGGGTTGTCCCCCATCACCTTGTTGCCGGAAGCCTGATTACGGATTTTATGTCTATTCTTGTCCCTCAGGAACCGGAATTGCTGGTGATTGTAGGTCCGAATCATGATAATTTGGGCGGAAGAATCATAACCGGCTTTGCTGACTGGCAGACCCCAGAAGGTCTAGTGGAAACTGAGGGGAAAATAGTGCAAACCCTGTTAGAGAAAAAAATAGCTGTTCAAGATGAACAGGTTTTAAGTAAGGAACATTCCATGGGCAGTCTCATGCCCTTAATCAAGCATTTTCTTCCGCAAGTCCAGGTTGTTCCGCTGATTTTTCACCATGATGTAACCTTGGAAGAAGTAGACAAGCTCTTAACGGTTTTAGACCCATATCTTCCGGGAGGGAAGGGAGTCTTACTGGCTTCCGTAGATTTTTCTCATTATCTGACGCGTCAAGAAGCAGAAGAAAAGGATAGCCTTACCGTAAAGGTCATGACTAATTTTGATTATCCGACACTTTTTCGTTTAGGCAATGAACATCTTGATTCACCGGCGTCTCTAGCTATGGCTTTCCGCTTTGGGGAAGGGAAAGGTCTTCGTGAATTTCGGGTTCTGAACAATACAAATTCCGGTGTGATTTTACAGAACGATCTTATCGAGACAACGAGCTATTTTACGCTAGTTTTTCAAAATTAATCTAAAAGATGTTTTGCAGATTGAGTCGTTTATTTTCCGGGATATGTTGAATATAATTGCTTAAAACATATATTTCGGCAAGGGTACTACTGCTATCTTGATGGTCAAGATAGCTTTTTATTTTACCGAAACATTCATCGATGCGATCTATTTCCTGGTGATGGATTAACATGGGCCAATATTCACGAATACTTGCCCATTTACTTTCAGCTTCCAGAAAGGCGTTTTTGGCCCCAGGCCAGTTATTATCACTAACGAAGGAATTCACTTTATCCGTAGAATCAAGTAGCGTCTCGGAACTTTTTTCTAAAATAATAATAATGCCCCAACCTAGACTGAGTAAAAAAAGTAGTAAGGATAGAAGGCCAATAGGGACATATAGTTTTTGCAATCTTATCCACCTTCTTTCTTTTGCCAGTATATCTCTCCTGTGCTATCCATACTGGCAAAAAAAACTTCCTGTAAATCTGTTACGCCGTCAGGAGCAAGTTTATTAAACAATTCTTCTTCAGTAAGGTTGAAGGTTTTTAAATTATGGATTATCACTTGACCGTCAAGGATTATAGATAAGGGGAGGCCGGGATCGGGCGGGGTTAGCTTTAAGTCGCCAGTACTTACAGTACGGTTGCTTCCTTTAGGAATGACACTCATTTGTCCGTTTGTTTCTAAAATGGCATAATCAATCTCGGCGATATTAGCATAATTTTTTACGCGCAGTTGTTCTAATAAATCATTAAGGTTGATTCGGAGGCGGCGCAGTTCGCTTTCCACAATCCGCCCTTTTTCAATCAGAATACTAGGGCGGCCGCAAATAATTGCTCTGGCCTTGTTGCTTTTTAAACTGATATAAGCTAGTCCCACTTGGGCGAAAAGGAGAGTGAGGATAGGGATGATACCGTCAATGAGGGGTATTTCGGTATCGGTTATAGGTAAAGCCGCCAGTTCGGAAATCATGATCGCCACCACAAGTTCAAAGGGTTGTAATTCGCCGATTTGTCTTTTGCCCATCAAACGCATTACCAGAACAACAAGGGCAAAAAGAAGAAGTGTGCGAAAGAAAACAATCAAGTTATCCCCCCCTTCCTGTCTTTTTATTGCTATTTAGCAAGTTTTCTTGATATTATATGTTTAGTGTAATATTTGCATATATATTCGATATAATGATGTTGCAGCTGGCAAAAGGAAGTGATTATTAGTGTCAGTCTTATTCTGGATATTGGCATTCTTGCTTGCCATGATTGTCTGTGTATTTTTGTTAATGTTAGTATGCCCCTGTCATTATTTTTTTGAAGGCAAAAAGCAGGATAAATTTGTGGGGGTTATTACAGTTAGAGTAGGCTTTTTAAAAATATGCCTGAAAAAAGAGGTGTTCGGTAATTATCCCCTGGAAGTTTATCTTGGAAAATGGCGATTTACAAAGACAAAAAAGCAGGAATTAAGGGGAGAAAGGGCGAATAAGCAAAATATAGAAAAACGGGTAATAATAACTTGGTTAAGAAAGTTAAACAGAGAAAGAGTCAGCTTAATTTTAGAGCTGAGTCGAAGTATTTGGCGAAAAATGCGTCCGCAGGAATTTTGTCTTAAAGGGAGAGTGGGGTTTGCTGACCCCTATTATACTGGATTGTTGGCGGCTGCACTTTGTGGTCTTCCCGGTAATAGGATAGAGATTGAACCTGTTTTTTGGGGAGAGATTTGTGAACTTTTTCTAAAAATCAAAGGACAGTTTACAATAGGAAAGATTTTTTATTGTCTGCTATATGCTTATTTAGCAAATCGGTTGCGTGTAAGATATATTGCCAAGAGGGTCAGGAAAAAGGAGGAGAATGGCTATGGATTATAATCAACATTTGCAAACAATGTTTGACAAATTAGAGAGCTTTTTTCGGACAGAAACAGTAGTAGGTGAACCGATCATAGTAGGTGAAGTAACCCTTATTCCGCTGATTGAAATTAGTTTTGGCTTAGGTTCAGGCATAGGAAGCGGGAAAGAGAAAGGAATAGAAGGTGCCGGTGGAGCAGGTGCCGGAGCAAAGATAATGCCAACGGCGATCATGGTTATTAAGGGCGAAGATGTTTCCTTAATTCCGTTAAAAGATCGAGATTCTTTAGAAAAGGTTTTTGAAGTAGTTCCGGAAATAATTAATAAATTAAAAAATAAAAAGCATGATACAACAACTCAAGAGTAAATAAACTGTAAACTGATAATTGATGAAATATAATACAATTTTCGATTATTTTATACTAAGATATATTGTTTTATACGAATTTTGTTGCTATAATATATATTATCAGGCAAAATATAGAAATACATTTTTCAAAGAAGCAATTAATTAAAATTGTTGACAAAATATCAGAAAAATGTAGAATATAATGTATGCTGAATAAAGGGAGGGAGATCTAAGTGTCCTTAACAGAACAAGAAAAAAGGGCTAAAAGACTAAAAAGTGATATTGTTCTCTTTCTCGTGGGATATTTAATTCTTGCCTTTGTTGCGTTGCATTTTAGTTATGCTTATCAAGAATTTGAAGTATTCACCTTCCAGGAAGTAGAGGAGTTGTTTGCCAACGCCACTATTCATATGCAAACAAATCCAGTGTTTATTCCTCCTAAGGTAAGCATAAAATTCTTGTTGTTCTGTTCAGGATTATATTTTACACTCTTTCTTTATTTTATTACCTCAAGAAAAAAATATATGATGGGCAAAGAATTTGGTACAGCTAAATGGGCAAGCAAAAGCGAAGCTAAAAAAATTGCCGATAGAAAAGATGACAATAATATTATTTTTACGAAAACAGAGAGAATGAGTCTCGATACACGTAAAACGGGAAAAAACCTGAATACATTAATAATCGGTTCTCCCGGCACAGGAAAAACCAGATATTTTGCTAAACCGAATATTTTGCAAGCAAACACCTCTTTGGTTATAACGGACCCTAAAGGTGAGTTATTAAGAGATACAGCTAGTTTTTTAATTGAAAAAGGGTATAGATTAAAGGTTTTTAATCTTATTGAAATGGAATATAGTGATGGTTACAACCCCTTTGAATATATTAAACAAGAACGAGATGTTTTAGTAGCCATCGATGTTTTGATTAAAAACACAACTCCTGAAGAATCAAAATCTTATGACCCCTTTTGGGAAAAAGCGGAAATCGCCTTTTTACAGTCTTTGATGTTTTTTATCTGGTATGAGCTTCCGAAAGAAGAACAGAATTTCTCGACGATGCTGGAATTATTAAGAAGAGCTGAGATTAAAGAAGATGAGGATGATTACGAAAGTGATTTGGATCTAATCTTTAAACAATTAGCTCGGGAGAAACCAGATCACATTGCTTTAAAACAATATGCCATTTTCAAACAAGCAGCCGGTAAAACAGCAAAATCAATCTTAATTTCAGCAGGCGTAAGGTTATCTGTCTTTAATATTCAATCCTTGGCTAATTTAACCTCACGGGATACCTTGGAATTAGAAACCATCGGTGATGAGAAAACGGCACTTTTTGTCATTATGTCCGACAGTATTACGACTTATAACTTCCTAGTAGCAATGATGTATACGCAATTATTCCATACCCTCTATCATGTTGCTGATTTCAAATACGAAGGCAGACTGCCCTATCATGTCCGTTTTATGCTTGATGAATTTGCCAATATCGGGCAAATACCGGAATTCTCTAAATTAGTTGGGACAATGCGCAGTAGGGAAGTAAGCGTCAATATCATCATTCAGAATATGACCCAGTTAAGCAGCTTGTATGAAAACAGTTGGGAAACAATTGTCGGTAACTGTGACAATCTCTTATTTTTAGGTGGCAAAGATTGGACTACACTTGAATATGTCAGTAAAGCATTAGGTGAAGAAACAATTGATACATTGGGTAATAGTGTAACAAGAGAGTCACTTTGGCAGCAGAGTACTTCTATTCAATATGGGGGTATGGCTCGTGAGTTGATGAAACCAGATGAATTAGGACGTATGCCGGATACTGACTGCATCTTACATATTAGAGGTTTAAACCCTTTTTATTCTAAAAAGTTTAATTTGAAAAGTCATAAAAATTACAGATACTTATATGATAGCTCTGATCGGTATTACTTTGACTACCGAAACATTAAGGGGGTGAGAAGCCGGCAAAGAGGTGCGTATCCTGCGGATGCCAGCTATGAACATGAAGATGATTTTTTTAGAGAAAAATCATTAACCGGGGATCATGACTTAAGTTTCAGGCGTATTGCAAGAAGGTTATTAAAATTTGATAAAAACAACTAAAAGAATAAGATTTAAAAGTTAAAAAGGAGTGTATTAAAATGAACAAAAAAAATGTAAAGGTACAAAAAAACAAATTAAGTAAAAGAAAGTTACAACGCAATATTCTTGAATTTCTCACTGTGCTTGTGTGCTTATTAGTTGTAGTAGGTATGACAGCTGCTCCTGCATTGGCAGGTGGTGGTACAGGTGGTAAAGATGGCGATTTTGCTGGTCTTGCTGATGGAACAGAAAAGCTTGATGCAATTGTTCAGTGGATTGCTACCTGGGCAGGGAGAATTGGTCTGGTTGTAGCATTTTTCGGGGCACTGCAGACAGTTCTTGGCTTTATGAATGATGATGCAGACTCCAAAGTGAGGGGCTTGAAAACCTTGGCTGCAGGATTTATGGTTTGGGGTATTTCACAAACTTATACAACGTTTTTTAATGACGCTACGACAACAACAACAACAACAAAATAACTGACTAATTATCTAAAGGTTTGTTACTACCTAGGGGTAGAGTTATTTCTAGACTCTACCCTGCTTTTTTAACTAATAATAAAATCTTCTAAAATTGTATGCAAATTATAGTAAACACTATATTTTTGTGTAGTTTCTTGGTATAATATATATAAATATATCTTATTTAGTGGGTGATTGTTTTTTTCTTCTTTTCACTTTAAATGTAGCGAGGTGAGAGATTATGCCTGAGTCTATGGATATGGCTTCTTGGTTTTCAGCATTTCTAAATGCAGGAACAGAATTCAATGACGAATTAGAAGGTTTAGGTAATAGTATTAGACAATTGCCCTTTGGGGAAATAAATGTAGTAAACATTAATTCATTTAATGTAGGACAGATTATAGATAATGTTGTAGGTGCCATTGAGCCGATTGCTTTTTCTTTGGCTGCCTTTTTTTTCATGATCGGGTTTTTGAAAAAAACGATGATGTTTGAATTTGTAACGATGGAAAATGTAGTTAAATGCTTATTACGGCTGGTTGTCGGTAAGATTCTTATTGATAACAGCCTTTTTTTAGTTGAACAGTTTGCGTTTGTTTGCAACGACCTGATAGCAGCTGTAACCAATGAAGTACAGAATGCTCTTAATTATACCGCAGGTCAAGGGCAGGCTGTCGATTTAGCTCGTTTTGTGTTACAATTTACGCAGTTAGGATTAATCGACAAAATTTTCCAAATGATCATCTATTTCCCGCAATGGATTGTCATCCAAGTTTGTAAAATAATAATTTTTGTGCAATTATGGGGACGTTTTTTACTGATTACTCTTTACGCCATGGTTTCTCCTATACCATTTGCTGGTATTATTACTGAGGAGACATCCGGATTTACGAAGACATTCGTACAAAACTATGCTGCTATTTTGTTGCAGGGATTGGTAATGCTGTTAATTCTTGAGCTATATATAGAGCTCAATGGATTATTTTTACTTTGGGTTCCATTTACCGGGATTCATGTTCAATTAGCGATAACAATAATCCTTGTTTTTATGTTGGCAAAGTCCGGGGATATGGCCAAGAAAATAATGGGGCTGTGATTTAGAAAGGAGGAGGCAAATTGATCGAAGTCAGAATACCTAAAGAGATACGTACATACAAGGAAAAACTATTTTTTGGTTTAAATATCAGGCAGACTGTTTGCATTGTTTTAGCTATTGCCATTAATGTTCCTATCTATATTTTTATTCGGCCTTATATAGGGGATGATCTTGCCGGATGGATTATTATATTTACGGCAATGCCTTTAATTTTAATTGGCTTTTTTAATTATAACGGGATGCCCTTTGAACAGTTTTTGACTTGTATTGTCAGGTTTCAATTTTTAACACCTCCAAAGCGGATATATAAAACAGAGAATATATATGGCATATTAATAGATACCCATGAGAAAAGGGTTAGTTTGGAAAAAAAGAAACGAGCTAGTCGTTTTTATAAGTTAAGAAGGAAGGCTTATCTAAAGAAGAAAATAGAGGCTCACCGTCAAGGTCAAAAATTTAAAGGTTAGGGGTGAAGTTTTTTGAAATCAATAGAGGGTCTTTTTGGTAAAAAAAACAAGGATACCCAAACAAGATCTAAACATGTTCCGAAAAGAGTTTTGCCTAGAACAGCACAACAAACCGTACCTTATTTGATGGCGTATGATGATGGGATCATTGAAATAAATAAAGGTACTTTTTCTAAAACAATTCAATTTTATGATATAAATTATCAAATAGCCAGGCAAGATGATAAAGAGGATATTTTTATTAAGTATTGCGAACTACTAAATTATTTTAATTCAACTATTGGAATTCAAATCACAATTCTTAATAAGTCTATAAACCGTAAAACCTTTGAAGAAAAGATATTATTGCAGGAAAGAGGCGACTATTTCGACCGATATAGGCAAGAATACAATGAAATGCTCAAACATCAGGTTAGTGTTGGGAAAAATGATATTCAAAAGGGAAAATACATAACACTTACGGTTACAGCTAGTGCAGTAGAAGATGCCCGGGGGATTTTCACTCGTTTGGAGAATGAGGTTCAGGGGTTGATTAGAAGACTGGGGAGTTACGGAAAAGTCTTGACAATTCAAGAGCGCTTGGAATTATTACATGATATCTATCGTCATGGGAATGAAGGAGATTTTATCTATGAGCCACGTTTAAACAGAAGGAAAGGTTTAATGACTAAGGATCTTATTGCTCCTGACGGTTTTGAATTCAAACGTGATCATATGTTGTTAGGAAATAAATATGCACGAGCTATATTTATTAAGGATTTACCTACGTTTATTAATGATGGCTTGTTAAGCGAATTAACAGATTTTAGTTTTAATATGCTTTTGACGATTAATATCAGACCAATTGAGCCTCATATTGCTCTTAGGTTAATCAATCGCCAAATTACGGGAATGGAAGCTAATAAAATTGAATATCAGAGAAGAAGTGTTCGTGGTGGTTATCATGAACCGTTTATTCCTTATGAACTTCGCAATAGTTTAGAAGATGCGCAAAAGCTCCTGGATGAAGTTGTGAATAAAAACCAAAAATTATTCTTAACAAATATCATCATTACCCATCTTGCTGATGAACAGGAGAAACTTAATCGTGATACAGATGCAATCACAGCTGTAGGAAGGAAATATCTTTGCCAGATGGGCGTACTTAATTACCAACAGGAAGATGGTTTAAATTCCACACTTCCGCTCGGTGTTAACCAAATCAAGGCCGACCGTTGTTTAACTACAGAAAGCACTGCCGTCTTTATTCCCTTTACTTCTCAAGAGTTGTTACAGGAAGAAGGGATGTATTACGGTCTTAATGCTGTTTCTGGAAATTTAATTATGTTTAGTCGTAAATCTTTAAAAAATGGGAACGGTTTTATTTTGGGTTCCCCCGGTAGTGGGAAATCTTTCAGTGCGAAACGGGAAATGGTTAATGTTCTTTTAAATACTGATGATGATGTAATTATTATTGACCCAGAAAGAGAATACACTAGATTAGTGGAGAATTTTAAAGGACAGGTAATTTATATTTCGGCTGGTTCCAAAAATTATATTAATCCACTGGATATGAGTATTGATTATTCGGATGACGAGGAGCCCTTGCAATTAAAATCTGATTTTGTCCTTTCTTTATGTGAGGTAATTGTGGGAGGAAGAGAAGGATTAACACCGAAAGAAAAGTCGATTATTGACCGTTGCTTAAAGCTGACTTATAAAGAATACTTACAGGAATTTGATCCGGAAAAGATTCCGACATTAAAAGATTTTTATGAAGTCATGAGAAGGCAAAAAGAAGTTGAAGCAGAAGGTTTGGCTACTGCCTTAGAACTTTATACGACCGGTAACCTTTCGGTATTTGCTAATAAGACAAATATTGATGTTGAGAATAGATTGGTCTGTTATGACATTAAAGATTTAGGAAAACAATTAAAAACCATGGGAATGTTAATTGTCCTTGATGCTATCTGGAACAGAATAACAGCCAACAGAGATAAGGGTAGAAGGACATGGCTATATATGGATGAAATTTATCTACTTTTCGCCAATGATTATTCAGCCAACTTTCTTTTTGAGCTTTATAAGAGAGCTAGAAAATGGGGGGCAATTCCTACGGGGATAACCCAAAACGTGGAGGACTTATTAGGTTCAGATTTGGCTAGAAGGATGTTATCGAACAGTGATTTTATTATGATGCTTAACCAAGCCTCGACAGATCGGGCAGAACTAGCCAAATTGTTAAATATCTCGGCAACACAATTATCTTATGTGACCAATTCTGATCCAGGGCAGGGATTATTATTCTCCGGTAATAGTATTATTCCTTTTATTGATAAATTCCCACAGAATACCAAGCTTTATAGCTTAATGACGACTAAGGTAGAGGAAGTTTCCCAGCTTACTTCTAAGCATGGTGGAGAAGATAGTGATATTAATAAAGATCTAAAACGAAAAAGAGCAAATGTTTCTATCAAAAGAAAATAGTAGTTAGGTGTTAATTCTCCTGGAAGAAGGGAGGAAGAGTAATGGCTCATTATTATCTGGATAGGGTTAACGATTTTATTAAAGAAAAGATTACAGATAACGTCAGAAAAGGTGATATCGCCAAGAGAAGTGGGCAATATGTTGTAAAGAAATTAAAAGATTACGAAGATGCCTATAAAGGTAGGTATATCGGGTCACTAAAGGATGAGGTACATAATCGTCTACTTCAAGGTGATCAAGAACTTGATGTAGGTATACAGTCTATTGTAGGAACCAAGGATAAACTACATGAAATAAAAGAATACACAGTTGGCAACATAGGAAGAGCAGTACATAGTGTAGATTGGAATAAGGTTGAGAAGCTTACTAAAACCGGTACGGCGCGGGAAATTTTAAAAGCTGGTACAATGGGGGCAACTAAACGTGGTTTAAATTTTGCTAAAAATACGGCAATTACAAAAGCGGATGATAAAATATCGGAATTTAGGGGCGACGGTTCACTTGATTTAGGTACAAATGTTATGGTTGAGCTGCGTGATGTGGAGAGAACTGCTGTCCATACAGCTTTTCAAGTAAAAAACACGGCAGAGGTAGGTTATAAAGGGGCTAAGTTTGCGGTTAAATATAATAATGCACTTAAAGATTTAGAGAGTGCACGAACAGTTTTAGCAAATACTTCCCCAATAAATGAAGCTCTTTATAATCAAAGAGCTGCTCAAGTGGTTTTAGCAGAACTAAAGATAAAACGGTTTCATATTGATTTAAAGAGTGCTGCGAAAAATAAAATTTTAGCACCTTATTATAATGCCGAAGCAACTGCTCGACAAATATATCATATTGGCCAAATATCTAGTGGACTAGTAAAAAGAGCAAGTGGGAGAACATATCGAGTAGCAAATACAGGTTCTGCCACCTTTGAAAGAAGAGCAAGAAGACCAGGAAGATATAGAGAAGGAACACCGAGATTATCGGCAAGAGCACGAGTAAACCTGAAAAAATATTATTGGAAGCAGAGAGAGTTAAAACGTCAGAAACGTCTTATAATAAAACGCAGAATAAGATTCCGTAGATATCTACATGCAGGAGAACTTAGAATAAAGGCTGCTTATCAACGCGCTTATTTGGTCGGACAAAGATCATATCAAGCGACCAGAGCCGGTGTGGAATTTGGCGTTCGACGGGGAGTTGACCTTGGTCGAGAAGGGGTCAGAACCCTCTCCAAAACTGGCTCTAAAGCTTATGGCGCCGCTAATAAAGGGGCTAGGTACACATACAATGTAGGCAGAACTTTCATTCGAACCGGAACCGGAACCGGAACAGCAACAAAACTTGGAGGCAGAGCGGCAACAAGACTTGGAGGAATCGCACTAAAACTCGGATTTCCCGGAATAGCAGCAAATCTCGGTGTCGGAGGAGTAGCAGCAGCCGGAGTGGCCGGAACCGGAACAGCAGCAGTCGGAACAGCAGCAGTCGGAACTGGAGCAGTCGGAACTGGAGCAGTCGGAACTGGAGCAGTCGGAACTGGAGCAGTCGGAACTGGAGCAGTGGTAGTCGGAGGAGTATCCCTATCAACAGTCGGAGTTGTGGTACTTCTTATCGGATTACTTTTAATACCTATAATTATGTTAATATCTATGGCTACTGCACCTTATGTTGGTGCAGTAGTATTGGCTGAAGAAGATGTATTCCTGGCCTATCGCGATAAAGTGCAAGAACTAGATGAAAGCTTTAATCAGGAAGTAAAAGAGACAATAGATAAACTTGAGGAACAAACACGCTTCGGATGCGGTCCCGAATGCTCCAAGGAAG
>Ga0265294_10007756_pt1 | contig 12654 bp, 16 predicted proteins | sample MunlanPumphouse3_FD_192504 | JGI IMG/M metagenome (GOLD analysis project Ga0265294, IMG submission 192504) | Groundwater microbial communities from a municipal landfill in Southern Ontario, Canada - Pumphouse #3 | ecosystem: Environmental > Aquatic > Deep subsurface > Groundwater | place... | reverse complement strand
TCTTTCGCTTAATTTTTTCCATAAAAATACCCCAAAAGTTTTTTGTCTAACTTTTGGGGTACAGTTCATTATCGTACAAATACCAGCTTATTCTTAGATGATAGTTGTTCGTTAAACCAATATCCGCTTTCATTAAAGCCTTTCAAATCCTCTTCATCTTCTATCCTGTTCTGAATAACATAACGTGTCATCATCCCCCTGGCTTTTTTCGTGTAAACCACGATTTGCTTTAATTTATCATCGTGATATTCAAGAAACTCCACATTAATCATGCGCATCTTACTGCCTTTCAGATCTATCAGTTTCGCGTATTCTGAAGAAGCCAAATTCAGCAACAACTGAGGTTCTCCCGATGTTTTCAACTCTTTCGCGATACTCTCCGTCACCTTCTTTTTCCAAAAAGGGTACAAATCTTTTCCTGCATAATTATTCAGTTTTGAACTCACATCTAACCGGTACGGCTGCATCAGGTCTAACGGTTTCAGCACACCATATAAACCGGAAAAAAGTCGCAGATGTTGCTGCAAGTAGTCAATTTCTTCAGGGGACAGCGTTTGGGCATCCAAACCCCTATATACTTCTCCATCAAAAACAAAAACGGCCTGTTTTGCATTCTCAGGGGTAAAAGGCAATTGCCAACGGATGTACCGGTCTAAGTTCAGGCGAGTCAATTGCACATTGATTTCAAGCAGTTTGGTGATTTCCTCCTGCGAAAGCTGCCGCATCAATTCAACGAGTTCACTTGCTTCATCCAGGAACTCCGGAATACTGAACTTCGATGTTACAACCTGCTTGTTGAAGTTTTGAATTTTGGCAGGAGAAAGTAAAACAATCATGTGATTTATTTAATATCAATCAGTTATAACATATAAAATGATTAGATTCTTCGCTTCGCTCAGAATGACAGAATATTGTAATGACTTTGTTAGCAAGGGGTGGTGGTTGGCGGCAATGCCGCCAACCACCACCCCTTGCTATAATGTAACTAGCTGAATGTCATCTCGAACGTAGTGAGAGATCATCAATTTAACGCAAAAAAAGGAATATGAAAAATCATATTCCTTTAGTAAGATAAATCTAAAGCGTAATTAGTTAACGGCAGCAGCAAGTTCAGCGCCGGCTTTAAATTTAGCAACTTTTTTAGCAGCAATTTTAATGGGTTTTTTAGTTTTAGGATTGATACCCTGACGTGCGCTACGGGCAGCTACAGAGAATGTTCCAAAACCGATTAAACTTACCTTATCACCTGCAACTAATGCGTTAGATACGGCTTTAACTGTAGCATCAAGTGCTTTTTTTGCATCAACTTTGCTTAAACCTGCTCCTGCAGCGATAGCATTGATTAATTCTGCTTTGTTCATAATTTGGATAAATTTTAAAAAGATTAGACACAAGTAAATTGTTTATCAGACAGCAAATGTAATAGATTGATTCGTAAAAACAAACATTTTCTACAAAAAATAATGTATTTTTTTTCATCAAATCAAAAAAGATGTTAGAAAACATATTTTTGGGGATATTTTGATTATTTTTGTCCTTCATTTTATCAATTTAAATGTCCTATAATGAACAGTTACCGTCCATCATTTCTGAGCAGTATACCTCCTGTAGTGAAGAATTTAATTGCCATTAACGCGATTCTATGGCTGGCCACAATATTGTCTCCCGGTATTTTTCGTCGTTGGGGAATCGCGCTTGATTTAACCGATATACTTGGAATGCACTATTGGGCTTCCGATAAATTCAATCTCGTGCAACTGATCACTTACATGTTCATGCACGGTGGTTTCGGTCACCTTTTCTTCAACATGTTCGCGCTGTACATGTTTGGCGGGGTACTTGAAAACTTCTGGGGACCAAAACGTTTCCTGATCTATTACCTGATAACGGGCTTAGGGGCAGGAATCGTACAGCAGGTTTTCTGGACAGTAGAATACCATCAGGTTGTTGTGGCGATGAATGAAGCAATTACTGCTAACTCCGGAGAGCATTTGCTAACATATCAGCATGTACTGGAAAAGTATTTCAGGTTAAGCAGCCTGACACATTTTAATGCAGCCGATCTAATTGAGCTCAAACGCATGTTTCTGAATCTACCGGTTACCGTTGGAGCTTCCGGCTCTGTTTTCGGGCTACTACTGGCTTTCGGATGGCTTTTCCCGGATGTAAAACTGATGCTGTTGTTTTTCCCTGTTCCCATCAGAGCCAGGTTGTTTGTCCTGATTTACGGGGTAGCTGAATTATTCCTCGGGGTTGCAAACTTTTCGGGCGATAGCGTTGCACATTTTGCTCACCTGGGGGGAATGCTTTTCGGTATCATTTTAATCCTGATCTGGAAGAAAAGATCATTTCGTTTTTAATATAAAAAAGCGCACGCCATGAATCTGTTAGAGAATCTGAAACAAACCTACCGGCAAGGGAATGCCGTTACCCGCTTGATATATCTCAATATCGCTCTGTATCTGTTACTGCAGATTTTCATGATCGTCATGAAACTGTTTACCTTGCAGGGTGATTTCATTTTCCGTTTTCTGGCCTTGCCATCGAACTTCGGAACTTTGCTTTACAAACCCTGGACACTGGTAACTTACATGTTCCTGCACCGGGATTTCTTTCACATCCTGTTCAATATGTTTGCCTTGTACTGGTTTGGTAAGCTATTTCTGATATTCTTTACAGAAAAGCAGTTATCCGGACTGTATTTTTTCGGCGGACTGACAGCCGGGTTTGTGTATATAGTAGCTTATAATATTTTTCCCTTGTTCTCTCAGCTAGCTGAAGTCAGCATCCTAATGGGTGCATCCGGCTCTATCATGGCAATCATCGTAGCTACAGCCTTTCAGGCTCCGAACATGGAAATGAGATTTATACTAATAGGAACTGTTAAACTGAAATACATCGCCATTGCAGCGGTGCTGACCAGTTTTTTTGGTATTACTTCAAGCAATGCGGGGGGTCAACTGGCACATCTGGGCGGGGCTTTGTACGGTTATTTTTTTGTTGTATCTTTGCGACGCGGAAAAGATCATACGAAAACCTTCAACAGGCTGATGGATAAACTATCCAACCTATTCAGAAACAGAAAGTTAAAGGTTAAACGTACTGCAACATCAGGGAGGAAAATGTCGGATGCCGAATACAATATGACAAAGGCAAGAAACATGGCAGAAATTGATCGTATTCTCGATAAAATAAAAACTTCAGGATACGGAAGCCTGACTTCCGAGGAAAAAAGAAAGTTATTCGAGCAAGGAAAATGATACAATCCACATTATTCAACAGCTAAGTATTTATGAACCTGGGCAAAGGACTGATAAAATTATTGTTCATTACAGCAAATCTGATTGTAGCCGTGCTCATGGTTATGGCTTTCATTGCCTCTCGTGTAAGTCCCGAAAAATTGCTTATACCGGCTTATACCACGCTTTTATTGCCCGCCTTAATCCCTCTGAACATCTTTTTTGTGTTTTTTTGGATGTTGTTGAAAAAATGGCATTTTCTGATATCCCTATCAGTGATACTCTTGTGTTGGACGATAATTAAAAATACTATTCCGCTAAATTTCAATAACACAGAGAGCTTCAGTGGAGAATATAATTTTTCTCTGATGACGTATAACACCTATGCCAATGCAATGATGGCAAAGCATGCGCCAAAGTCGCCCAATCCAGTCATACAATACATGCTGGATAAGGACCCGGATATTCTTTGTATTCAAGAGTATTCTGCCAGTGCGAGAAAAGAACACCTGACAGAAGAAGATTTACTAAAAATTTTTCAAAAATACCCTTATCATCATATTCATTTCAAGGTTAATACCGGATGGTCATTTTTTGGAAATGCAACTTTCTCAAAATTTCCAATAGTCAATAAATCAGTCGTTGAGTATCAATCGAACTACAACACGACTATTTTTTCTGATGTCAATATTAATGGAAAAATAATCAGGGTGTTTAACTGTCATCTGGAATCAAATAAAATTACAGAGAACGATAAGGTAATGGCCATCAGACTTAAAGATAATTTTGACACAGAGCATATCAAAGGTACAACCATGCATTTCTCCAGAAAACTGGGTGGCGCTTACCGCATCAGGGCAAAACAGGCTGATGTGGTATCGGAAAAAATTTCCGAATCTCCTTATCCGGTCTTGGTTGTGGGCGATTTCAACGATCTTCCCTCCTCCTATACCTACACTACTATCAGGCAAAATCTACAGGATGCTTTTGTGGATACCGGTTTAGGGTTAGGCTGGACTTTCAGTGATGCTGTCCTGAAATTCCGGATTGATCATGTACTGTACGATGCTTCCCTGAAACTAAAATTATTTAAGTTAGATAATAAAACACACCATTCTGACCATTTCCCTTTGTATTGTAAATTCTCATTATAATAAACATTATAAAATTATAAAATCATTCATCATGAACATTCCTACTGATTTAAAGTACACCAAAGAACACGAGTGGATTCGTGTAGAAGGTGATGTTGCCTATGTAGGCATTACCGATTATGCTCAAAACGAACTGGGTGAAATCGTTTATTTGGAAATTGAAACGGTTGGCGAAAAGTTGGCTACCGGTGAAGTTTTCGGAACGGTTGAGGCTGTTAAAACTGTTTCTGAATTGTTTATGCCCGTTTCCGGCGAAGTGCTGGAATTAAACAGCGCGCTGGAAAATGAGCCTGAATTGGTCAACAACGACCCTTACGGCGCAGGTTGGATGGTTAAACTGGCAATTGCCGACGCGGCACAACTCAACAACCTGCTATCTGCTGATGATTACGCAGCATTAGTTGGATAGTTTTTCAGTGAATAGCGGAAAACGTACATCTGACTTTAGACTTTAGACTTTAGACTGTTGACTTTAGACTGTTGACTTTAGACTTTAGACAATAACAATTCAAAACTATATTTATGACTCCAAAAGTAAGTATTATTATGGGTAGCACATCTGACCTGCCAGTGATGGAAAAAGCTGCCGCTTTATTGAACGAATTTCAAATTCCGTTTGAAATTAATGCTTTATCGGCACATAGAACTCCCAAAGAAGTGGAAATTTTTGCTACTAAAGCCCGCGAAAATGGAATCCGGGTCATTATTGCCGCTGCCGGTATGGCTGCCCACTTACCAGGTGTTATTGCATCAATGACCACCATTCCGGTTATCGGTGTACCTATCAATGCAAGTCTGGATGGCCTGGACGCACTCCTCGCCATTGTTCAGATGCCTCCGGGAATTCCTGTTGCAACTGTCGGGATCAATGCTGCTCAGAATGCTGCCATTCTTGCCATACAAATGATGGCTACCGAAGATGTATTTTTACAGGAAAAACTGGCCACTTATAAAGAAAATCTGAAAAAGAAAATCGTGGAGGCCAATCAGGAGCTGAAAAAGGTGAAATACGAATTTAAAACAAATTAAAATAATTATGCAAACTATCGACAAATTTAATTTCGCGGGCAAAAAGGCCTTTGTTCGGGTGGACTTCAACGTACCTGTTGATGAGAACTTTCAAATTACGGATGACAACCGCATCCGTGCAGCTTTGCCTACTCTGAAGAAAATCCTGGCTGATGGCGGTGCGCTAATCATTGCCTCACACATGGGTCGTCCGAAAAAAAATCCGGATACAAAATATTCATTGAAAGTTATCGTACCTCACGTATCAAAATTACTGGGCGTGGATTTGAAATTTGCACCGGACTGCATGGGCGAAGAAACTGCTGCTATGGCGGCTGCTTTAAAAGGCGGTGAAGCGCTGCTGCTCGAAAACCTCCGCTTCTATGCTGAAGAAGAAGGTAAACCTCGTGGTGAATTTGCAACAGAAGAGGACAAAGCAGAAGCTAAAAAAGCGGTAAAGGAAAGTCAGAAAAAATTTACTGCAACCCTGGCATCTTATGCCGATTGCTATGTAAATGACGCCTTCGGAACTGCCCACCGTGCACACGCTTCCACTGCACTTATTGCTAAACATTTCGACGAAAACAACAAAATGTTTGGCTATCTGATGGAAAAAGAAGTGAACGCTGTTGAAAAAATCATGAAAAATACGGCTCGTCCGTTCACAGCCATCATGGGAGGTTCAAAGGTTTCATCCAAAATTGAAATTATTGAAAACCTGCTGACCAAAGTTGACAATCTCATCATCGCCGGTGGTATGACTTACACCTTTACCAAAGCCCTCGGAGGCAAAATAGGTAACTCAATCTGCGAAGATGACAAACTTGATTTAGCACTCGAACTGCTTGAAAAAGCAAAGAAAAACGGGGTCAACATGGTATTAGCCGTGGATACAAAAATTGCTGATAACTTCAGCAATGATGCAAAAACCAGTTTTGTAAAAGTGGACGAAATACCTGATGGTTGGGAAGGTTTAGACATCGGTCCTGAAACAGAAAAGATTTTCGCTGATGTGATTAAAAAATCCAAAACCATCTTGTGGAACGGTCCGACCGGCGTCTTTGAATTCGACAACTTCACTTCCGGTTCCCGTGCCGTAGGGAATGCCATCGTTGAAGCAACCAAAAACGGTGCTTTCTCACTGGTAGGCGGTGGCGACTCAGTTGCCTGCGTAAACAAATTCGGTTTGTACGACGGCGTATCATACGTGTCAACCGGAGGCGGCGCTTTACTGGAAGCCATCGAAGGTCGAGTATTGCCGGGTATTGAAGCTATCAGAGGATACTAACTCGTTATATCCATAAATTATTTAAGCAGACTTTTTCCATAAAGGAGAAGGTCTGCTTTTTTATATCCAACCATCTCAATTAAAATTTAACAAATTATAAAAATTGTTTCTTCATGAACAAATCAAGCTTGTTTTAAGTTTGATGTAAAAGTGTAATCAATTCAGTATAACAACAACAAATTAAGAATAAGATACATGCACAGATTAATAATAACATTACTGACATCAGGACTGCTGTTTGCCGCATACGCTCAGAAAAAATCAGCTGACACGTTTAAAGGAGTCATAAAATACGAGGATCTTCAGGAAATTACCGAAAAGATTGATGATGTGCTTGTAGTCAATTTCTGGGCAACCTGGTGTGGACCTTGTGTAAGGGAAATTCCCGATTTCATGGAAGTCAACAACAAATTCTCATCCAGAACTGATTTCAAAATGATATTGGTTTCACTTGATGACAAAGATAACCTGAAATCAGATGTTATCCCTTTCTTAAAAGACAATCAGATAACTGCAGATGTATATCTGTTAGATGACACCAAACGCATGAATTACTGGATGCCGAAAGTTGACAAAGGCTGGACCGGCTCCATCCCTGCTACCGTTTTCTACAAAAACGGAAAGAAATTAAAGTTTGTGGAAAAACAATTCCACAAAGCTGAATTAACAGAAATTATCGATCAATATTTAAATTAACTGATTTATGAAAACAACATCAAAATTGACTTTACTGACATTCTTGTCATTCCTTACCCTTTCGCTCTATGCACAAGGCTATAAACCCGGAGATATCGCAACCGATTTCAGTTTAAAAAATGTGGATGAGCGCATGGTATCACTTGCCGACTATAAAGATGCCAAAGGATTTATTGTCGTTTTTACCTGCAATGAATGTCCTTATGCCAAAGCATACGAAAGCCGGTTGATTGCACTGGATCGTAAATACAAAACCAAAGGATTCCCGGTCATCGCTATCAATTCAAATGATCCTGAAGTATCAACCAGTGATGGCTTTGAACTTATGCAAAAGAAACATGCAAAAAAGAAGTTTACATTCCCTTATTTAGTAGATGCCGGACAACAAATTTTTCCACAATATGGTGCCACAAAAACTCCGCATGTATTCATCCTGCAGAAAGAAAAAAAACAGTTGGTGGTAAAATATATTGGTGCTATCGACAATAATTACAAAGATGCTAACGATGTCTCTGAAAAATATGTGGAAGATGCTGTTGAAGCCCTGTTGAACAAAAAACCTGTAAAAAAAGATGTTACAGTTGCTGTGGGTTGTGGAATCAAAGTGAAAAAATAATTCTGATTTCTTTTGTATAAAAATTTGAAAAATATTTCTCAAAAGCATTGTACAAATAAAAAAATCACGTATCTTTGCAGCGCATTTGAAACAATGCCCCAAACGGTGTGGTAGTTCAGCTGGTTAGAATGCCTGCCTGTCACGCAGGAGGTCGCGGGTTCGAGTCCCGTCCATACCGCCAAAAGCCTAAGACAACAGGCGACAAAAGTAAGACAAGCCCTTCATATTCAGTGGATATGAGGGGCTTTTTCTTTTATATTGTCTTTGTCGAAAGCCAAGAAAAAGACAAAAAAAGACAAAGCAGCTAACCTAAAGTGTACCCCCTTTTGAAAAAAGTCGCAGGGGGTACAGTAAATCGAAGCACAGGGGGTACAGTTTGTCCAAAAATGGCTGGGGATTGTCTTGATTTGGCGCAGCGCATAAGACTCATTTTGAAATAGTTCAGAGTAATTTTGTAACATTAAAAAATTGAGTTTATGAAGAGTACATTTCGCATTCTTTTCTATGTGAAAAGAGACAAACAAAAATCAGACGGTACATTTCCTATTATGTGCCGGATTACCATTGACGGCGTGCCCGCCCGTTTCAATACAAAAGTAAGTGTTAATCCTAAAATTTGGGATTCTAAGGCAGCTATTGCTATCGGGAAATCAAACGAAGCAGTTGAAGTTAACACCTTACTGAATGGCATTAAAACCAGTGTCCATAACGTTTATCACGACTTATTAAATCGTGAGAATAATGTAAATGCCGAAAAAGTCAAGAATATTTTTCTGGGTATTGAGGTAAAACACCAGACTGTACTCGAGCTTTTCCAACGGCACAACGACGATATTGCCAAATTAGTAGGTATTAGTAAATCAAAAGAAACTCTCCAAAAGTATGAAGTCGCCCGTACACGTATGGCTTCCTTCATTAAGGAATACTATAACGTGTCGGACATTTCTCTGAAAGAAGTAAATCACATGTTCCTGCACAACTTTGAGATTTATCTCATGACCACATGCAAATGCAGGGAAAACACTACTGCAAAATTCTTGCAACGCTTCCGTACAATAATTTTAATGGCAAAAAATAATGGTTGGATCCATATCGACCCCTTTGCCAATTATAAAATCAGGTTTAAGAAAACAGAACGTGCCTATCTGACACAACAAGAAATAGACATTATCATACAGAAAAAATTCGCTACCGAACGTCTGGAACGAGTAAGGGATATTTTTATTTTTAGTTGCTTTACCGGATTGGCGTACATAGATGTAAAGAACTTACGTCAGTCAAATATCCGTACTTCTTTCGATAACGGACTGTGGGTAATGGGTAAGCGTGAAAAAACCGGCGTAAATTATAATGTGCCATTATTGGATGTGGCAAAACAAATAATTGAAAAATATTCAGGAACATTACCGGATAATAAAGTGCTTCCGGTTATGAGTAATCAAAAAATGAATGAGTATCTTAAAGAAATAGGTTCGTTATGTGGAGTTGACAAAGATTTAACTTTTCATGTAGCGCGTCATACCTTTGCAACTCTGACACTTACGAAAGGAGTATCCATCGAAAGTGTTTCAAAAATGTTGGGACACACCAATATAAAAACAACCCAAATTTACGCAAGAATAACTGATGTTAAGGTAAGCAATGATATGGCTTCCTTTGCGGAAAAAATAGAGGGAAAGCAGATAAAATCAAAGTCGGAATTGGATAAACTTTTTGAGTGCCTTTCATTAGGCGAGAAAATGGCATTGTTTAATCTCCCTCCCACGTTATCGAATGACCCCGAAAAAGCTAAGCCTTTATCTATTATGTGGCATAGCCTTTCGGAAGAAGAAAAATCTTCTCTATGGACGAATACTTTTGAAAGTGAAGATAAGCATACTTTCAAATCAATGGCAACAATGAAGATAGCTGTCAATCAATAAAATTACAAATATGGAACTACAAATTATCCAAAGTAAAATCTATGAAATCCGGGGGATGCGTGTCATGCTCGATTATGATCTCGCCGAGATGTATCAAGTTGAAACAAAAAACCTGAAACGTTCTGTCAGGCGTAACATAGAGCGTTTTCCGGAAGATTTTATGTTCGAACTCACAAAAGAGGAATACGATTTTCTAAGGTGCAATTTTGGCACCTTAGAAAATTCCGGTCGAGGGCAATATGCGAAATACCTGCCCTTTGCATTCACAGAACAAGGTATAGCCCAACTTTCGAGTGTACTCAACAGTCCTTTAGCCATTCAGGTCAATATCTCTATTATCCGAGCTTTTGTTGCTTTGCGCCAGTATGCACTGGGATATACGGAACTTAATCGTAAATTAGAGGATTTTATGGTAGAGACAAATATGCAGTTCAGCGATATTTATCAGGCTCTCACTGAATTGGCTTCGCAAAAGGAATTGGAAGAGAAGCCACGAAGGAGAATCTGTTTTAATTCTCAAAATGAAGAATAATTATGGAACGAGGATATATAAAAATCAAAGAAAACGAGACTAATCAGTGGATTGTTGAAGCAAAACTCGTAAATTGCACCCTTTGGCTATCGAAACACGAAATGGCGAATCTGTTCAATGTATTTGTCAATTCCATCGGCAATAACCTTCGGGCGATATTCAAATCCGGCATATTGCGAGAGGAAGAAGTTACCAAAATACATAAATTCGAGAATAACGGTCGTCAAAGCGAAGTTATACTCTATAATCTGGAGGCGTTAATCTTCGTCAGCTACCGTATATCATCTTACGAGTCACGAGCGTTGCGGGAATGGGTAATGAAGGCATTGACCGAATATACCCGGACAAAGCCTAAAAAAGAGAAAGAAGTTTTGATAGTGTATAATTTGTCATCAAAACTCCCTGTTATTTCGTTAAACTAAATAATTCAATAATATTTCAGATATAAAAAATGTTGCTTATCTCTTAATCGCACTTTTTATGGTTTCTTGCGGTTCTAACGGGAAACAATCAAAGTATGGGCAAACCATTGGGACTTATCTTCAAACAGATAAAAGGGGTAGCAAATATGACCTTAAATTTAAGGTCATAGAGCTGAACGAACAAGGTACGATAACGGTTGCCGACAGCATCGCTTACCTTACCGATGAGTTTAGGAAAGATAATGAACTTATTGTTAGAAGGGTTGAGCTGGCTAAGAAGATGACCGAAACTTTATTGGCAAAAGAGAAAAAACAAAGTGAAGTCGATAAGTATAATGCCGATATTGCCGGTATGGTTGCCCGTATTGATTCCCTCAAAAATCTCACACCCAACAATATGAACGGATACGACAAGAAAAATCCGAGCGATGTTCTTGCTGTAACTGTTAGATGTAAATACTCAATCACTCTTGGAGGAAAGAGTGTTGAAGAAACATTCGATTTTTATTTATCACCTGACGGAACGAAGTGTTACGGAAAAACAAGAGCAAAATAAGAATTATTGTTTTTTTATGGAGAGAAGCCTATCCTTTCCTGACCACTAACGGTTTGAGGCTTTGCGAAGGAGCGGATTAGAAAGACTAAACTTTCAATTTAACACAAACGTAGCAAAACCATTTTTTCTATTTGCTAAATTACAAAAAAGAGCAAATAAAAAATGGTTTTGCGGATTAAATGCACTAACCTTGAATTAACCACTTAACCCGCTCTTTTGCAAAACCTTTGTTACCTGCTGTGTTGTTTTCGGTTACACATTTTCTATTATGAATTGAACGATTTTGTCTTTACGTTTTTGTATAAGTTCTTTCGTCCAAGTCACATTTTCAGCCGTCATTTTTTGTATTTCTCGTTGTTGCTCCAAATGGTTATAACTATTGCGTTTGTCGGCAAATGGTTTGTTACCAACTGAACAATTATGTGATTTAGAAAGCAACAAATAATTCCCTAAACAATTAATGTATTGATTTACAAATTCCTCGTCATAACTGTCATAACCTGTTTCTGGATTTTCAGTTTGCGGTGCAATGTGTTCCAATTCTGGTTTTTCAATTTTGTCAAATCGAGTAGGCGAGTAACCACTTTTACCTTGTCCTTCCAAATGGTTTTCGTATTTCCAAAGTAAATATTTTGCAGTCGTGTGATTTATTCCGCCTTGAATTGAACGCTCCAATTCTTTGTTTCCCCAATATGACCACCACCAATCTTGTGTAGTTTTCATCCAATCAATTCTAACATTTATTGGCGTGATGTCAGGATTTTCAGAAGTAAATTTTTGGTAAACGTCATTTAAGCGTGAAGTTATTTCGGCTCTTGTTCCGATTAATCTGTGTCGCAAAACCATTGTTTCCAACTTACTACAAAGCAAATTGATTTGATTTATTGGTATACCAAATTTGTATGCTTTGATAATGAAAGGCATTGCAATACCAATTCCGCCAAGCGTTACAAGCGAATGAATTTCTAAATTTTCTCTTTCGTCTTTGCTGAAAAATGTTGTTAGATGCTCAAAACTTATGGCAAGTGATTGAGTAAATGACTTTATGAATGGAATTGGGTTTGCTTCCGATAGTAATTTATTTATTTTGTCGATTGCGTTAGTTTCCCAAAGTGAATTGAAGTGTACACGGAGTGTGTAAACTAAAACATCGTCTTCGTTAATTCGATATTCAATTGAAGAAATTGATTTGTAAATTTCTTCAAATCGGTCTTTGATTTC
>Ga0265294_10007755_pt1 | contig 12656 bp, 7 predicted proteins | sample MunlanPumphouse3_FD_192504 | JGI IMG/M metagenome (GOLD analysis project Ga0265294, IMG submission 192504) | Groundwater microbial communities from a municipal landfill in Southern Ontario, Canada - Pumphouse #3 | ecosystem: Environmental > Aquatic > Deep subsurface > Groundwater | place... | reverse complement strand
ATCGTATCATAAAATGCAAGGATTATGAAGTAAAAATACTCAATTTCTTGCAGTTATACAAATTTTATATCAATTATTTTGCTGATTATCAGCATAAATGTCAATTATTTAGCAGACCCTAATTAATAAAAAATCTATGACCTTCGAAAATAATCTTTACATAGGCAGTGGTATTTATACTATCTCAGACGTTTCTAAGATATTGAAATTGCCATACCAGAAGGTTCACACATGGACCAATAAATATTGGGATGGTATCTTGGCGTCTGATATACATGAACCCTACTCAGTGAGAATTGGATCTATAAAGACCATCAATTTTTATGCTTTGATTGAGTTTTATATATTGTATCTTCTGGGTGAATCAGGTGTACGTACAAGAAAGGTTTTAGATTCTCACAAGGAACTTTCTCAATTGTTTAATACAAAATATCCCTTGGCTCAAAAGGATATCATAGAGAAAATCAGTACCGACGGAGAAAGGATATATTTTAATTTACATGGCTCTTATTTACTTTTAGATGGCACGAAACAGTTTAATTTGGACTTCATCGAAATCTTTTTTAAGAACCTTGAATTCAATAAAGATCTTTTGGCATCCAAATTTTGGCCCATGGGTAAAAAGAGTAGTATCGTTCTGGACCCCGAGCGACAACTGGGACTACCGGTTATCGGAGAAACAAATATTTTACCACAATCATTATTTAATCTATACAAAGGAGGTGAATCCGTTCAACTTATAGCAGCTTTATATAATATTGACGAGAATTCTGTTAAAGATGCCATAAAATTCTGTCAAACTGCAGCATGATTATATATATCGATGAAAATATGCCTCCTGTTTTGGCTGAAGGACTCAATATTCTTCAAAAACCTCTTAATGCTAAATTAAGAGAAGTTATCGATGTGCGCTCGTTAACAGATGAATTTGGTAGAGGAGCAAAAGATGAAGAATGGATTCCTCAAGCTGGGAAGACAGATGCTTGCATTATAACACAAGATTACAATATCCACAGGAGCAGAATCCAGAAAACATTATGTGAAGAATATCATTTAGGTATGTTTTTCTTTAGAGCACCATCAAAATCGGGATTTAGTTATTGGGATATGGTTAAGTTAATCATTAAACACTGGGAAAAAATTACATATATTGCGATAACAGAAAATCGACCGTTTTCATACAGGACAGGTAGTAAAAGTGATTTGGAGAGAATATAGACTGAATCCTTAGTGTGAAAATGAATATTGAATACGCATCAATACATAAAGCGCTCTTTGAAGATGGACTTTACAGATAATTTAATGTTAAAACCACCTTTTTTATTCATTTTTGTTATTTTCTTCAAATATTCCTTTATCTTTGCAATCAATTCAACGCTCACAATGCAGAATTTGTATCAGATATTCAACCACACCACCACTACAATGATGATGACCCCTTGGGGGGTTATCTAATTTTTCACACCCGTAAGCAGTCACTGCTTTTCACGCGAACCGACCGGTTATCGCATTCAAGATCAATATTTTTCGTCAAAACAAAACTGGATAGGGCAAGAGCGTGCCCTTACCCTACCAAAGCGAAAGAAATCCTTTGTGGATCAACATTTTTTACTAACAAAAAAAACGCCTGATTAGAGGCGAATAAATCAATCATCATTGTATGAAGGTCATGAAATTCGGAGGGTCATCCGTTGGGAGTCCCGAAAGTCTGAAAAAGGTCAGGAGCATTATTGAGAGCGAAAAGGAACCTGTCATCGCGGTGATCTCGGCGTTGGGAGGCGTGACCGACCGGCTGCTACTGGCAGCCGACTTTGCACTGCACAACAACCCGGGATACAAGACGTTGCTGGAGGAGATGATCGGTCGTCATGAAGATTTGATCGACAAGATGGTTCCTTCTCCTTCCGACAAGCTGGAGGTGCAGCAAAAAACACAGCAGCTTTTCGATGACCTGCGTAATATCCTGCGCGGTGTGTTCCTGATAGGTGATCTGTCGCAGAAAACATCCGACAAGATCGTCAGCTATGGTGAAAGGCTCTCCTCACTGATCATCAGCAAGGTGATCGATGGCGCCCAACTCTACGACGCCACAGCGTTCATCAAGACCAACAAGCAGTTCAGCAACCACATTCCCGATCTGGTGCTCTCCAACGAGCTGATACGGAAAACATTCTCCCACATGCCGCCACCACAGGTGGCGATCGTGCCCGGCTTCATCTCTTCGAGCTGCGATGACGGCGACATCACCAACCTGGGGCGTGGCGGATCGGACTATACGGCAGCGATCATTGCTGCGGCCATGGATGCAACGGTGCTGGAGATATGGACCGATGTGGACGGGTTCATGACAGCCGATCCGAAGATCATCAACTCGGCCTATGTCATCGAGGAGCTCTCCTTCACGGAGGCGATCGAGCTCTCCAACTTCGGTGCGAAAGTGATCTACCCTCCCACCATCTTCCCCGTCTACCACAAGAACATCCCCATTTATGTAAAGAATACGTTCCATCCCGAGTCGGAGGGAACGCTGATACGCAACATCCAGCCCACCCGCAACGGAAAGATCATCAAAGGCATCTCGTCGATCAACGATACGGCGCTCATCACGATTCAGGGACTGGGAATGGTAGGCGTGATCGGCGTGAACAAACGGATATTCACGGCACTGGCCGATAATGGCATCAGTGTCTTCATTGTTTCCCAGGCCTCCTCCGAAAACAGCACCTCCATTGGCGTTCGTACACAGGATGCGGCACTTGCACAGAAGGTACTCAATCACGAGTTCGCACATGAGATAGCGATGGGCAGCATCAACGAGATCATCGTGGAGTATGAGCTGGCCACCATAGCGATCGTGGGACAGAACATGAAGCATGTGCCCGGCATCGCGGGCAAGTTCTTCGGTGCCCTCGGCAGAAACGGTATCAGCGTCATCGCACTGGCGCAGGGAGCAGGTGAAACCAATATCTCCTGCGTGATCGCCAAAGCAGATCTGAAGAAAGCACTCAACGTGATCCACGACTCCTTCTTCCTCTCACCCTACCAGGAGCTGAACCTCTTTGTGGTAGGCACCGGTACCGTGGGTAGCAGACTGCTCGAGCAGATACGCCTGCAGCAGAATACACTCAAGGAACAAAACAAGCTGAGAGTGAACATCGTGGGTGTTGCCAACGGGCGCAAAGCACTCTTCTCACGTGATGGCATCTCACTGGAGGGTTACTTTGACAACCTGATGGAGAACGGAGTGAAAAGCTCGCCGGAAAGAATAAAGGAGGAGATACTGAAGATGAATATCTTCAACTCCGTCTTTGTCGATTGCACGGCAAGCCCCGGCATCGCCGAGCTCTATGGCGAGTTGATGGCCAAAAACATATCGGTGGTCACGGCCAACAAGATTGCCGCCTCGTCGGACTACGACAACTATTCCCAGCTCAAAGAGACGGCCCGCAAAAGCGGCGTGAAGTTCCTCTTTGAAACAAATGTGGGAGCGGGCCTTCCCATCATCAACACGATGAACTCACTGGTCAACTCGGGTGACAGGATCATTAAGCTCGAGGCGGTGCTCTCCGGCACGCTCAACTTTATCTTCAACACGATCAGTGCTGAGGTTCCCTTCAGCAAAGCGATAAAGATGGCAGTGGAGGCACAGTTCGCCGAGCCCGATCCGCGCATCGACCTGAGCGGGCTGGATGTGACACGCAAGCTGGTGATCCTCTCCCGTGAGGCAGGTGCACGCGTGGATCAGTCGGATGTGACAAAAAATCTTTTCGTGCCACACTACTATTTCGAGGGTACGCTCGATCAATTCTGGGAGACCATCCCCGCGCTCGATGACGCTTTCGAGACACGCCGCAAGGAACTGGCCAGGGAGGAGAAGAAGCTCCGTTTTGTGGCGTCGTACGATAATGGCAGTTGTGAGGTGGGACTGCGTGAGGTGGAGAAAGGACATCCTTTCTACGATCTGGAAGGAAGCAACAACATCATCATGATCACCACCGAGCGTTACAACGAGTACCCGATGGTGATCAAGGGCTACGGTGCCGGCGCCAACGTGACGGCTGCCGGTGTCTTCTCCGACATCATCTCCATTGCAAATATCAGATGACAATGACGCCAAAGAACATCATCATACTGGGCGACGGCATGGCCGATGAACCCATTGCCGTACTGGGAGACAGAACTCCACTGCAGGCGGCCCATACTCCATATATGGACCTGCTGGCACGGAAAGGAAGAAATGGAGTGCTCAACACGGTACCCGATGGCTTCGCTCCGGGGAGTGAGATCGCCAATCTCTCGGTGCTGGGCTACGACATTCCTGCTGTCTATGAAGGGCGTGGTGTGCTCGAGGCTGCCAGCATGGGCGTGGAGATCCTGCCCGGAGAGATGGCGATGCGGTGCAACCTGGTGTGCATCGACGGTGATCTGCTGATCAACCACTCGGCAGGTCATATCAGCAGTGAAGAGGCGGAAGAGCTGATCCGTTTCCTGAATGAAAAGATCGGAAACGATCTGTTTCGTTTTTACCCCGGCGTCTCCTACCGTCATCTGCTGAAGATGCAGGGTGGCGACAAACACATCTCCTGTACACCCCCCCATGATATTCCGGAGACACCGTTTCGTCCCCATCTTATCCAACCGGAGCATGAGGCTGCAGCCTTCACCGCCGAAGTGCTGAACAGACTGATCCTTGCATCACAGGAGCTGTTGCCTGACCATCCCGTCAACAAAAGACGGGTGGCGGCAGGGAAGCATCCCGCCAACAGCATCTGGCCCTGGTCGCCCGGCTACCGCCCGCAGATGAGACCACTCAACGAGATATACCCGCTCAGGAGCGGTGCCGTGATCTCGGCCGTCGACCTGATCAGGGGCATCGGCGTGTATGCAGGGCTGGAGGTGATCATGGTGGAGGGTGCCACGGGCCTCTACGACACCAACTACGAAGGAAAGGCCGCGGCAGCACTGAAAGCACTAAAAGAGCATGATTTTGTCTATCTTCATATCGAAGCAAGCGACGAGGCGGGTCACGAAGGTGATGTGCCACTGAAGGTGAAGACGATCGAGAACCTTGATGCCCGCATCGTCAAGACCATTTACGAGGAGACGCTGCTGTGGGACGAGCCGGTCACCATCACCATCCTGCCCGATCACCCTACCCCCTGCGCCATCCGTACCCACACCAGAGAGGCCATCCCGTTCCTGATCTGGCACAGAGAGATGTCACCCGACAGCGTGCAGGTGTATGATGAGTTCGCTGCCAAAGAGGGCAGCTACGGCCTCCTTCATGGCGATCAGTTAATGAAAACACTATTCAAAAAATAAGTATGCACTACTACAGCACCCAAAAGCAAGCACCCCCCGTTTCCCTTCAGGAGGCCGTCGTGAAAGGACTGGCACCCGACAGGGGTCTTTATATGCCCGAAACCATCGATCCATTGTCTTCCTCTTTCTACGACGGGATCACCGGCATGAGCCTTACCACCATCGCCCGAAATGTCGCCAGGGCATTTTTCGGCGAAGATATCCCGCAAAAAGAGCTGGATGCCATCGTCGACGACACCCTCAACTTCGAGATCCCCCTCCGCCAGGTGGAGGAAAACATCTGGGTGCTGGAGCTCTTCCACGGCCCCACCTTCGCCTTTAAGGATGTAGGCGCCCGTTTTATGGCGCGGATGCTCTCCTACTTTGTAAAAAAGCAGCAACAGGAGGATGTGAAGGTGCTGGTAGCCACCTCGGGTGATACCGGCAGTGCCGTGGCCAACGGCTTCCTGGGGGTGGAGGGAATACAGGTGTTTGTACTCTACCCTTCGGGAAAGGTGAGTGAGATACAAGAGGCACAGTTCACCACGCTGGGGCAAAACATCGTCGCACTGGAGATCGACGGCACCTTCGACGACTGCCAGGCACTGGTGAAGGCGGCGTTCATGGATGAGGAGCTGAACATGCAGCTGAACCTCACCTCGGCCAACTCCATCAACGTGGCACGGTTCCTGCCCCAGTCGTTCTACTATTTCCACGCCTATGCGCAGCTGTTGAAGCAGGCATCTCCGGGGAAGGTGGTCTTCTCCGTTCCCAGCGGTAACCTGGGCAACCTCACCGCCGGTCTCTTCGCCAAACGGATGGGCCTGCCGGTACACCGTTTCATCGCCGCCAACAACCGCAACGATGTCTTCAGGGAGTATCTCCACACAGGAAAATTCGCACCGCGCGCATCGGTTCAGACTGTGGCCAACGCCATGGACGTGGGCGCACCGAGTAACTTCGACCGTATCCTCGATCTCTATGACCATGCACATCAGGCTGTGTCAAAAGATATATCTGCCTACAAGTATGAAGATGAAGCGATCAGGTCAACCATCAGGAGCGTGCATCAGAAAGGAAACTATCTGCTCGACCCACACGGTGCCTGTGCCTACCTCGCCTTGAAGGAGGGATTGCAGTCCGGTGAGACAGGCATCTTCCTCGCTACCGCCCACCCTGCGAAATTCAGGGAGACGGTGGAGGAATGCACCGGTGAACAGATACAAATACCTGAGGCACTGGAAGCGTTCTTGCAGCAAAAAAAAGAGGTCTATACCCTCTCAAATGATTTCAATCTCTTTAAAAAAGCCTTAATCAACCTGTCTTAAGTTTCTTTTTATTAATTTTGCGGCATATTAATTCTTTAATGAGTAGTTTTGCCTGCAAAAACCATAGGCTACCTGCTTTTTCCGCATGAGGCAAATTATACGATATATCTTTATCTTCGTCCTGTTGACGTTTTTTTTTCAATGTTCATCTGTGCGAAAGACGGGTGTTGCAGGGGATCGGACAGGTACCACTGCCACATCGGAACGAAGCCTCACTGACAGTGTCACACCGGTGATCAGCAATGTGGAGACACCGCAGCCGGACAGTCTGCTGCTGACACGCCCGCTATTGCCCGACTCCACCAGGCTGGTCACCATGCCCGACTCCACCCTGACTGCTACAGACTCTCTCAACCTGATGCCGGCAGATACAACAAAAACGATGGTTGCACAGGATACAGTCGCCCAGAAGCAGACACTACAGGCCGCCGTGTTCTATACCGCCCAGGACTCTATCATCTTCACCGGCGACAACATGGGTTATCTCTATGGTGATGCCGACATCAAATATGGTGAGATGGGCATCAAAGGGGAGAAGATCATCATGGATATGGACAGCAGCGTGATCGAGTCGACGTTCGGCACCGACTCCCTGGGTGAAGAGTTTGGCTATCCGGTGTTCTCGGAAGGGGGTACCGAGTATGAGATGAAGAAGGTACGTTATAACTTTGAAACAAGGAAAGCCTTCATCAACCATGTCATCACACAACAGGGCGAGGGACACATTGTTGCCAATGAGGCAAAGATGAATGCCGACAACTCCTTCTATATGCGGAATGCAAAATATACCACCTGCGATAATCATGACCACCCCCACTTCTACCTGAACCTCTCGAAGGCAAAGGTGCGACCCGACAAGGATGTGGTCACCGGCCCTGCCTGGCTGGTGGTAGCCGATGTGCCGCTCTTTCCGGTGGTGCTGCCTTTTGCCTTCTTTCCCTTCACCAAGACCTACTCCTCGGGGATCATCATGCCGAGCTACGGCGATGAGATGACGCGTGGCTTCTACCTGCAGAACGGCGGCTACTACCTGGCCATCAGCGACTACATCGACATGTCCCTCACGGGAGAGATCTACACCAAGGGGTCATGGGGTGCAGGCGTGCGTACCAACTATCGGAAACGGTACAAATATTCAGGCAATGTCAATGTCTACTACCTGAGTACCGCCACAGGAGAGAAGGAGCTGAAGGAGGTGGTGCCCGACGCCTATTCCGTGGCTAAAGACCTACGCATCAACTGGACCCACTCACAGGATCCAAAGGCAAATATGTACCGCACCCTGTCGGCCAGCGTCAACTTCTCCACCAGCAGGAACAACCACCGTGACCTCAGCCGTCTTTACTCACGTGAAGCATCCAACAATACCAAGAGCTCGAGTGTCAACCTCACTCAGCGCTTTCCCGATTCACCCTGGAGCATGTCGGCCACGATGAGCATCAACCAGGTGTCGCGCGACTCCACCATCGCCGCCACGCTGCCCAATATATCCCTCTCCATGAACCGTATCAATCCATTTAAAAGAAAAGAGATGGTAGGTGCGGAGCGCTGGTACGAGAAAATATCGATGAGCTACTCCGGTGAATTCCGTAACTCCATCACCACGAAGGAGAACCGGTTCCTGAAATCGAACCTTGTTCGTGACTGGACCAACGGTATGCGTCACAGCATCCCCGTGAGTGCCACCTTCTCGCTCTTCGATTTCATACAGATCTCGCCCTCACTCAATTATAACGAACGTTGGTACACCGGCGCCCATAAGGAGGCGTGGGATCCCATTGCCAAAAGAAATGTACCCGTGGATACCGTCCTCGGCTTCAAGCGTGTCTATGATTACAGTGCATCACTCAGTGCACAGACAAAACTATATGGCATGTACATCCCTTGGAAAATATTCGGGGACAAGGTGCAGGCTATCCGTCACGTTTTCTCACCCAGCGTAAGTCTCAATTACCGACCCGACTTCAGCGACCCTAAATTCAACTTCTATGAGACCTACACCTACAAGAACGAATATGGTGAGGATGTGGAATACACCTACTCTCCCTACTCCAAGATGATGTTCGGCACTGCTCCCAAGGGACAGAGCGGTAGCATCGGCTTCGATTTCAAGAACAACCTGGAGATGAAGATAAGAGATGACAAGGACTCTACCGGCACACGGAAGATAAGTCTCATCGATGATCTGGGCATCAACTTCAACTATAACATGATGGCCGACTCGATGAAGTGGAGCATGATCAACTCCAACATACGCCTTAAGCTGAGCAAATCATACACCCTCAGCCTCAATGCCACCTGGGATCCTTACATCTATCAACTCGATCAGAACGGTAACCCGCGGCAGGTTGACAAACTGCGCGTACTCAACGGCAGAGGATTAGGAAAGCTGATGAATACGGGTACATCTTTCTCCTACTCACTGAACCAGGACACCTTCAAGAAACTCTTCAACCGTGAGAAAAGCGAAGAGGAGGGTAAGGAGGGTGAAGATCGCGATCCGGATGCAGAGCTGCCCGATGACGGGACAATGGGTCAAAACCCTTATGAAACGACTGGAAGACAAAATACAGTCGCCGAAACAGATAACTCCATGGGAGAGTTTGACGATGACGGCTATCTGAAGAATGCATTGATCTGGAACGTCTCCTTCAACTACTCACTGCGTTATGGCTATGGCGATTTTAATAAGGAGCGGATGGAGTATAACGGCAAGCTTACGCACAATTTCGGATTGAGTGGCTCCCTACAGCCCACGAAAAACTGGAACCTTACCTTCAACACCGATTATAATTTCGATATGAAGAAGTTCACCAACATCAACTGCACACTCACCCGCAACCTCCACTGCTGGAACATGTCGGCAAGCTTTATACCGATAGGGCCCTATAAATCATACAACTTCACCATTCGTGCCAACTCCTCGATGTTGCAGGACCTGAAATACGAACAGCGCAACTCACCCTACGACAGAGGTACCGACTGGTATTGATCAGTTTGTATTCGTTGAACCTTCCGGTTATTTTTCGCCCCACAATTTCTTCATCCACTCTGCCATTTTCGCTTCTGTAGCATTAGGCTGTGGATCCCAAAACCGGCTGCTCTTGAGCTCACCGGGGATGTACTCCTGGTGCACGAAATGGTTTTCAAAGTCGTGTGCGTACTTATACTCCTTCCCATAATCGAGCTCTTTCATCAACGCCGTGGGTGCGTTGCGCAGGTGAAGGGGTACGGGCAGGTTACCTGTCTGCTCCACCTTCGCGATGGCCCTGTCGATTGCCAGATAGGCGGAGTTGCTTTTGGGTGAGGTGGCCAGGTAGAGGGTGGCCTCAGCCAGCACGATGCGTCCTTCAGGCCAACCTATCTTCTGGAGCGTATCAAAGCAGGCATTGGCCAGCAGTAACGCGTTGGGGTTGGCCAGACCGATATCTTCGGCAGCGGAGATCACCAGCCTGCGGGCAATGAACTTGGGATCCTCCCCTCCCGCCACCATCCGTGCCAGCCAGTAGATCGCCGCATCGGGATCACTCCCACGGATCGATTTGATAAAGGCAGAGATGATATCATAATGCATCTCACCACCCTTGTCGTAGGCTGCTGGGTTCTCCTGCAGTCGCTCGGTGACCATCCTGTCGGTGATCACCACCTCCGCGTCACTGTCGGACGACACTGCCAGCTCCAGGATGTTGAGCAGCTTGCGTGCATCACCACCTGAAAAGCGAAACAATGCATTGGTCTCCTCGATGGTGATCTTCTTCTCCTTCAGTATAAGATCTTCATTCAGGGCCCTCTGCAGGAGCACTTCCAGATCTTTCTTCTCCAGCGACTTTAACACGTAGACCTGACAGCGGGAGAGCAGCGGACGGATCACCTCAAATGACGGGTTTTCGGTAGTAGCTCCTATAAGCGTCACCGTCCCCGTCTCCACAGCGTTCAGCAGCGAGTCCTGCTGCGACTTGCTGAAGCGGTGGATCTCGTCGATGAAGAGGATGGGGGCGGTATTATCGAAAAAACGGGTGTTCTTCGCCTTCTCAATCACCTCACGCACATCTTTCACCCCCGAGTTGATCGCGCTCAGCTTGTAAAAAGGAGCTTTCAGCGTGTTGGCGATGATGTTGGCCAGGGTGGTCTTTCCCACACCGGGAGGGCCCCAGAAAAGAATGGAAGGGATCCTTCCCGCGTCGATCATACGGCGTAGAACGGCCCCCTTACCCACCAGATGGCTTTGGCCGATAAACGCATCGAGATGTTGGGGACGTAACCGTTCAGCGAGAGGTGCACTCATAGAATACTGGTTTTATGAACATATGCAAAGATAAAGAAATTATAAATAGGTTCGTTATTTTATGCCGGCGACGATAGGGTGAGCTACGTTAAAGAACAGGAACAGCGACACCTACCCCAGAATAAGAAGGGTATACTGTTCATAACGAAACAAATAACGATGAATCTTTCCTAAGCTTTAATTTAGTTGTATCTTTGCATCTGTAAAATCAAAAAGTAGAGTATGCAATTGGCCCCGTTACTATCCCTCCTGGGGAATCTGGAACAACTCGATACCATCCGGCTGAACTTCAATCAAGAGAGTGTCAACCTCATGAATAGTGCGATCGCCTTCATCATGTTTGGGGTGGCATTAAGTATCAAACCGAAGCATTTCAGAGCGGTTGCTCTCAGTCCCCGGCCGGTAGTGCTGGGTGTGATCTCGCAATACCTTCTTCTTCCTGCATTGACCTATCTGCTGGTGCTGGTAATCAGGCCCAGCAACTCGGTGGCGTTGGGGATGATACTGGTCTCAGCCTGTCCCGGAGGGAATGTATCCAACCTGATTTCTTCCATCTCCAAATCGAATATACCCTTGTCGGTAAGCCTCACAGGTATCACCACCATCATGAGTCTTCTTATGACTCCCTTCAACTTCGCCTTCTGGGGAGGCCTCTATGCGAAACACTCCCCCCTGCTGGTACCCATCACCATCGATCCCTTTGAGATGTTCCGCACTGTCTTCCTGATACTGGGTATCCCCGTGATCCTGGGCATGTTCGTGGGGATCAAGTTCCCCCGCTTCGCAAAAAAAGTGGATACCACGGTGCAGGCCGCTTCCATCCTATTCTTCGTGGGATTCATCGTTGCCGCCCTGGCAGGTAACTTCAGCCTCTTCCTCAGATATATCCATCTCATCTTCTTCATCGTGCTGCTGCACAACGGCATGGCCTTTCTGAGCGGTTATTTCCTGCCGAAAGCTTTCAACGTGGAGGAGATCAACTGCCGAACCATTTCCATTGAGACAGGCATTCAAAACTCCGGTCTGGGCCTTGCACTCATCTTCAATCCGCGGATCTTCCCTCCGGAGCTGAACCTCGGTGGTATGGCTTTCGTTGCGGCATGGTGGGGCATATGGCATATTATGGCCGGCTTAATGCTGGCTTTCTACTGGAGAAAACGCGTCATCACGGTGGTAACACTATCAACCAGAAAGCTATGATCTATCATTACGACTTTCGCTATGCCATCGCCAAATTTCTTGTGAGTATCGCTTTAAAAGTGAACTTCAGAAAGATGGTGTACGTGGGCAGGAAAGAGAATGTGTCGAAAGAGAGAGCGGTCATCTTCGCTCCCAATCACCGCAACGCACTGCTCGATGCGCTCCTGGTGGTCTATGCCACCTATCCCCTGAAACAGGTGGTCTTCCTCGCCCGTGCCGATATCTTCAGGCAGAAGGTGATTGCATGGATGCTGCGGGGTATGCGCATCATGCCGGTATTCAGAATGCACGACGGTAAAGATAATCTGAACAGGAACAGTGAGATCTTTAACAATGCGGCCAGGATCCTGAAGCACCATAATCCAATCGCCATCTTTCCCGAGGCGAGACATAACCCCAGGCAGTCGCTCCTCCCTTTACAGAAAGCGGTCCCCCGCATCGTGCTGCCCACGGAGGCCTCTTGTGACTTCCAGCTCAGGAGCCAGGTTGTGCCTGTGTCGATCTACTATCGCGATATTTCGGGCTTCCTCTCCGATGTCTAT
>Ga0265294_10007754_pt1 | contig 12656 bp, 10 predicted proteins | sample MunlanPumphouse3_FD_192504 | JGI IMG/M metagenome (GOLD analysis project Ga0265294, IMG submission 192504) | Groundwater microbial communities from a municipal landfill in Southern Ontario, Canada - Pumphouse #3 | ecosystem: Environmental > Aquatic > Deep subsurface > Groundwater | place... | reverse complement strand
TGGTCGCCGTATTATCCGAAGTATATCGGAATCAATTAGAGAAATAGCGAGGGGTTACAGCAGTTACTTCGGATAACGAATTACTTCAGATAAGGAGGAAGTATTTCACCCCTGTTGGCCAACATCTTCCTGCACTACGTGTTTGATCTTTGGGCCGACAAATGGCGGAAGCAAGCGGGGCGCGGTGATGTAATCATCGTGCGCTATGCCGACGACATTGTGGTTGGTTTCCAGTATCGTAAAGACGCCGAGCAGTTCCAGCAGGAAATGAAGGAGCGCCTGGGGCGCTTCAAGCTGGAGCTGCATCCAGAGAAATCGCGCCTCATCGAGTTCGGCCGCTTTACCGCCGATAATCGAAAGGAACGCGGCGAAAGCACGCCAGAGACTTTCAACTTCCTCGGCTTTACGCACATGTGCGGCAAGACGAGAAAAGGGAAGTTCACCGTGTTGCGGCAAACGATGCAGAAGAAAATGCAACGTAAGCTACAAGAGCTCAAGGAAGAGCTACGCAAGCGCATGCATTGGGCCATCCCGGAAGCTGGAAAATGGTTGAAATCCGTATTGCTGGGCCACTATCGCTACTATGGAGTACCGAATAACACTCGCAAGCTGAGTGCGTTCAGATACCACCTGCGCTGTCTGTGGGCGCTGGTGCTCCGGCGTCGAAGTCAAAGGAGTCGGATGACATGGGATCGAATGGAGAAATTAGCAATGCGCTGGCTGCCACTACCGCGAATCTACCACCCCTATCCAACAGAGCGACTGCGCGTCACTACCTGAGGCAGGAGCCTTGTGCGGGAAATCCGCTCGCAGGGATCTGTGCGGGGGGTGCCGGGTAACCGGCATCTCTACCGCGACAATATGGAAAAATGAGTTAGCCCCAATGTCCTTGGACACCGACCGGGGCTGAGAAGCGCCCCGTCGCGGGTCATGGGGACGCCCCGTTAGGAAAATATATTTTGGAGGTAGCCGGATATGAAATCACCATGCTCAACCAATACTATTCCAATGTTTTTCTTTTTTGCATTACTACTATTTATTGGATTCGGCGTTATTGCCACCGGACAATCACCGATGGGTGATGCAGCCATCAAGGGATATGATACCGTCGCATATTTCAAGGCCAGTAAGGCCATAAAAGGCAACGAGTCATTTACCGTCCAGTGGCATAACCTGACCTGGTATTTCCAAACAAGTGATAACAGAGATTTGTTTAAGACAAGTCCGGAGAAATATGCCCCGCAATATGACGGTTATTGCGCCTGGGCCATGACGGAGGCACGAAAAGCCGTTACCGATCCAGAAGTATGGAAGATGGTTGATGGCAAGCTTTACCTGAATTGCAGCATGGCAGCGTATAAAAAATGGAGCAAAGATATTCCTGGTAACATTAAAAAAGCCGATACAAACTGGTTAAAACTTAACAGCGGAAATTGATAGTCAGACTTCCAATTCTCCATTCCACATTTTGTCAGGCAAGAAGAGAGGATCGATGTTCCAACCAGGAAGTAGTAACGGGCCGAAAAGCTGCCCGGCCAACTCCCCACCGTTGGGTGAACCCTTTCGACCAGCCAAGCTTGGTGAAAGCAACTTCGAGGTTTGAAACAATGAACCAATTTTCGGCAAGACAAATTCTGACGGGAGTATTCATAGCCTCGTTACTGCCGTTCCTGGTGGTGGAGTTCTTCCATTCCTGGCTATACCATGTGATGGATACATCTGGATATCTGGTCTTCCACAACAGCGCCGAATTTTTTAGTGTCATGGTTTCCTTTTCGATCTTCGGTGTGGGATGGTTCACCTATGAACAGTCAGAGGACCGCCACGTACTCTTCCTGAGCGCGACGTTTCTCGCCGTCGGGGTGATGGACTTCATGCATTCGCTGAGCTATGCGGGTATGCCCTCCTTCATAACACCCAACTCCATCACCAAGGCTTCGCAGTACTGGATAGCGGCAAGGGCCTTTGACGCTTCGGCATTCCTTGCAAGCGCCTTCATCTACCCGGACAGGCCGCACCGATGGCTTTCGAAGGGTGCCTTGATGGCGGCAGCCGTTGCAATACCGGCGCTTGTCTTTACCGGAGTCACATTCTTTCCCAATTACGTGCCCACCACTTTCATCCCGGGGGTTGGCCTCACACCGTTCAAGAAGATATCGGAATACCTGATAATCTGCCTGCTGATTCTTGCCTTAGCGGCTTACTGGAAGCGGTTGGCGAGGACAGGAGACCGTATGCTCGTCTACTATCTGGCTGCCTTCATTATCTGCATCTTCAGCGAGATCGTCTTAACCTTCTACAAAAGCGTTTTCGATACCTACAACCTGCTCGGCCATATCTACAAGATCCTGGCTTTTTGTCTGATATACAAGGGGACATACACGACATCGGTCAATAATCCCTACGTGAGACTCTCCCTTGAGATTACCGAACACAAAAGGGCGAAGGAGGAGATTCGAACCCTCAATACTGAGCTGGAGCAGCGGGTAATGGAGCGCACCGCCCAACTGGAAGCGGCCAACAGTGAGCTGGAGACGTTTAATCGCTCGGTTGCCCATGATCTGCGCCAACCATTGAACGTAATCAGCTGTTACTGCCAGGCAATCAAGGAATTATGTGCTGATAATCTTGATGAGCAGTGCAAGAGTTATCTTCAAAGAAGCTATGAAGCCACCTTGCGCATGAGCCAGCTCATTGAAGCCCTGCTCAATTTCTCGCGCATGGGCCACGTCGAACCGCGTCTCAAGAGGGTCGATCTATCCGCCTTGGTGCATGAGATTACCACGGGACTGAAACTGACCGAACCCGAGCGACAGGTTGATTTCCGGATCGCCGACGGAATTTCAGTCAATGCCGACGCTGCCCTCTTGCTGGTGGTTCTGAATAACCTTATCGGCAATGCATGGAAGTACACCGGCAAGCAGAATGAGGCGGTCATCGAAATTGGCGGGACGGAAATTGGCGGGAAATCGGTTTATTTTGTCAGGGACAACGGCACCGGTTTTGACAAGGCGGATGCAGCCAAGCTCTTTGTTCCATTCCAGCGTCTCCCGGGCGCCGAGGATTTCAAAGGCTTCGGTATCGGCTTGGCTACAGTAGAGCGGATCATCCAGCGGCATGGTGGCAGGATATGGGCTGAAGGGGAATCGGGAAAAGGGGCGACGTTCTACTTCACTCTGCAATCATGAGGATACGGATCATTACGAGGTTCTCCCTAAGCCGACGTAGCCGGAACCAAACAGGTTGTATTATACTTGTGATAATTACAGCATGTTACTGAACCACACGGAAGAGCGACTGATTCTAGAGGACTTGAATCATGAACATCAGGCGCGTCTCCTAACCAGGCGCGAGTTGGAGCAACTGCTTTGATCGGCGGTCGAAAACCACTCTTTGCTCCTTATTGATGAATTATTGACCTGAGTCAAACTCAATCCCGAGATCAATTGTTAATTTGGCTCTTCCACATTTGAACAATTGGTTGCATTACTGGTAACAAAAAGATCCACCATCAGATAGGATATAAAAATTAAAGAGGCAATCATATGGTTGAGCTTTCAAAAAAATCGGTAAGCACTATTCGCACCGTGGTGCAGTGGTGCTTTTTGGTTTGGGTAGTCGGTATCGGCATCCGTTTCGGCATGTTTATCAATTCCGTTGAAAGCGGAGCTACCGCTCCCCTGGTTTCTCGACCTCCGGGAGTAGAGGGATTCCTGCCTATCGGAGCCTCACCAGCTTGAAGTACTGGCTGGTTTCTGGAAAAATCCATCCGGTACACCCTGCGGCGCTGGTCATTTTTCTGGCGATCGTGCTCATGAGCCTGCTTGCCAAGAAATCGTTCTGTTCCTGGCTCTGCCCTGTCGGCGCCATCTCCGAGAGGGCACACAAGCTGGGTCGGCTGCTGTTCGGCAGGAACCTGCAACTTCCACCCTGGCTCGACGTCCTTTTGAGGGGCATCAAGTATCTGTTACTTCTGATGTTCGTTAAGTTAATCCTGCTGGACATGCCTGTAGAAGCCCTGAGTAAATTTCTGGATGCTCCCTACTGGGCAGTCAGCGATGTCAAGATGCTTCACTTCTTCACCCGCATGTCCGTAACCACGATGGCGGTCCTGGCGAGCTTGACCATATTGTCCCTTGTATTAAAGAATTTCTGGTGCCGCTATCTCTGCCCCTATGGCGCCTTGCTTGGGCTGGCAAGTCTCGTCAGTCCGTTTAAAATCCGTCGGAATCTGGTCGGCTGCACCGGGTGCCAATGCTGTACCGCTGCCTGTCCATCCGGACTTGCCGTACATTCCTGCTCGGCTATATCTTCACCAGAGTGCACTGGATGCCTCACCTGTGTGGTGAGCTGTCCGGAGAAGAATGTCCTTGCAATGCAGCCGATTTTCTGGAAACGCCCACTACCGGTGTGGGTTTATCCGGCAGTGGTTCTGCTCATCTTTTTTACCGGGATCGGTACTGGAATGGTCAGCGGAAACTGGTACAGTTCGTTGAGTTATGCCGACTATCAGCGGTTATTACCGCTTGTGCCATATCTTAGTCATTGAGGTAGAACCGGTTTATCCAATAAGGTCACTCCAACTCTTTCTTCCAGGTTTCCACCTTCTTCTGGTATTCCGACAACAACCTTTGGGCTGTCTTGTGATCCTTGGCGTCGGCCACGATATGCACGTAGGGAGTGTACTGGTCGGGCAGAACCAGAATCCATTCATCACCAAAATGAACCTTGATGCCGTCTATGAAGGTAGCCTCTTTCTCCAGACTATCCTCACTCATCTTGCGCATGATGCCCCCCTTCATCTCCCAGGCGCAGGTTAGTTTGGTCTGGAGGAAGGCGCGGGGCGGAACCATAGAAAGCCCATGGGAAAGCGGAATACCGCAAACAGCCGCCAGCTCCATCAGCTTGGCTATGGCAAACATACCGTCAAAGGCGGCCTGAAACCGGGGGAAGGCGAAACGCCCGTCGATGGTGCCGCTCAGGACAATCTCCGACGACGAGGCGGCCTCCAGCATGGCGCGGTCGGAACTTTTGGTGCGGGTTACCTGGCAGCGTTTTTGCCCAGCCATCTGCTCAATGGTGGAAGGCGCCTGTACCGGCACCGCAACGGTCCCCTTCTGGCCGGATTTCATCAACAGCACTACAATTAGGGAAAGCAGTTCGACACCGTCATGAATCCGCCCGGTTTCATCCACCAAAGTAATGGCTTCCGCGGTCGGATCAAGCCAGAAACCGGCCTGAGCTCCCAGCGATGAAACGATCGTGGCCAACTGGGTTAGCGCCTCGTTTTTTGCCTTGACCTGCACCCCGCGACCCTCATCAACATACGCATTCAGAGCGATAACCGAAAAGCCAAGTTCATTCAGGAGCTGGGGGAGAACCTGACTGGCCGGAGAAAAGCTGAAATCAACAACAAGAGTGCAGGCAGCCTTTTTCTGCACCTCACGGTCAAGTGACCGCAGAAATCCCTCACGATAGAAATCAGCCACATTGTTGATCTCGACAAGCACACCTGGTTCAGTGTGGTGTGCGCGACGGAAATTCTCCTTAAAGAAGGTGCTCTCCACATTTTTGCCCATGTTGCTGGAGAAGTCGAGGCCGTCACCATCCAGAAAGACAATCTCCAGCGCTGCGGGATCATCCTGGGCCTGACGGAAATGCACCCCCCCTACCTCGCCGAATGTCTTGAGTTTGTAGCGTACCAGCGGCAGCGAGGTCATCTTCATATCGCGAACATTGACCCCGGCCGAGAGCAGTCCTCCCACAAAGCAGCGTTTGAGCATTCGTGATGAGGGTGAAGAATCGCGGCCACACAGCACGTAGCTCCCCTTGGGGAGCGAGGTGCCGTAGGCGCACCCCATCTTGGCCACAAACTCCGGTGTAAGCTCCACGTTGGAGAGTCCCTTGATAATGGCTCCCTCAAAGATTGTCTTTTTCCACTTTTCACCCCAGATCATATTAGTGGTGACAGTCGCTCCTGCCTCAATCATCTTTCTCGGCCAGATCTTGACATCGGCCCTGACGATCGCTTCATCACCAATGGCAGTATCGTCAGCTACGATGACCCCTTCCTCAAGAACCGCACCCTGGCCGACACGGACGTTGGAACAGATCACGCTGTCGGTAATCTTGGCGCCTTTCTTGACATAGGAGTTATCCCAGATAACGCAGCGGTTGAGCCTGACCCCCGACTCAATAGTGCAGTTGCGACCGATGACCGAATCCTTGATGCGTACATCCCCCAGCACCTGGCTGTTGTCGCCGATCACGACAGTCCCCTCCAGGCCGGAGGCATGCTCTAGCTTCACATCCGCCCCGATCCGCAGATCCTTGCCGACAAAATCCAACTTCGGCTCGTCGATCTTCAGATTGATCTTGCCCTTGAAAATATCGTGATATGCCTCACGATAGGAATCAGTGTTGCCGATGTCGCGCCAGTATCCCTTGGCTGTCACACCGTACAGGGCATCTTTTTTCTTGAGCATCAGCGGGAAGAGGTCCTGCGAGAAATCGAAGTTTTCCCCCTCTGGGATATACTGTAATATTTCCGGTTCCAGAACGTAGATGCCGGTGTTGATTGTGTCAGATATGACCTCGCCCCAGCCTGGTTTTTCCAGAAACTGGGTGATGCGCTTTTCCTTGTCGGTTATCACAACGCCAAATTGAAGCGGATCCTTGACCGAGGTCAGCGTGATAGTGGCCTTGGCCTTGTTCTCAACGTGGAAAGCAATAATCTTCTTGAGGTTGAAATCCGTCAGCAGATCGCCGCTTATCACCATAAAAGGTTCATCCAGGTACTTTTCCGCAGCCTTTACCGCTCCGGCTGTTCCCATGTCCTGCAAGGGGGTGACGTAGGTGATCTTGACGCCGAAATCAGCGCCATCGCGGAAGAAGTTCTTGATGTAAAAGGGCTGATGATAAAGCAGCAGCACCAGTTCGGTGATGTCGTGCTTCTTGAGGAGTTCCACGATATGCAGCATGATGGGACGATTGAACAACGGAATCATCGGCTTGGGAATGCTGCTGGTGAGCGGTTGAATTCGGGTTCCAAACCCTCCGGCCATGATAACTGCTTTCATTGGAGCTCCTTTTATGGATATGATCTGATGAAGCGCGGATCAAGAAAACATTCTGTTTTTCACAGCCCTGCTTTTACCCGCTGTGCCTTCTTGGCCAGAACCCGTGCTATTTCCTGCTTCAACTCGGTCAGGTCACCGGATTTGACGATGTAGCCGTCCGCCAGCCAGGCCGAAAAATCGTCCTTGTAGCAGGAGAAGGCCGAGCAGAGGATAACCGGCATTTCATGGCGTTCCTTGACCAGCTTCTGTAGCAAATCAATGCCGCTCTCGTTCTTCAACTTAATATCCAGCACTGCCATGTCATAGGAACCCTCCTGGAGCTTTCCGACAGCCTCGGTCGTACTAGCAACCGTAACCACTTCATACCCCTCATCAGCCAGCTCTTCAGCGTACAGAAGGCGAATATTGGCTTCATCATCCACTACCAGTATCTTACTCATTGCTGTTCCTCCTTTTGGGTGGGAAGTGTAATAGTGTAAATAATGCCATCTTCAGGCAACGACTCGGCGCTAAAAGGTAGCCCCTGCTTTTCCAGCATGGTCTTGCACAGGGCCAGCCCAAGGCCGACTCCAATGCTTTGGTTTGAAGAGAAAGGTGTCAACATGGCGTCCAATTCCTGCTGGGATATCCGCCTGATCCGGTCTTCGATGCGAATAACTACGTGGTCGCCTTCCAGGCAGGCGCTGATGCCGATGATTCCACTTTCCTCGGCGGCATCAATGTTACTAAGCAAAATTGTACGCACACAATAGGAAATCTGTTTGAAATCGATGTAGACCAGTTTTAAGCCTTGCCCCTCCGAAAACTCGCATGTTAACCCACGTGACTGCAAAGCCTCGCCGCTGTCCTGAATAACACTTTCCACCAAATGATTGACATCCCAGAAGTCTTTGGTGGGATAGAGCGAGTCGGAGTAGTTGAGAATATCATCCAGCACCCCTTCCAACTGGCGGGTCTCTCCAACTATGGATTCTATAAAGTCCCGTTTGGGATCATCCTGGGGGGTGTTTTTCAGCATGGAGCGTGCAAATCCACCGATGATCATCAGCGGATTGCGGATGGAATGGGCAATACTGGAGGTAATCCGCCCCACCAGAGCCATTTTTTCCATCCGGACAATCAACTCTTGCTGTTCCTTGAGTTTGTAGCTGGCCTCGGTGACATGATTGAGTTCCACCTGAATCTGGTCGTAGAGCGAGGCTCGCTCGATTGCAAAGGCCACCGGGAATGCAAACGTCTCCATGGAGCGCATGTCTGCCTCGGTGATACAACGATGGGTGATGCAGTTGTCAGCGATAATCATTCCCACTCGCCGGTTGCGAGAGATAAGCGGCATGAGCAGAAAGGTATCAACGCCCAGCAGACGAGCAAATTCGGGATCTACCTCGGGGTTGTGGAAGGCATCCTCGATCAGAACCGGATGCTTGCCATTCAGGCTCTTTATGAAAAGATGATTGACATTGGCAATAGGTATGGAGAGCCGCTCAAGAATATCGTGAAACTTGGCCAGTTCCGCGGAAAGTTTGTTATGGCGAAAGCTCTGGGCAAGGGCTTGCAGTCCCAGATCGTTGAAGGAAATTTCGTCCCAGACCTGACTGGCTTCTTCATAGTTGCGTGGTCCAATGGCCAGATGGCCCTTAAGGTTCACACGCTCCTTATCGACCAGCAACAAAAAAGCCCGGTTCATGCCAAAACCTTTGCCCGCCGTGATGGCGGTCAGCGCAACGGAAAGTACCTCTTCCAGATCGACCGAGCTCTGCAATACCGAACCCAGCTCGTGAAGAAATTGCATTTCCAGGGTTTTGTTGTCCAGAAAACTGGCCAGGGACTGAATCTGACTCTTTTGATGCTGGTAATCATCGCAAACAATATTAAAAATCCGGGCTAACGGATTGGCTTCTTCGCTGAAGCGGGCCAGATCGCGTTTGAACATATCGCATTCGCAGCACTTTTCCAGGATACGGCGCCGCGATGACGTCAAGAGATCTGCCTCCCCAACGCCAATGTTCGGGCAGTCACCTGCTTCAATAACATCCCTGTTCCAACAACATTCCGCGTCCACGGTTGTCCTCACAATTTAGTAAGTTACCATCAATTATTTAGCTTTCCAAGTAGTTCCCTGCGCCGAATCAAGGAGATGGATACCCTTTGACAGCAGGTAGTCCCGAATTTCATCACCTCTGGAAAAGTTTTTTGCTTTCCGCACACAGGCCCGCTCAACGATCAACGTTTCAATCTCAGTGGCCGTGATGTCAAGATCCCCAGCCTTCTCCTGCTGCAACATCTCCAGCCATTGTACCGGAATGGAATGAAACAGCCCCAGCACTACGCTGATCTCGGCGATCCCGGCCCGTACCCGATGCAACAAGGTAATTGCAGCCCCATCACCCGGCTGCATCTCGGCCATAAAACGATTGGCACTGCGCACGATCTCGAAAACAACCCCAAGGGCCAGGGCAGAATTGAAATCGTCATCCATGGCATCTTTAAAGCGCGTCAGCAGCTGACCGCTTTTCTCCAGCAGCTCGGCGCCAGCCAACGACAACAACTCAACGGAAGGTTCCACAAGCGCAACCGGATTCAGCTGAATGGCGCTATCCATAGCTGCCAGGCAGGCGTAGATCCGCTCCAGCCCGGTCCGGGCCTCGATCAGGTTCTGATCGGAGAAATCGATCGGCGAGCGGTAGTGCGCCGACAGGATGAAGAAGCGCAGTGTTTCGGCATCGAACTCCTTCAGCACCTCGCGGATGGTGAAAAAATTGCCCAACGACTTGCTCATCTTCTCGGCATTGATATTGACAAAGCCGTTGTGCAGCCAGTAACGCACGAACCGGCAGCCATTAGCCGCCTCTGACTGGGCAATCTCGTTTTCGTGGTGCGGAAATATCAGATCCTTGCCACCGCCGTGGAAGTCGAAGGTTTGGCCCAGGAACTTCATGCTCATGGCCGAGCACTCAATATGCCAGCCGGGACGGCCCTGGCCCCAGGGAGATTCCCACCACGGTTCACCTGGCTTGGAACCCTTCCAGAGGGCAAAATCCATGGGGTTTTTCTTCTTTTCACCCACCTCCACCCGCGCCCCGGCCTGCATCTCCTCCAGATTGCGCTTGGAAAGCTTGAGGTATTCGGGGAAGGTCTCCACGTCATAATATACATCGCCGCCGGATGTGTAGGCATGTCCTCCGGCGATCAGAGCGCCGATGATGGCAATGATTCCATCAATGTGATCGGTGGCTCTGGGCTCAATGGTTGGCTTTTCCAGCCCCAGCTGATCCATGTCCTCATCAAAGGCCTGAATAAACCGCTCCGTGATAATGCGGTAATCCACCCCTTCCTCATTGGCGCGCTTGATGATCTTGTCGTCGATATCGGTATAATTGCGAACATATGTGACATCGTAGCCGCTATACTTCAGATAGCGGTAGATCACATCGAAGACAACGCCCGCGCGGGCATGGCCAATATGGCAGTAATCGTAAACAGTTACCCCACAGACGTACATGCCGGCCTTGCCGGGTACCAGCGGAACGAAGATTTCCTTTTCACCCGAGAGGGTATTGTAAACGCGCAATGCCATGCAGAAGACTCCTGTGAGGGAAAATTGCGTTATTGTGCCTGTTTTCGGCAGGGAAGGCAAGCATGGAAACTCATTCAGCGTACAGGTATTCCTTCATGGAATCGTTGCTGAATAGTTCAAAACTAATACTCCCGCGCAAACATAAACAGCACAATAGCAATCGCCAAACCGATGACAGGAAAAAGAAAGGCGGCATGATATGCCTGGGGCGGAGCGCCTGTTGCTCCCGGTTCGTAGGAACCGATAATCAGCCCCATGACCTGCTGGGTTATTGCCGCACCCATCAGGACGAAGAAGTTTAGCGAGGTCAACGCCGTTCCCACGATCTCGACCCTGAACATGGCGCGAATGATGGGGTAGATCATCACCCCGCTGGAGACAGCAAGGCCGATGGCAAAGAAACTGGCCATCAACAGCGATTGCGGCAGGGAGTCGGCCATGCCCAGAAAGCCGGACATGAGAACCAGCAGCAGCATCTGCCCTGCCAGCAAGGTTTTTTTGTATGACTTGAAAAAGCGCCTCGCAATGGTATCCGTCACCATGCTGCCGGTAATAAAGCCCAGTGAGGTAAACATCAGCATCTTGCCAGTCGCCTCGCGGGATAGGCGCAACACATCCATCAGGTAAGGACCACCCCACAGTCCCTGTAGCGCCAGATAGTTGCCGTACCAGGCAAAGGCGATGGTCCCCAGCAGCCAGAAATCAGCGTTGCCGAATATTTCGCCCCAAGCGGCCAGCATCCCTTCCTGATTCAGTGGGGAAGCGAGGGGGGATGAGTGCGAATGTGCGGCGGTTGCAACTACTGGCGGGCGATTCCGTACCATCCCAAACACCAACACCGTCACCAGAATCTGGATAACGCCAATTACCAGGAAGGATGAGCGCCAGCCAAAAGCAGCCACCGCCAACGCCAGTGGCGCTGTGGCCGAGAGATTGCCCAGATTACCGACCGCCACCATAAAGCCGGAAACCCGCCCGAATTCCTGTTTCGTGTACCAGTGACTGAAGACCGTAAAAGTAGCCATCAGCACCGCTGCCGTACCGATGCCGATCAGTACCCGCGCTGCCATGGCCATTGCCAGGCTGTTGGCCTGGGAAAAGAGAATACCGCCGATGGCAGTCAGGACACCACAGCCGCTGATCACCAGACGACTGCCAAGACGGTCGATCATCGGCCCCAGCGGAAGCTGGGCAACTGCATAGACGTAAAACAGGATTCCCGAGAGAGTGCCGAGTTGTTGAGGGGTAAGTTTCAGTTCGCGGGAGATGTCGCCAGCCACCACCGCCAGGGATACGCGGTAGAAGTAGACGAGAATGTACATCAGCGCCAGCACGGAGAAAAGGATCCACCGCTGTCGGCGGATAGAGATTCTTTCAGTCATGATGTACCCTGCTTCGTGCGTGCGTGATACATGAAGTGTTCTCCGGTCGGGTCTGGATTAGAATTTTACCCTGACCCCCAGTGTAGCGTTGTGGCTCTCAAATTTCAGATCAACGTTTCTGGTTGTGTCTTTATCGAACGTGCCCTTGGCGGTTCCGAAATAGCGGTAGCCGAGATCCATGGAGAGTTTGCGATGGATGGCGATCTCCAGTCCGGCGCCGGCCTGGTAGGCAAAGACGGTGGTGTCGTCACGGGGGTACAAGAGTACCCGATTTGTAACACCATCCCTGGTATCGATACCAAAGGTATTACTCAGATACAGGGTGGCAAAGCCAATGCCTCCTCCACAGTACGGGGTGACCGGCGAGTCGTTATGGAGGTCAAAAAAGGCATTGAACATCATGGCCAGCGCTCCCAGGTTTCCGTTTACATTACGGAACCGGTAGCCGGTATCCTCGGTAATGGCCGCAATTTCCGCATACTTGTAGGAAAGTTCCCCCTCCAGGCGGAGGAAGCCAAAATCATAGCCGCCGGTACCCCCAATGGAAAGACCGGGATCGAATTCCACCCGGTCATTGAAGGGAACGTTGTTGGGTAAATTGTTGTTGGATAAATCGCT
>Ga0265294_10007753_pt1 | contig 12657 bp, 11 predicted proteins | sample MunlanPumphouse3_FD_192504 | JGI IMG/M metagenome (GOLD analysis project Ga0265294, IMG submission 192504) | Groundwater microbial communities from a municipal landfill in Southern Ontario, Canada - Pumphouse #3 | ecosystem: Environmental > Aquatic > Deep subsurface > Groundwater | place... | reverse complement strand
ATCAAGCCCTGTCAACCATCGGACAAATAGAGCTGGCCGAAGGACTTCCCCATCCCATGCTCGGTGATGAGTGGGCTAAGACAGCCCAAGAAGCCACTGCGGCCTATCTGATCATGAACTTCGGTATTGACGATTTCGAAGATGCCCTGGAACTCACAAAACAAGCGGGGCTTCGCTACCTCTATCATGAAGGGCCTTTCGAAACTTGGGGCCACTTTAAGCTGAACAGCAGACAGTTTCCGGAAAACTGGGAGACCATGAAGCTGATGGTTGAACGGGCCGCCGAAGAAAATATCCTGATCGGAGTACACACGCTCTCAAACTTCATCACCACCAACGACCCTTATGTGACCCCAGTGCCGGATTCCCGACTGGCAAAGGTTGGGGAGACAACTCTGACTAAAGGCATATCGCCATCTGAAACCACCATCGAAATTGCCGATCCCAAATTCTTTAACCAGATGGACAACAACACTCTCCGGGCGGCTGTGATCGGTAATGAAATTATTCGTTATCAAGAAGTTACTAAAGAATCCGCCTGGAAACTTTTGGGATGCCAACGGGGTGCTTTCGGAACCAAAGCCTCAGCACAGGAGGCCGGAACTGCTATCGCTAAACTCATTGATCATCCTTACCAGACCTTCCTATCGAACAATGAGTTATCAGAAGAAATCACCCTTCGAATCGCCGATTTTTTTAATCAGACTGGCTGCCGTCAGATTTCGTTCGACGGACTCGAAGGAAACTGGTCGACCGGCATGGGCCAGTACGGTCGGCAACGTTTTACTCAGATATGGTACGACAACCTCAAGCCCGAACTCCAAGGGCGGGTGATCACCGATGCCAGCAATCCGGGGCACTATTTCTGGCACCTATTTACCCGGATGAACTGGGGTGAACCCTGGTACGCGGGATTCAGGGAGAGCCAAACCCAATTACGTCTGCTTAACCAACTCTATTTCAAGAGGAACCTGATACCAGCCATGCTGGGCTGGTTCAAAATGACAGCCGAAACAAGTCCGGAAGACGTGGATTGGCTCCTGGCCCGATCAGCCGGATTTGATGCCGGTTTTGCCCTAGTCACCTCTCTGGATGCTGTTAAACAGAATGGTTTCTCTCAGCGGATTCTGGATGCGATCAAACGTTGGGAGCTAGCGCGAATGTCAAAAGCTTTCCCCGCGGAAATCCAGGAAGAGCTTCAGGATATCAAAAAAGAATTCCGGCTGGAACCAGACGGCCCAACCGGTTGGAACCTGTACCCTTACACCATTTGGAGGGGTGAACTTTTCCGAGAAGCCACCAGTAGCAGAGCGGGCGACTCAATTAGCCTTGAAATCGAAAACCCTAACCCCGATCAACCTGTCAGGTTTATCCTCTCGTCCGGTGCAGAAAACGCGCTCTCCGGCATCTCCTTGGTGATTGATGGCCGGCAAATCACGTTGCCATTAAACCTCCCGGCTAATCACCACCTTCGATATGAAGGCGGTAGCTATCTTTATCTGTACGACCAGAACTGGAACCTGCTGGAAGCAGGACGCATGACTCAATACGAAGTAACCCTATCGCAGGGCAGGCATCAGATTGGTTTCGCCGCAATATTCAATCAATCTAACTTTGATAAAGGGGTGAAAATCGAGATAAAAACCGAAGGGTTACCTTATCAGCTGAGCCCTCATTAAGAGTTGGGGTATCTTTTCCCAACCAGCTGAAAACCTGGGGATAATAAGAAAGATAGCCACAAAATCTCTGTGTGCATAAACGATGGATACTCCTTACGGGTCAAATGGGCAAATCACTCTCCTCCTGATCATTCTCCTCCTGGGAATGGTCGCCTGGCTGACCGTTGAGGTTCGGCATCACAACAGAAACCTAAAAAAGATTCCGCTGCGAATTACCGTTTCCGGTACCCGGGGCAAAACCACTGTAGTCCGCTCCCTGGCATCAATACTGCGATTGGCAGGTTACCAGGTACTGGCCAAAACAACCGGATCAGAGGCACGGTTGATCCTCCCAGATGGTACAGAAGAACCAATCAAAAGGCACGGTCTCACAACCATCATGGAACAAAAGAAGCTGGTTAATAAAGCGAAACAGCTCCAAGCGCAGTGCGTCATCGCCGAGATCATGAGCATCCAGCCGACTAACCATTTGGTGGAAACTCAACAGCTACTGAAACCCCAAATGACCCTCCTGACTAATTTTCGAACCGATCACACCGATGTTGTTCCCGATCGTCAGGAAGCTATTACAGCAGTCTTCGCCAACGATGTTTTTCCCGGCTCAGCTATCATCCTTCCGGAAACCGAAGCCAACCCCCAAATCCGAGAAGCTATCGATAACAAAAAGGCCCGACTGATCATGGCCAAATCCGGAATCCATTCGACTATTAACCTTCCGGATAACGTGCTGGAGAAGCAGATTGCATCCAATCTTGATCTGGTCACAACTGCAGCATTGGAACTGGGTATCGAACCCGATGTCATCGCCAAAGGGATAGCCCTGGCTAAGATGGATATTGGCAACCCACTGATATTCAGCATTAAAGAACAGAATAAAAATCTGTGGTTCATTAATGCCTTTGCTGCCAATGATCCCCAATCCACCCGACAGCTGGTCGAACAGACAGAAGCATTGCTATCTGCAGAGTCCGGTAGCCGGATTGCCCTACTGTCGCTGCGATCGGATCGTGGCGAGCGGAGCTTGCAGTGGCTACGATACCTGAGAGGTGAAGGACGGGAGCTTTTTGAAAAAGTGTACCTTGTTGGCGGACACGCTCAGGTGTTAAAACGAAGCCTACCAACGGCCGTTCTGGTAAAGCAGGATGATCCCCGGGAGCTAACGAAGCTATTGATAACCAACCATCCTGATGGATCGCGGGTTTATGGCATTGGAAATATCGGCGGACTGGGGGCGAAGCTGGTTCGCGAATGGATAAGGAATGCAGATGAACGTTGAGATCTTTTTCATCGGCCTGGTATTGACGCTCATCTTTGTAGCGGTCACCGGGTTGTACCCAGGCGGGATTATTGTGCCGGGGTACCTGGTGCTGTTCATCGACCAGCCCTGGCGACTGGCAGGCACCCTGGTAGCGGTACTACTCACTATCGTGATCTACCGCCTGGCATCCCGATACCTGATCCTTTTCGGTCGCCGCCGCTTTGTATTCCTAATCCTGACGGGAGCCCTGTTTGCTTTTCTCTTTTCCCTGCTCCTCCCACATCTCTCGCCCGAAGCCATTGAATTTCGGGTAATTGGCTGGGTGATTCCCGGACTCATCGCGGGCCATTTCGATCGCCAGGGAACACTGAAAACCTTGGCGGCCATAATCATTATGGTCACCCTGCTGTTCTTCATCAACCAGCTCTGGTTTCTGATAATCTAAACCGGATGAGTCAAAAGAAATCTGTGCCCGATCAAGAAAAGCGTCTGCTGATAACCCAGGGAGTCATCAGTTTGGTCTTGCTGGTCACCGGACTCCTCCTGTTACAACCTCAGGGAGCGAGGCAAGATCCCACAGAAATCAAGGCTTACAACCTGATGAACAGGTCGTTAGAACTCATTTCTGATTATTGTAAAAGGTACAACATCAATCAGCATCCGGAGTTAGATCCCCGATTAACGGGAATGATCGGTCCTGAGTGGTCGGAGATTACCACCACAACAGGCGATCTGGAGGCTAAACGGACCACAGTCAATCCCAACTTTGCCGTTCTCGTGGTGAGGCTTTTACGTCAGGCGGGAGTCGAACCCGGGGATACTATCGCCATCAACTGCTCCGGGTCGTTCCCTGCTTTGATGGTGGCCTCGATCTCAGCGGCCCAGTCGCTAAATCTGATACCCAGAACGATCCTGTCGATCGGATCCTCCTCTTTTGGGGCCTCGAATCCCGACTTAACCATTGCAGATCAATATCGATTACTTCAGCAGGCAGGAATGATCAATTATCCACCGCTGGCCTGGTCGTTCGGCGGCGAGACTGACAGCGGCGAAGAGTTTGCTCCAGAAGTTGTTAGTTCAATACGCAGCCGTATGCATAGATTCGGTCTGCTCTGTTTAGAAGAGACTGTGTTGAAATCCATTGTCAGGGAAAGACTTCAGCTCTTTGAAGGAACAAATTCCGGCCATCTTTCCGCCTTCATTAACACTGGCGGCAGTTTGGCCAGCATGGGAACCAGTCCATTGATCCTGAAAGTCAAGCCCGGACTGATCCGCCGCAGCCGGCTTCCGGAGCGGGATGAGCAGGGCTTGATTTTTGCGATGCTCGAGCGTGACATCCCGGTCATTCATTTGCTGTATATCAAAGGGTTAGCAAAAGAATACCATCTTCCATGGGATCCGGTTAAGTCACCTTCCTATCAGGCTTCGCCAGCTGCTCCCGGTTGGATCATCCTGCTGCTGGCTCTCTTAGCCCTGATCCATTTTATCTGGATTCTAATACGCTTTAGGCTGCTCAAAAACAGGAATTAAGCGTTGTGCACTACCCTTTCTTTGATATCTTTGGGTTATCTTATAACTAAAAATTATGAAAAGTCTGATCCAAGCCTGCAGTATTACGCTGATTATTTGCTCTTTACTAACCTTCGGACATCTGTCTGTTCAGGCTCAGACAGCCCAAGAGCCCGTTCTGCTCACCTCTTGTGGACAAAGCCCCGGGCCGGTACGTCTGAAGGTATTCATGCAGCGTTTAAAGATTGATTTTGAATACAATGCACTGGCTACGGCTGCCGACTTGGCCGCGAAAAAGAAAGAGGACAAGCCGTACAAATCGGTGATCATTGTAACCGGTGCCAGTTTAAAAGGGATGGGAGCTGCCGGTGTTTCGGTGGACGATGAGTTAGCCCGTACCAAGGCCCTGATCGAGGAGGCCCGCAAACAGGGCATCACGGTCATCGGATCTCATATCGAGGGTATGGCGCGACGCTCGCAAGGAGCTTCGTCGGGGGACAATTCGGACGAGTTATCCATAGATGCCGTTTGCCCGAACTCCGATTTTATGATTGTCAAACAGGAAGGTGATTCCGACAAGCGGTTCACCAATATCTCGACCAGCAAAAAGATCCCGTTGCTGCTATTTGATCTCAACAACGAGATGCTCGATTTACTCAAGAAGGTTTATAACAAATAGTTACAACCGTGAGTATGACCACCTTTTCGGCCATTATCCTGGGGGTGATGGTCGTGGTTTATATCATTTCGCTCCGGTTTAAGCTCTCCACCGAGCTAGCCATGTTGTTAGCCGCCCTGGCTGGAGCGCTGGCGGCTGGTCATGGAATACCGGCGAGGCACATCGCGGAAGGATCAATTACCTATCTGGATATCAACCTGATATTCATCAGCGCCACCCTCTTCATGAATATCCTGAAAGAGTCGGGAGGCATTGCCTTTGCTGTTCGATCAATCATTAAAACCTTTCACCGCAGCCGGGTGCTGCTGCTGATCCTCCTCACCCTGCTCCTGCTCATTCCTGGGGCTCTGACAGGAGCTGGCAGCGTCACCGTCCTGATTACTGGTGGAATGGTGGCTATTGTACTGGGATACATGGGGATATCAAAACTACGGATTGCAGCCATCGTCTTCCTGATTGCCGGGTTGAGTGCTGCAGCCCCACCGGTAAGTCTCTGGGCGATGATGACAGCCGCTGGAGTTAACATGCCCTACGTCGGGTTTTTCCTGCCCCTGTTGATTCCTTGCGTGATCGGGGCCCTGTTTACCGTTTTTTACCTCGGATGGAAAGGTCACCCAGTCGATGTAGAGAAGGCCCTGACCGAACTACCGGAGCCGCCACAGAAAATGAACTGGATGAGAATCATCATCCCATTCTTGCTATTCTTCGGACTAATTTTCATCGGTCGTAAATGGCCGCACGATACACCAGTGATCGGGATGCCACTGATGTTTCTGTTAGCCGCCCTCGCCTCCTATCTCCTTTCCCCCGTTAAAGTTGACCTCTTTCGAATATCATCCGACACCATCAAACAGCTATTGCCGCTGATTGGAACCCTTACTTGTGTTGGGATTCTCGTACAAATCATGACTCTGACCGGTGTCCGCGGATTGCTGGCCATCACCTTCATCACCCTGCCGGCTTACCTGGTCATCGGTAGTCTCTTCTTCTTCCTGCCTATCACGGAATCCGTGCTGATGTACGGTGCAGCAGCCGTTTTTGGCGTGCCCCTGGTACTATTGTTTAATGCGATGGGCATGAACCCTATCGTAGCCCTGGCCGGGATGAGCGTCATCTGGCCCCTGGGCGATGCCCTCCCCCCAACGGCGATCATCGGCAGGCTCACCGTCGATGTGGTCGGTGCTAAAGAGAAGTACGGACACTTTCTGAAGAAATGTATTGTCCCGGCTATCGTCATCTCTATCATTGGAACACTGATGGTCATTTACAGCAAACAGCTTGGATTTTTAACAGGAATAAATTAACCCGCGAACCGGTAGCAACCGAGAAAAGACAATGACAACTATCATATCCATAATCTATTACGCCTTTATTGCCTTCATCGTGATCCTGATTGTATACAATCTGATCCGGGCTAAGGAATGGAAGAAGGAGCTGATTTACCTTGTGATCCTGATACCTTTTCTTTTACGAATGCTGATGCTTAAATAACTACTACCCATAACTTCTACCCATGAAAAAGAAGGAAATCATCCGTAAAATCGCTTTCGGCCTGGCCGGTCTGGCGGTTGTGGTGGTCGCGGGTATCAGCTTTTATCAGCACCGGCATTTACCAGAGCCGGTGGTTCTGAGTGAGGGAGTCACCGCTGTGAAAAAGCTGGGCGACTACTTCGACAAGATCAGCGGAACCATCAACGACTGCAATATTTACATCTTGGAAGGCGAAGAACCCGGGGCAACCATGTTGGTCCTGGGGGGATCCCATCCAGAAGAACCTGCCGGCCGGCTAGCCACCTGGATCATGGCCGAGAATGGCATCATCAGCCAGGGCCGCCTGATCCTGGCCCTCTCCACCAACCGGAGCGCCACCACCGTCACCCGCCCGAGCGGAGCCTATCCACCCGACTATTCGATCCAGACCCCATGGGGAGAGCGAACTTTCAGAATGGGCGACCGATGGACGAATCCGCTCGATCAATGGCCTGATCCTGAGGTGTATATCCACTACCCCAGTCGGCAAAACCTGGCTTATGTCGATGTCCGAAACCTGAATCGGGCGTGGCCAGGTCGTTCCAATGGAACACTTACCGAACAAACCACCTTCGCCTTTATGGAGCTGATCCGTCAGGAAAAGGTGGATGTAGTCATCGATCTGCACGAAGCTGAGTTACAATATCCGGTTATCAACACCATCGTGGCACACGAGAAAGGTTTGGAGCTGGCAACGATGGTCTCCATGATGCTGACTGATTTTGAAGGGTTTAGCATCGGCACCGAGTTCTCCCCTAAAAACTTGCATGGACTGTCACATCGTGAGATTGGTGATCACTCCGAGGGCATCTCCTTGCTGGTAGAAGCTCCAGAACCGTTTCTTGACGCCACCCGGGGCATCACCGACCGCAAACAGTTGCTTGAAGGGAAGGACGACTTTGTTGTCAAAGCCGGCAAGCACGGCCTTTTATATGCCCCTATCGATGAAAACGGATGGCCCATTGATGTGCGTGTAGGTCGCCACTTATCGACCATCCTCCAAACCTTCGAAAGTTGGAACGAGATGTATCCCGGAAATGAAATTGTGTGTCAAGGAGTTCCCCGTTATGCAGAGGTAATCGAAAACGGAACCGGATATTACCTTAAAGATCCGGGCAAGGCCACTGAGGGGAAAGTGGCTTACGAATAGTTCAGATAAAACAATCATTTGATAAACAGCAACATTCAACTGAAAAACCATTGAATATGAGACTTTTCCATTCCCAAAAAGTATTCCTGGCTGTCTTGTTGGCCGGGTTGGTTCTGTCGCCCGTATTACAGGCTCAGTTCATTCCTGTACCAGAGGAAGATGCCTCTTGCACGAGCATCATGGTCGGCAAAAAAGCCTCAACGGACGGTTCTGTCATGACGGCGCACAGCTGCGATGGCAACTATCGGACCTGGCTAAACATTGTCCCTCGCCAGTCGTGGCCCGAGGGTGCCACACGCAAGATCATCTGGGGCAAGCTACACACCGAAACACCTCACGATACACGTAATACCTTTGAGAAAGGAGAGATCCCGCAAGTGGCAGAGACTTTCTCCTACCTGAATGTGGCTTATCCTTGTCTTAACGAAAAACAGCTGGCTATTGGGGAGACCACCATAGGGGGTAAGCGGGAGCTTGCCAATGATGATGGGCTCTTTCTGATCGAAGAGTTGCAGGCCGTTGCCCTGGAACGCTGCAGCACCGCCCGCGATGCTATCCGGCTAATGGGTGAACTTGCCACTAAATATGGCTATGGCGATGCTGGCGAATGCCTGACCGTGGCGGATAAAAAAGAGGTGTGGCATTTTGAGATCATGGGCGCCGGCCCCATGGAACCCGGAGCTGTCTGGGCTGCCGTCAGAATTCCGGACAACCATGTCGGAGTCTCGGCTAACATCCCCAGAATCAGCACGATCGATTTAGATCAGCCAGATTACTATATGGCTTCGGAAAATGTTTTCTCCTTGGCAGAAGAGATGGGCTACTGGGATCCCAACAGTGGCGAACCCTTTAAATGGTGGAAAGCTTACAGCGGTCGGAAGCCGTTCTCCACCCGGGAGTTTTACGTCCTGAGTACTATGGCCCCGTCCTTGAACCTCACCCCCGAAATGGAGGAGCTACCCTTCTCGGTCAAACCCGAGAAAAAGGTTAGCACAAGAGATGTAATAAGCTACTATAGAGCTACGTACGAAGGCACTGATCTGGATATGACGAAAAATCTTCTGGTAACGCCGATGTTTCGGGGTCGCCGGACAGGTGATGAGCCGCTCAAGCGCGAGCCCGTCGTCAGTCCGATTGCCAGTCCCTGGATGAGCTCCGACCTCCGCACCCTGCTCAATACGCTGAAATCCGGGTCGGTAGAGAGCCAACGTACTATTGCCATATCCGGATGCTCTTATTCGCAGATCATCCAGTGCCGCGACTGGTTACCTGATGAGATTGGTGGCGTTGCCTGGTTCTCATTTGACAACCCCGGATGCAGCCCCCGCATCCCAATTTATGCCGGCACGCTCGAGCTCCCGGCCAGTTTTGAAATCTGTGGTCAAAAAAAATACCGGACTGATGCTGCCATCTGGAAATTCCGTCGGACAAACCGGCTCTCCGAAGTCCGCTGGGGCAGAACACGTTCTTTCATTGAAGAAGGAGTTAAAGAGCTGGAAGACAAGGCCTTTACTGAAACTCAGGCCGTTGAACAACGAGCCATGGAGATCCTAAAAGCTAACAAAGGGAAGGAGCCGGAAACTGATCTACGGGGAAATCCACTGCCGGAAGAGCATCGGGTTTACCTAACCCAATACACGCATGACTTTGCCCGGATTGCGATGGCACGATGGGAGGAGATGGGCGACCTGTTCTTCACCATGTTTGCCAGAGGATTCTAATAATTCCGTCACCTCGGATACGTTACGCTGAAGTATTGAATGAATAAACTGTTAGGCCCCATGAAACATTGTCATAGACCTACCCTGATTTTACTGACTCTGGCCCTCCTCGCTTTCCAGCCTGTGATCAGCCAGGATATCGAGTACGATAACTGCACCAGCATCGTTGTAGGGCGGTTAGCGAGTGCTGATGGCTCCACCATGACCTCGCACACCTGCGACAGTGGCACAGACCGCACCTGGATCAACGTGGTTCCCCGGATGAAGCATACTCCCGGATCGGAATGCTCCATCATCCTGGATCCCAAGCGAACGAAAAGCCCCAATGATCCCGAAGCTATTGTGGCCGGAACTATTCCTCAGGCACCCGAAACCTGGGCTTATATCAATACCGCTTATCCGGTCATGAACGAGCATCAGCTGGCCATTGGCGAGACAACCTTTGGCGGCAAACGGGAGCTCCGGTCTGATGCCGGATTGCTCGATTGCCCGGAACTCTATCGGTTGGCCCTGGAGCGCGCAACAACCTGTCGCGAAGCCATCCACGTCATTGATGAGCTGACCAAGCAATATGGCTATAATGATGTCGGTGAGTGCTTTACCTTTGCCGATCCTAACGAAACCTGGCACTTCGAGATTCTTGGTCCTGGGAAAGGCAACGTAGGAGCCGTCTGGGCTGCCGTTCGGATTCCCGATGACGAGGTTGGGGTTTCAGCTAATGCCAGTCGAATCAGGCAATTAAACCTGGATGACCCGGATAATTATCTGGCTTCCGACAATATCTTCTCGCTGGCCGAAGAACTCGGTCTCTGGGATCCTTCAGGCAAGGAGCCTTTCGAGTTTTGCTATGTCTATGCCGACCGTCGAAGCATGTTGTGCCGCCGCCGCGAATGGCGGGTACTTAGTTTGGTCGCCCCTACCCTTCGCCTCGACCCTAACGGGGAGAACTTCCCGCTGAGCGTCAAACCAGAGAAAAAGCTCACCGTGAAGGATGTCCTGGCCATGTTCCGCGATTATTATCAAGATACGCCCTACGACATGACCTCCTCGCTCAATATTGTGAATCGCAGGGGAGAAACCGTCAAGAGCGATATGGCTAATCCGTTCATGAACAGCGACATACGCAGTCTGCTAAAAGTACCCTCGGAACGCACCATCGCTTGTTCACGAGCAACTTATGTGCAAGTCACCCAGTCGCGCAACTGGCTCCCCAACCCAATCGGGGGTATCGTTTGGCTGGGCTATGACAACCCTGTCCTGACACCCCATACCCCCTTCTACTGCGGTATCAACGAGATGCCCGACTCCTATAGGGTTGATGGTAGAGCCAAGTATCGGCGCGACTGTGCCTGGTGGGCGTTCCGGCAAGTGAGCCAACTCTGTAACCTTCGATTCCAACCCATGAGCAGAGAGGTTGAGTCCGTGTGGCAGGAAATTGAAAATCAAGCCTTTGAAAACCAAAAAAGCTTTGAAGAGGAGATACTCAAACTCTACCAAAAGAACCCCGATGCCGTGGCCGGAAAATTAACCAACTACTCCCGGGAGATCGCCGAAAAAGCTGTGGATCGTTACTGGAAACTGGCAGAAGAGCTCTGGAGCAAGTACACCAACACGTTCTAATAGGTCGTGGTCATCCGCTCCGGAACCACCAGGAGATAATCAGCTTTACCCAAATACTCCGTTGACAGGGTGTCAATTTCATCCTGTGTGACGGTAGACAGGACGACTATTCGGGCATCGGGCTGTAGTTTCTTGAGGTACCAAACAATACCCTCGTGATTATCAGAATGATAGGATCCATTGTAGTGGATAAACAGATTCCCCGGGGCGTAATTCTGATTGATAAAATGAGCCATGGTGGCATCCTTAATTGCCTGCGCCTTAACGATGTTCATCCCGCCATGGCCGCCCATTGCACCCATCCCTTCCATGCTCATCATATTCTTGTAACAGGGCACTTCCGGATCAAACTCAATGGGTAATGGTGCGATAAAACGCTTGGCTTCGGTCGGGAGCGTATCGAGTGCTTCCAATCCTTTCGAGGCGACAAAAGAAGCATACCGCCGTGGGATGTTGGTAGCGATAAAGGGTAGATTATGATCTTGCGCATAAAGCAAGAGAGGGCTGTAGTCTGTTTTGTAATTAGGCCAGATTCTGGCATCCTCCTCAAACCGCCGTGCATTGATGAACCCACGAAAGAACTCCTCAATAAGCATCTGATTATCAGCCTCGAACATCTCCGCTCCCAAGATTAAGTCCTGCTTCCGCAAAGCATGCAAATCGCGCGTGACCTCATGCTGCAGCCAGTGGGCAATGGCATTATTATGCAACTCTCCAAAGAAAACAAAATCGGCAACTTCAAGCTCATTCAACATTTCGGCATAGGAGACTTCACCACCGTCCCCATTGAACAGCCGATAAGCCGGCTTATTCTGGGCCTGGAGACCGGCAGAGACCAAAAACATGAGGAGTAAAATAAAAACCTTGTTAACGACCTGAATTAGTGATCGTTCTGTTAATGGCGAATGACGGACAATCCTTTCTTTCATGGCGATTCATTTGCTGGCAAAGTAATACTAAATCTCCAAAACCCTCCTTTTTGAATCCAAATCGCCTTTTAATTCAGGCATGATAGTTGAGCAGTGACGCCACGTTGACCAACCCAATCATTGAATCAACCAACCATAGAAACCAGCGGTTGGGCCAGGATTCAGTGCCGGCCTGCGATTTTAGAACAGAAAACAGACCATTTAGGTGATCATTCTCTCAAGCGAACAACATCACTAGTGTAAAAGTATGCTCATATGTGAATTTTTAAGCCAAAAACACACGAAAATTGCTTTTTCTATCGTATATTTAATGCGAAACTGTTTGAAACAGTGCACGATTGAACTTACCGGTTTATTTTTACATACACTCAACTTAAAAGAAGGAGAAAGATGGGAACAAAGAGAATCGAAATCCTTAAAGGGCTCTATCACTGGCTTATGCTAGACAGGCTCGAAAAAAGGATTTTAAAGCTCCTATTGGAGCAGGGCAAATCTTACCCGGGCGACTTGGTTAAGGATTTGCAGCTATCACAAGGGTCTGGGATTAAGAAGATCATTAAGCTTCGTCACAAGGGCTACATT
>Ga0265294_10007746_pt1 | contig 12665 bp, 7 predicted proteins | sample MunlanPumphouse3_FD_192504 | JGI IMG/M metagenome (GOLD analysis project Ga0265294, IMG submission 192504) | Groundwater microbial communities from a municipal landfill in Southern Ontario, Canada - Pumphouse #3 | ecosystem: Environmental > Aquatic > Deep subsurface > Groundwater | place... | reverse complement strand
AACGCACAGACAATGAAACACTGGTCTGAACCCCAAAATCTCGGTTTTCGGAAATGCTCCCATGTTTTCCACGTGCTGTTTGATTCTTTTCTGATACTTATAAGTGACAGAGGTGAGTATGTAGTGTATGATGGCAAGAATCTGATTGAAAAGCATTCGCTCAAATTGAAAGAAAAAGAGACTATTTTGATTCTAAGGTATAGTTTAAAGAGAATTGTTTTTTTATCCAGCGATCAGACACTCTACCATGTAGGCATAAATACTCTTTTTCAACAGAATAAAGCTGAAAAGATTAGTGAAAATGTTAACACCTTTACTGTCGATAGCACAAAAAACTGTGTTGCATATGTCAAAAAGAGCGAAATAATAATAAACGGTATGGATGGAACGACAGAAAAGATAAAGGAAAGTGGTCAGATTGTTTACTTAGTGTTAAACAGCGAACACCTATTCTACGTTAAAAAAGAGGCAATGCTTTTTACCTATGTGGTAAGATCATTGAGTCTAGACATATTCAGCCAAAAAACAGTCACGTTGACTGACAATCCTGATAAAATACTTGCCTCAGCTAACAACAAGTTTCTGGCGGTAGCTTCATGTAAGGGTAATAGAGTATTAATAACTGCTGGTAAATGGAAGAACTTAACCACAAATGCGGCAAACTGGGATGAAATTACTGTAAAAGGAAGTCTGATTTCGATTATCGCTGGAAACGATGATCTGGTTTTCATACAGTATTCAGACAGGATTGAGATTAAAGATATGAACAATCTCAAGTCTGGAACGTTAAATCAGGCTAGGGAAATTCCCGATATGATATCTCAGAATCTAAGCCTTTCCCTGGATGGGAACTTTGTGTCATTGTGTAGGAGGGATACTGCTGATACAAGCTATGATGCCTCTCAAGTGATTCTTTTGTCTAAAAGCCTCAGAGAAGAGCAAATTGGGTCTGATAAAGCAAAATTCATTATCGATAGCTATAGTTGGCTAAATGGTCTTTTGGCTGCGGTAATCAATAAAAATGGTGAGTACCTATTTTCATTGGAGATAGCAAACGATGAGTAAACGCGTATTCGTAACGTGTGTATTTATTTCACTATATTTCTTCTTGTGCTCAACCACATACATAGTTGATGGCTCTGGAAGTATGAAGGGTTTTGCAAGAACTGGAGCCATTAAAAGGCAGATTGAAGATATTTCCGAGAACGATGCTAGAGATTCGGAAGATGTTAGAGTTTTGCTATTCCAGTCTAACATAGTATCCGAAGTGGTAATCACTGAAGTAGCCCTCTCTGAATTGAATGATACTTCATTATTCTCTGGAAAGTACACTCTGTTAGGTAAGATGGCGGATACTGTTTTATCACAACCTGGAGATTATGTTTTACTAACAGATAATGTCGAGGATGACAACAACACAAGAGGAGATGGGACAAAATTCTACAGGACTTTAATGGAACCACAGGAGATATCAAGTGTTGACGTTAGTCCAAGAATTTCGAGATTCGACGGCAATCCGTTCAGGGGCGATAGACAAAACTATGTCGGGGATTCTGGCATGCTTGTCTATTTTATAAGTGTAGGATCAAAAGCAAGCAACACATCACGCAGGAACTCACTACTAAATAATCTGGGCACTCAAGGCTATACAATATTTCATCTAAGGCCTATAAACTCTAATCACATAGGCCTCACCTCACTGAAAAACGAATCGAGCCCTTTCATTGTTTACTCAGAAAGAGGTAATTACCACCTTAAGATTAGACCCGAATCAAAGGCCTTCCCTGTGTTGCAGATAGACAAGCAAAACAGGATTAAGTTCAGCATTCTGATGCGATCTCATTACGATTACATTGGAATCAGAGAGAACACAAAGGTGAGAATAGATAATTTTTCAATCTCTCATGGAGGGAAGCCGATGATGATGGATAAGCCCAAAATTTCGGTAAGTCCTTCCATTCTACCAAAATCACTTGAAAAAGGTGGAGCGCAAAAATTTGATGTTGAGATAATTCTAAAACCAATCAAACCGTCTTTAACCAATAGATTACAAGCGATGTTCAATCCCAAAAGGTGCGTTTTATCCTTTGATATGTCCCTGAGAACATCAGAGAACAGCATATATATGGTTGAAGATGCGAAAAACCAGTACTTTACTGAGAATATGTCTGATTATAGTAAGATTTACTCAAGACCACAAGATATGATTTCGCATTTTAATCCCCAAAATAACAGAATCGTGTTTCATGTACAAAATGAGGATGATCCAGCAGATGCAACAACTCAGATCAGGCTGATGTATGATAATATGGGCTACTTCCTTTTGCTGATTAGTTTAGCAGGTATTCTGGTTGCTGCAGTAATTTTCCTCTATCGTTTGTACCAGACGCCAAAATCATTTTTTGTGAGCGTAGAGACCCTTCCTTTGGGGGACGTTGAAGACAAGGAACTGACCAGAATGGGCAAATTACCGCTGGAATCATGCACAGTTATACGTAAGCTATCGGGAGTAGTCATCAAATTAAACGACACAAACCGCTACTACTTCAAGGATTCCATATTCCCTTCGATAGACCTTCCACCGAAGGTTTTACGCGAAGTATGTGAAAAAGATTCAAATAGGAAAATCAGAATTTCCATGACCAAATCAAGGAGGAAAGATGCGTAAGATGTTGATCCTAGCCCTGATTGTCCTGATGGGGACCGGGTTGCTGAGTGCACAGGAAACAAGTGACAACGATGACAGTGTCTATTATGAAGAAACTGTAAACGAGGATGCCACCACTGATGTGGGTGTTCCAAATCCACCAAACAAGTATCTAGTTCTAGCGCTTAGCCTATTCGTAATAATTGTTTTTTACTTTTTGCTTTTAAGCCATTTCCCTAATCTTCTAGCGAAAGGGATCAACCCCCTTACTGCTGCTGCTACACAATGTCTGCGTTTCTCTCTGATCTCGGCTGTAGTCATTTTGTTAGCTATTTTTGCAATGAGCGGATTTGATTTTTCCTATATAGGCTCTACGTTTACAAACAATGTGGGCTTGATAATTTTCATCGCGGTAGTATGGTTGATCTATTTGACCATAAGCATATCCAACAAGAGCAAGGGGGCAGCAAAATGAGTATTCAAGATAAAGTTCGCGAAGGAACTGGAGAGCATAAGAAAGCCAGTGCGGCTATGAAAAAAACCCTATTTATCGGTCTAGGCGGATCAGGAAAAGAAGTCTTGATGCGACTTAGACGTAAATTCTACGGAGCGAACGAGAACAAGTACGGCTATGATTTCATTAGATACCTCTGGATAGATACTGATACGGCCGGAACACCCATTTGCGATGAAAACTGGGAAGTTATTGGAGAAAACATCCGTTTTGGTGTTCGCAACTCAATAGACGAAGTATTTAACGCTAGTATCGACAGAGATACTTTGAGTAGCTTTTATGAAAAGATCAATGCCTTTCCCCACATTAGGCATTGGTTCCCTGCTGAAGCATTGAAGCCTCTTGGATATGAAGCTCTGCTATATGGGGCTAAAGGAATACGTCCATTAGGTAGGCTGGCCTTTTCCTGGCACTCATCGGATATTCTTCTTACCTTAGAGCAAAACATATCCAAACTTGACCGGCAGTTTGATGTTTCGGGTGTTGAGTTAGATAATGAGATAGATGTTTACATCGTCGGCTCATTGGCTGGGGGCACGGGTTCTGGAATGTTTCTGGAGTTAGCAAAACTCCTAAAGTCAAACTGGCCGTCAAATTCTGTTTACGGCATATTTTTCCTTTCAGACATGTTCGCTGAGAAAGGTGACAATGAGTACCGGGACGCTAATTGTTATGCTGCTTTGCAAGAGCTTGACTTCTATCAGACTGCTGCTAATAGCCTTGACCCTCTGATCGGCAAAGAACGTCACATGTTTGAGTTTGTGGATTCCGAAGGAATCACCAAGAAGTTTAATCTCCCCCTCTATAGCAACGTATTTTTAGTATCAAATGAGTATTACAAATCTCCGAAGGAAAATCTCTTTTCCGACCCCTTCGAGATGGTTGCTGAGATTTTTTACTTTGATTTCGATAAATCTCCATTCGGCGCATTCAAGCGTCAAAACACGGTCAACACAAAAATTGTTGGATCTCAGGCTTCAGTCGAGTATATAATGCCGGATCAAGAGACAGGCAATGACATTAAGGTGGAGAGTATATATCACTCTGATTACTCTTCCTTTGCCCTATCCGGTATATTTCTCAACGTGTCTAAGATGAAAACTTGGGCATCCTACAAGTATATTGTTGATTTGCTAAGCAATTTACTAAAAGATAACCCCAATAACAATCAATTGTTTGAAAGTCCTGATGGTGGGTTCCGCATAAGTAAACTCAACTTCGAAGAAATTCTGCACCAAATAACGCACGGAAGCAGGCCAAATTCTGTTTATGAAGACTTCATTCACATCTTGACTACGAAGAAACAGAAAAAGCTTCAGGATGTTGAAGCAAAGATAACCTTTGACCACACCAACGTCTCCAAGGTGCAGCAAGTATGCCAGCAACAATTCGCAGATATTGACGCATTTGTACAAAATGAACTGGGCACAATGAACAGGGAGTTGATCGAGTACGAAAGAATTCCAGGCCCCACCCTTGATAAGCTATTATCAAACTTAAATTCCGGCTTGAATGATACCTATAGTGAGATTGAAAAGCTGATGTATGATATCTTGGCTAACTATCATGATGGCGGGATCACAGTGGCTACCCAGATGCTTGATCGGGTTAAGGCACTGGTCAATCAAATGGATGTTAACCAGAATAACTACGCAAATGACGTCAAAAGATTGAAAGAATCGCTGAAAGAAGAAAAGCCTGATCACCCTGAAGTTCATATCGACTCTAGAATTTCCGGACTACTCCAGAGAATTCAGGATAGTGATGAGATTCCTTGGGTCTTCCCGTTGTACAAGGACAAGGCTAAGAAGTATTATGACAGAAACCTCTCGCATGAGATTGATCATATGAATCGCGAGATAAAAAAGCAGATTGGAGACTATTTCAACTCATGTCTGGAACTTATTAAAAAGCGCTTTGAGGTTAAGTTCAAGGAGAAAATTGGGGAACTTGTTAATCAATACAGAACAAGAATCATTGACATGGTTGATAGCGTGGAGGTTACCATCCCCAATGTCATCAACCCTATTGGGATGAATAAGCAAATTCGGGAATTCAAGACGCATTTAACTTCTCTACATGCCTACTTTAAACGGTATGAACTGAGTTTGAAGACAGAAATCTCGGTGAAGCTCAACCGAAAAATGATTCTGGACAAAGATGTTGATCAAGACAAAATTTATCAGAGCTTTAAGCAACGTCTAAATGGTGACGACTGGTTCGCATCCCAGATATCCTCCTGGTTTCTCAATCTCATCAATGAAGCCCATAATACCAATGATAACATCTCTAGCAGCATGGAGCAATTTGTTAAGATTATAACATTCTACAATTATATCGCGTCAAAAACCAAATTGGAGATAAGGCCTGCTCTCAGGCAAGCATGTCGTAAAGAGTTCAACAATTTTATGGAAGATAAGTCCGCTATGGATCAACTTGTTGAATCGATCAGGACTGACGAGGCCACATACCGACAGTCCGTTGGAGGTATGTTGGACAACTTTAATTTCAGGCTTGCGCTTTCTCTCGCCTATACTAAGATCAAACAGAGGATTGAAAATACTTCCATGGTCAGGATAGTCGGATTGCCTGAACCCAACGAATATGTTGAGAGTTTTCTATCTGGTCTTGGCAAAGTTAAAAACTTCCAGTATCATGGTTCAAAGGAGAGTATTCTGTTCTATGCCGAGACTTTCGGATTTCCCCTATTCATGCTCAAAAATATAGAGCACCTGAAGACTGAATTTGTTAGGAATTGCGAGGCTGGCGCTAACAATAAATATCATCGCTATACGGATATCGTTACAGATTACCTTAAACCACTGGTGATCCCTCAATCGTCAGAAGATATGCAGGAATTCCTCCATTGCTGGGAAGTGCTCTACGAAGCTATCGTTCTCCACCTGATCAGATATGACAATAAAAACTGGGTGGCAACTATCGAAAACCCCGAAAGATTTAATGTAGAAGAGAATATAACTTTTGGGAAAACGCTTGATGCGGCAGTCATGAAGCTTAAGAATAACAAAAAACTTATGTCTGTGATCAAAGACAAGTCCAGCGATCTCTTTGCAGAAAAGTACAACCAAAAAGAGTCCATAGAACAGATATGGTTTGCACTCTTCTCTAACTATGAGGACATCAGGAAATTCGTTTCTGATCAGTTCCAGGAAAACAAACCCAAGATACCTCAGGAATATGTCTTGGAAAGGTTGCTGACCAAGTACTTGGACAAATACTGTCGTATTGAGTCTATCAGTAATATGAAAGATGGTCAAAAAAACCTTACTACTGCTTACAAGGATGTAATGAAGATCAGCTCAGGGTATCAAGACTCAGTACATAGGAATGGAGTTAAGGTTTATCCTTGCTAGGAATGTGATGAATAACTGCCCAAACTGTAAGCTGCTGATTAGCTGCCAGGATTACTGCTATTGCCCATATTGCAGGCATGTTATCCGAGAATTAGAGTTGTCCTGTCCTGAGAAAGTGTTTGCCGGAACAAGCTTTCTGGTGGTTTGCTCTGCCAAGGGAACGGAGAGCGTTACTCTACGATCGGTTATGCTGGACGGGGAGTTAATCGAACGGGGTGAGGTGCAGATAAACCCAGAATCAAGTAAGATATTCGAGTTAAGAATTGATGAACCTGGGTTACATACCTTAATCGTAAAAACCAACGGACCAGAATTGTCCCAAACTATCCGTTGTTCTAACCTGGGTTATTTCTCGCTGAGTTGGCAAAATATACAAGTTTTGGATCTTAACGATCTCGATTCGGAAAAGAGGGTCTACGTTACAAAAGAACTAACCGACCATAATATCTTGCTTACATATAATACTAGAAGTTGGTTTGAGGTCAAGAGGGTGTCGATTCTGGTTTCTGGAACCGAATTCAATTGCACTCAAGGAATCAGTGGACATGAAATCCCCAGCAGTTTTTTCGATATGCTAGCCAGAGATAAGACATTAAGTGGCGAGCTGAGGGTGGCTTCCACCAGCAATCATCTTATACGGATGCCGAACTTGCAGTTCATACATACGCCAGAAATGCCTGACATAAGGCTAATAAACTCGGATTATGCAAATGCTGCGCCATTAAGCGAATCAAACAATGTTATGTCTTTTGTCCTGTCATACAATTTATTTGATTCAGATTCTGTCAGGCTCTTGAATAATCTTCGGGTCAAATTCTTATCGGATTTCATTGATGAGAAATTCGTTGATAGCTACTTCGATGACGAACAGAAGATTCACCACAATGTCGAGATAAACCTTGCTAGGTTACGGGGGGCAGATTCCAGCAATGATATCACTGCTAGACTTGAACTTCATGCGTTGTTTGAGTTACCAACATGCGAAACTGTGTTTTGCCGTTATTTTGACATTCCATTTATAGTGAAAAATCATAACGGCATCTATCACAAAGACATCAATAAGGTTGTGGCCATAGATTTTGGAACTTCTAATACCTGTATTGCATATGTGGACGAAGGAGGAGAAACGGTCCTTTGGCAGGAACCCACTATTCTGAAATTCTACAAGTTCAATCAATTCCCGCCCCATTCAATAACCTTTGGACAAGATGTAGGCAACGATGACCCTCCTCTCACCTTTGCCACAAATTTTAAACCTAGACTCACCCGCGACGAAGAGTTGTATTATTTCGATAGACAGACCCCAAAAAACATCCAAGCGCTCAGACCCAGTGCCCTTGCCAGGCTCTATCTGACAAACGTTTTAGACAGATTGTTTTTGAATACTGATTCTAAGCCCGGGAAAGCCCTAATTAGTTATCCCGCTGATTTCCCGACTGAAACGAGACGACGGGTGCACGAAATTATTGACTCTCTAGGCATCAATTCAGATTCCTCCAGGACACTCACTGAACCTGAGAACATTGCGCTGTATTTTGCTCTTGAGCCCGGATCACCTATCAGAGACAAGATCAATTCAACAAGCTCAGCAACGATTTGTGTTTTTGATTGCGGGGGTGGAACTACGGATGTAAGTGTTGTTAGGGTAACCCAGGATGACCAGATATCATTTGAGATACTTGCCACCTGGGGCACCGACAGATTTTCAGGTAACTACATCACCTATATGATCGGCATGAGTATAAATGGTGAAGCAGACTGGTTTCCAAAGGATTTTTCCTTGCTTTACACCGCCAAGAACGAAGAATTAGAGCAGTATTTCCAGCAAGTGCAGCACTACGAGGCCATAAAATGCAATTCTTTGGGAGCTTATGCAGAACAAATGCAGTACACAAATTTGGAATCGTCCATTCGTAGAGAGATCAGATCACTGTTTGATATGATCGATGAGAACATACTCTATCGGATGTTCATGAACAATATATTGGATAAAACGAACCCTGACTTCTTCATCCTTGCCGGGAACTCCTGCCGACTAAGTATTTTTAATGAAGAAGCCAAGGAATGTTATCCTGACTCGAACATAATCTGGGTTCCTGAGGATGGAAAGAAAGCCGTCGCCAAGGGAGCTCTTAAAGCCCATGAACTTGTTGGTTCACTTAACATAAAGGGTGCATCAAAGAGTAAAAACGAATATCTATATAGGCATGGCCTGGAAACGATAACCTTGTTTGAACCCCTTCTGGATATGTGTGAGGGTGGCTATGCCGTCAGTAATCATGTGAACCCTACCGGTATCCCTATACTAGGCAGGCACATGATTGATGGGCCACAAAAAGTACCGGTAATAAAATTCACCATACCACCACCATCCACAACGAAGAAAGGTTTTGCGTATCGCTTCAAGTTGCGATTTGTAAATAAAACCTTCTATTATGCTTGGGTTGCCGAAAATGGTGACCAAATTGAAGAAACCGAGTTGGAAGCTATCACAAACTTTACCGAAAATTAGGTTGGAGGACTATTGTGCTATTACTGACTACTAGACTCTCACTGTACATGCCCTATATGGTGTTGGTTGTGACATTGCTCTGTGTTGCTATCCTGATCTTGCTCCTTTTGTTATTGAGAAAAAACAGCCTACAAACTAGGAATATTGAAGACCGCATTAGTAGGATACAATCGCGTACATCAAATCCAACTAGCTTTCAAGGTCCTAGAGCTATACATGACGTTAGCTCTCAAGGAACGAATAGCCCAGAGAAAAAAAGGAAGATCAAGCCTGTAGATTGGGAGTACTAATGCCACAGCAAACTACAGTATTATATCTGCTTCCACTTTGTGCAATAATTTTGTTCTTGTCATTGATTTTGGTCATGCTGATGCTGATTATGAAAAGACTGGTTTCGCTCCGATATGACCAGAACAAACTTTCCGAATCCCTGAAACGCTTAGGTATCGGATTGCATGACGATACACAGACCTACGGAATAGTCAACAGCCAAATTGAAGATCTGTCACGGATCGTAATCAACAACCAGGAGAAAATTAATGAACTTACTTCCTCATTGCATAACCGGCTTGACGAGGTCCGTATCCAGCTCTTTGAATTGAGCAAGAATCCAGTCTGCAATTCAAGAACTGGAGCTAATGTTTTAACGGACTACAAGGATGTATTGGCACAATATCTACTCCGGAACTACCCCCATAAACATACAGACATCATGCGCAGCATAACATTACTTCCTGGCTCTACGTACGATCCAGCAATGTTAAAAAACCACGTAATCGAAACCGTAATGAGTACTGAGTTCAACAACATGAGTGAGGCAAAAAAAGCGGATTTTTGCCAACATGTTAATGATTGTCTCGCCAGTGACAGCATATCTATCTTCACGCCCCAACTTGGCCAGGAGTTTGATGATCAATCAATGTCTATGAAAAAGCAGTTGTCAGCCTCACAGAAAGTGTCTAGGGTACTCTATTTTGGAATTCGCCATAATGATGTGGTAATTTTAAAAGCGGACGTTCATGTTGGCTGAGAAAACTCATCCCAATTTTTCATTTGATGAAAATGATCACGCGTGTTACTTGGGAAACGCTAGTGTAGATAAGCATGATATAGACAAGATAAGAGCATTATTGGCTGACAATTATCCTTTTGCCGACTTTGATAAACTCCTTGACGACGCTGATAGAAGAAAACATCGGATAGTTGTTGATAATGATAATATTAAAATTGGAGAATCGGGAAAGGAGATTCCGATCAAGTCTCTGATCCCGGAAGATTTCCAGATGTTAATTTGCTATAAACCCAAGGAATGCATCGTCCTTCTTCATAAGCCTCTATCGGTTAAGTTGAAACACGATTCAATTGAAGGGCTCATCAAAGGACAATTGATTGAAGACTACAATAGTTCTGAAGAAGACAAGTTCCATATCATTTCTTGGGACAAAGAGTCTGGGAGTTTCAAACACGATGTTAAAGATTATTTAAGGTGGGGTGAACAAATCTCCATTGAATTCACCAGAGTTGGAGAGCTTGAATCACGTGCAAAGGAAAAACTCGCAGCCTATAACTCACTTTCCGACATAAGCCCTTTTTACACGATAGAGAAAAGTAAAGAGGACCTTATCAACAAGGTGAGAGGGTTGTTTCATGATACACCTAAATCTGAAAACACAACGCAAAAACCAACGCTGGTTATTAAACTATCAGCAATAGAATTCTTAGCAGGCGATAAACCTCCATGCAAGTTACACGATTTTAATAGATATAAAGAAGAAGATGAAATCGCCAAAGACCTCAATTCTCTATTTAAATCTGTACATGAATATAGAAATAAAATATCAGGTTCGCAAAACGAAAATAGTAATGAAACTGCCGCCAATTTTAGAGGTAATCAATCGGCTGGAATAACTCAAGTGGATAACAAGACCGCCCCATCTGGAGAGAATCTTGAAGTTGAATCTAAACAAGAACTTCCAGTTCCGGGAAACAGCCCGCAGAAACCTCACGAAGGACGAGATAATCCTATAATTGAGTCCTCTGAACTCAAAGTGGAAAAACATAAGCAGATTTCAGCAGCACCCCACTTTGATAAGTACTATACGCATCTTAAGCCAGTAAAAAACGAGGATGGGGTAGCAAAATTCTCTCTTGGGATTGCAGGTGGTCATCCCAGTGATTCAGCCATAGAGAAAATCATCAACAAGAATCAAGCCTTTTCTGAACTTATTCACGAACTAGAGATCCTTTTTTTTCCGGGGGAATCCGGGCGTCTTACCGATGCAATTGCAGAGAGAGTCATAACACAGCAAGTGAACTTGAACTTTTCACGTAATACATCCGGAGGTAGCCAATCGTGGTCTGTAGAGGTTTCCGGAAATTTTACCAAGGAAGAGAGCGAAAGAAAGCAACAGGAACTCAAGAAGAGAGAAGAGAAGGTCGCTGAGCGAGAAAAGAGAATTGCAGACCAAGAAACAGCTCGTAAGCAACTTCAAAATCTGGCCAATCAAATCCGTTTGGAATTTGTTATTGATGAAGAAACCGATGTTCTGCCACACGTCAGAGAACTAAAAAAAACATCGGAGAAAGCAATATCTGATTTTAGTGAGTTAAAGCACATAACTGACCAACTCGATCAAGATCTTCATTCTTTGAAAACTAAGTTTGAGAGCCTCACAACCCATCTATCAGATTTTACAGCGGATGACCATGGCTTAGATAAAATCGGTGCTGCCCAGTTTGATAATCTGCTCCACAGACTTAAAGACTCTTATGTCAAATTGGAGAGCATCAATAATCTTAGGGGATATGATGGAGCTGACTTAAAAGCATTTTCCTGTGCTTTCGGGGATGTGAAGAGCTATATCGTGGATGCAGTAGACAAGATGGAAAAAAGTTTCACATCGATAAACGAAAAATTCGTTGTCTGTGATGCAATTAGAAGCCGGCTATCCAATCCGGAGCTCAGAAAGCTAAAATTGCCCTCCTTGGATGCGATAAACCAAGAATTGGAACACTACGGTTTGTGCATTTTCCTGCCGGCTCAAGATGTTCCGGCTGAACCTTCCCGGCATAAAGTGGTGGGCTACGAAATCGGTGGGGTTAGGGGGACCATATCCTCCATTGTAAGTTGGGGCGTCATGGAAACCCGAGCAGATGGAACAATCGGCACAACGATATTTAAAGCAGAAGTCAAAATATACCAGTAAGGATGCATTTTATGAGTTTTATCTTACTTGCGCAGACTAGCATCAATGGAGAATATTGGTCGAATCTAACATATGTACTAATCGGATTTTTTGTTTTTCTGGCAGCGATTTTGGGTATAATCCAATTGAGAAAAAGACTTGCATACTCACCAGAATCTCTCCGAGATGAGCTAACCCACTTTGTAAAAGAATCAGGAGTTGGGGACGAGAAAGTAATCTTTGATTACGTCGATGACTATTTTTCCAGAAAACTGCTTGGGTTCGACGAGGTGATACGATTTCTAATTAGTAGCCTCACGATTCTGGGGCTTTTAGGAACATTCATCGGTTTAGCAGTCCTGATCGTACCACGTTTTCATGACTTATCTTCGGCGTTGAATACAACCGACTTTGGGACAGAATTTCAGACGAC
>Ga0265294_10007741_pt1 | contig 12669 bp, 9 predicted proteins | sample MunlanPumphouse3_FD_192504 | JGI IMG/M metagenome (GOLD analysis project Ga0265294, IMG submission 192504) | Groundwater microbial communities from a municipal landfill in Southern Ontario, Canada - Pumphouse #3 | ecosystem: Environmental > Aquatic > Deep subsurface > Groundwater | place... | reverse complement strand
ACTCATCTGCCACTTCTTGTAATGTTTCCCAACCGAACTTTGCAGCGATATATTCGTTAGCAGCTAATTTTTCATCTGTATCTAGTAATTCGATTTCTGCTGACAATGCTGCTCCGGCTAATTTTGTGAATTCCGCATCGATTAATGCTTTAGGGTCAGTAGCCAAATTGAGTGTATTATATAACATCCAGTTTTTGCCAACTTTACCAATAACGTAAAGAACATTCTTACCGCCTTGAGTAACTGCTACTTTAGCATCAACAGCAGAATAATCTTTTTCTTCCATGATTTCAGCAAATGTCTTGCCTAAAAGAGTTTCAGCTAGACTTTGGTCACCTGGAAGGATTTCAGTAGCTGGATCGTTATCCATATCTTGGTATGCCCTAATTAGGTCATCTGGATTACTCCAGTCTTTTTGTTCGCGGCCTTCCTTAACGTATACTTTTCTTGATAAGGATTCAACGATTGCATTGAAGCTCCAATATTCTTTAACTGCTTCGCCATTTAAGTTAGTGTATTCAACTTTAATGTTAGCTGTGGAAGTATCAATACCCCAGTTGAGAGTAAAGCCGCCACGGTTGTCATCGCAGAATACATCTAGGAATCCTGGCGCATCTAGCAATGAGCCTTGGATACCGCCGATTACAAAGTCAGCTTTGGCAGGCATTGCATAGTCGTAGTAGTTGTTAGGGAATGGTACATCTAGGTAGTCGAATTTAACTTTTACATAGTTAACATCATCCACTAATAGAGCTTCATATTGTTCAATTAGGTTTTGAACATATGCTTGTAAAGCTGTGCTACCGGAAGATGCATAAATCAAGCTGAATTCAATTTCTGTGTAGTTAGATGAAGTTCCTCTTTGGTAATGTCCGTCAGCAATTGCTTTTGCGACTGCGTCTTTGAACAAGTCTTTTGCAGCATCAGGAACAAAACCGTGAGATGAACCAGCAAAACGATCAAATGTATCTTGACCCTCAGGTGTACCGCGTACCGACAATCCGGATTCAGCATCTAAGAAATAAGTAGCTGCAAAGTATGTGTGTTGAGGAGCATAAACTTTCGCAACATTTTCCGCTGCATGTTTTCTGTCCAAACCATAATACAATGCTTGTCTCATTTCTGTGTACATTAAGATTGGTTCTGGTAGGTATTCGTCGTCAATACCAATTGAAGGATTATTTGCCTTGAATTCATCGCGTTTTGCAGGTGTTCCGAAGGCATTGATGTTCAATCTTGTTGTGGAAGCGCTAGGGGAAACCTTAACGCGTTCGTCACTTAAGAATTCATCAACTCTTGATGTTGGAATGCTTGCGCTTTCCAAACGTCCTGCTTCAAATTCTGCGAAGATATTGTCAGAACCTTCAACAAAACGGAATTGGTAACCTGTGTAATGGTAATTTTCTTTATCAGGGTGTAAATCGTTCTTCTTATAAAGAACTAATTGTCCGCGTGTGTATGTATCTAAGAAATAGATACCACTTGCAGCAACGGTTGTTGGTGATGTACCGTAACTATCAGGATCTGCTTCGTAAATGTCTTGGTGAAGAGCTGGAAGGATTGCGCCAGCAAAACCATATTTGAAGTTGAATGCATCGGTTGGTTCATCGTATTCAATCAATAAGGTGTTGCCATCAATAACTTTTAATCCAACTTTTGCCCAGTTTTCTTCAGTTGGGGATTCCATAAAGTCTTTAACGCCTTTAACGCCTTTGCTTACGAAGTCTCCGCCACCAGTTCTAGCTCTGAACCATTTTTCTGTCAAAGCTGTTTTCCAAGTCCATAGCCAGTCATTAGCATCTAGTTTTTCATGTCCCGCTGAGAATGAGCTTGTATCAGTGTCTGGATGGTATTTCCATTGTAAGTCATCGCGAATAGGAATTTTCCAAACAGAAGCAACTGTCTTACCATTGATGACTTGTGCGTCTACAGGAATAGGTTCTTCTTTTGCTAGAGAAGGAACAATCTTATAACCTGTTTTTGTTTCGTCAAAGACGAAATCATATAGCGCACCAGTAAACATATCAACGAAATCAGAGGTTGCTGAATCATCAGAAATCCAAGAGTTGAAGCCTTGAGGATCGTTTGAGAATACATTTCTCCAAGTATATTCGCCTGGATTACCATAAGTATCACCATACATAATAACGTGCGAGTCGTCTTCGGTTAATTCTGAGAAGGCAATACCAAAGCCAAGAACACCATTATAATCTTCTGAGAACAATGAAACACGGTCAGAGAAAATAACCCGGCTTGCACTATTGTATAGTGGGATACCAGCATAAACATTTTCAATCAAATAGTTTTCGGCAGCTGCAAACAATTTTGCTTTTTCGCTTGCAGATAGGTAACTATAGTTTACACCTTCCAAATAATTTGCATATCTGAAGCCAGATGTATCTTCAGGTGTAACTGTAACCCTACGTAAAACCTTAGTTTCCCGGTCTTCGGAGTCTTTTACCGAATATTCAAGTTCATAAACGGCTGGAACTTCAGTATCGACTTCACCGGAAATTTGGATTTGAGCTGTTAAATCATTACCTTCGCTATCTTTAGCTGTTACGCCAGCTTTTGGATCAAAGGTTGAAAAACGTGGAACGCTTGTGTCATCTGCACCAAGGATTTTTGGCCTACCAGCAGTGTTTTTACAACCAACAAGTATAACAGCCAAAACCAAGAGTGTTATAACACTCAAAATTCTTTTTGTTGATTTCATTAAACTATCTCTCCTTTTTCCTAAATATAGTGCTTTAATTATACCACACAAAAAAATACTAGTCAAGACATTTTAACACTAGAAAACGAAAAAAACGCTTTCTTTTTATCTTTTTTAATAAAAAGTCGTTGTAGAAAGCGCTTACATCAATTAAAATGCAAAAATTAACAAAAAAAATGCAGACGAAATCCTAAAGAATAACATTTTGCCCCCAAAATGAGATAAATTTGTTTTTGATTAAAATACCCTCTTTCGCTATAAAAAAGTCAAAATAAGCAAAAAGACGGTTAAATTTGACATTTTCACCTAAGGAATTGCGTGTAGTTATCGCAGATTAAGGAGGTAAATTGTTTTCTACATATAAATTAATATTTAGGCTATTTCGACCCAACTGCCATTTTAAAAAAACGTCGATACTTTTGGATATCAACGTTTCTATTTAGATTACTTGCGGTTTGTTGTTTATCAGAACTTTATTATTTCCGGTTCTTGACCAAATGAATAAAAACTAGCCACCGCATTCCGTACATAAAACACTTGGCAGTTGCCATCGTTTTCGTCATAGATGTTTCGTAAGTTTGGATAGGCATCCAACATCGATTTCCTGGCAACTGCCCGGTCATCTTCAATCAATTCGCAAGCAAGTCTCAACCATAAACCATCCTTATAGGCACAAATTTCGGCTTTAGGGTTAATTGCCAATTGTTTGGAAACATTTTTGGCTTTGCCGGATTGAATATATAATTTGCCTTCAAAAATATGTGCGGTTCCAAACGGCCGAACTCTTGGTTGATCGCCTTCTAAAGTCGCTAAATAATAACAGCCCACTTCTTTTAAAAATTCACAAACTCGATCCATTTTTTATCCTCCTTATTTATTAAAGACAAAAAGGAATATTTTTTTAAAATTATTAAAGATAGTCCAACAAAAACCGTTTGTTCTTTTCCTAAAAAAATTATATCACCAATTTAAAAAAAATTCAAAATTTTGTTAGTGAAGTCGGAAAAATTCGTTTTAAAAATTTAAATAGTTCCCAGAAAAAAAGAGGAGTTTTATCTCCTCGAGTGGTTTGTTGATTCAATAAAACGATTGATTTTGTTTAGGCATTGCTGTCGCTCAACAGCCTAGTCTTTTCCGGGGAGCGTTTTGTGTTGAATAGGCTAAATAAGTTATTTAACCCCGATCCCATCTTTTGCATTATAAAAGCGGCTAAGCCAAACCCCAAAATATAACATAAAAAGAAAACAATATAAGGTTGAGTTTGATAGATTGTCGATAAAATCGGCAAATGATTGGCGATATAAGGGCTGATATAAAACATATTAAAGGAAGTCAACCCCGCGTTGAAAGCACTAATGTTTAAAACAAATGCTATTGCAACCAATCCCAAGAAGACAAAACTTGCTTTCAACAAACTCGAAAAATTGAATTTCACTTTATCCGCAAAAATCAATGTACAACCCACAACAACCATTCCGCCATGATGCATCATCGTTTGAATATCAATCATAATCAAATCAATATAAACATCATTCGGATATAACATCACCACCAACCCACCAAATAAACCATAGAAGGCCAGAAAAGAATAGAAAGCTTCTTTTACTTTTCGGTGGTTTACGATTAAGCTCAATAAAGCAATATACATTGGCGTGGAACAAAATTGAAAGGGAAAAGCATACCATTGATAAGCAGAATTAACATGAGTGAAAAGACCTTGCTTCATTATCTCAAGGGTTAAAGATACAACTGTAAAGCCAATTAAGGTTTTCTTTACGGCGCGGTCGGGATTATCTTTAACCGACTTGGCAACAATTATCACGGTTAACACCATTAACATTAATGACAAAATATGAAACCATCCGTAATTGCTGGGCGTCTTCATCGTCCCATCAATTAAGGAGAATAATTTATGAATCAAATACATCATAGGACCATTCCTTTTAAAATAAACTATTTTCTTATTTTACTGATATTTTTCCAAAAAACAAGTCCTATTTTGTTAAGTGGCAAAAAAACAGCCTTAGAAAGCATTAAAAAGGAAAGATATTCCATAATAAAAAAGCTTTGACTTTTTTTATCCAAAATCAAAGCTTAAAGGGGTAAATTCATAAAGTCACAATTTAAGCCACAAACAGGCTGTACTTGCCTTCTATATCCTTGGGACCCATTATGCCTAACCAACCAAAAACCTAACTACCAGCTGACTCATATCTTTTCAACCCTCTATTCCATAACAACAGGGCGAACAAACATAATACTATCGTAACTGGAAGCAAAAATAGGATTACGTAGGAAAAGGATTGTTTTCCCAATAAATACAGAGTCGGAAAATAAGCAACTAAGGCGAAGGGGATGATAAAGGTCATAATAAAACGGATCGGTTTGGGGAAGATGCTGATGGGATAACGGGTATAGTCGTTTAACTCATAAGATATCTGCATCAACTGCGCCGAATCTTTAAGCCAAAAGGAAACCGAAGCGGTTATTAATTTAACAGCGGTAAAGATAAACACGCTGATTAGAATCAAAACTATTAATCCTATTGTTTTGGATAAAGTAATCGCAATTCCCCCAAAGATAAAGCAATAACAGGAAATAGCTATTCCCAATATTATTTCGCCAAAAGCATCAGGTTGGAAGCGTTCGATCAAATAGGAAAAAAGGGGATTGATGGGACGCAGTAAATAACGGTCCATATTTCCCTCTCGGATGTTTCGGGGGATTATCCAGATATTGTCAAAGATAAGGTGGTCAATTCCTTTAGGGATTTGGCCGATTCCATACATTAAAAAGACCTCGTATTGGCTAAAACCGGCTAAAGCGTCAATGTTGTCAAAAACAACGTAGAGAAAAAAGAGACCTAAACTTTGATCAAGCAAAAAAGCCAACATTCCCACCAAGAAATCGGTGCGATAAGTAATCAAGCCTTTTAAGTACTGTTTGATAAAACAGGAATATATATGCAAATACCTTTTCATATCAACCACCGAATATAACCATGCGTTTTAAAGAAATTTTATAAATGACATAGTTGATTAATTTAAACACCGCTATCCACCCAACAAAAGCAAGCATCCCTATCAAGATTTCTGGTTGTTCCACTTTATCCAGTATTATCAAAACCGGATGAGTAATATAACGGAAAGGCAAAAAGTTTACCACTTTTAAAAGGAACTGCGGATAAAAAGCCAAAGGAATTAATGCACCCGATAAAGCCCTCATCATGACACCCATCAAAATGGATAAACCGAAGTTGTTTTTCGTATAAACCATTAAATTCCCAAAGAAAAAACCATACTCAAAAACAAACAACATGATTAAGGGAATATAGGCAAGAAAGAACAGAACTTGAGGAAGGGTGATGGCAAAAGAAATATCAAAAACCAAAATTACTAAAAGCATGGTTATTAGGCTGATGGGCAGGATGATAATGGTGCTTCCCGTGACACTTCCGAGATTTTCAAAGAACAGCCTTGTCTTATATTTAATCGGTTTTACTAAATAATAGCTTATAGTTCCCCTTCGGATTTCAAAAGACATGTCGAATTGAACTTCGCTAAAAGTAAAGATTGAAGTTACACCGACTAAAGAAAAATAGATTAATATTTCATCCAAATTAAACCCGTTGACACTGGCATTGTTTTTATAAACGCTTATCCATAAAAACAACATCATGACAAAACGGAATATATCCACCAAAATCCAAAGAAGAATTCTTCCCCGATAAATAAATACATTGATTAAACTTGCCCTTAAAAAAGGAAAATACTTCTTCAACATGGTATCCCTATACTATTCCTTTTTTGTAGATTTCTTTGATGATATTTTCCAACGGATCATCGGAAATATCGATATCGCTTACCTCAACATGATTTAATACAAAGGAAGTAATTTCTTTTATCGCAAGTTTATGTTTATTAAATATCACGGTTATCTGTTTTTGGTCCTTTTCGATGAAAATGTCTTTATCAAGGTGTTTGAATTCTTTCTCAATATCAATGGAGTCGATATCGTTTGCATCCTTCAAAGTAAAGTTGATAATCTTTTTGGAACCATAGGTTTCTTTGAGATGTTCGATATCACCGTCATATATTATTTTCCCTTGGTCAATCAAAAGAATACGATGGCATAATTCTTCGATATCGTTTAAATCGTGAGTCGTTAAAATGACGGTTGTTTTAAATTTTCGGTTAATTTCTTTGATGGTTTTCCGAATGTTTTCTTTGGCCACAACGTCTAAACCAATCGTCGGTTCATCCAAATAAACGATTTTAGGGTTATGGAGAAAGCTTGCGGCGAGCTCGGCTTTCATTCTTTGACCTAAAGACAATTGGCGAACCGGTTGTTTCATAAATTCGTTTAACCCAAAGATTTGGTTAAAATATTCCATCCGCTCCAAGTATTCCTTATCGGGAACGCGATAGATTTCTTTAAGAACTGTAAAACTTTCATTTAGCGGTAAATCCCACCATAACTGCGTACGCTGTCCAAAGACTACACCGATTTTTTGCGCATTGACACTGCGGTTTTTATAAGGTACGATTCCATCGACGAAGATTTCTCCTTCCGTAGGTGTTAAGATTCCCGTCAACATCTTGATGGTAGTACTTTTGCCCGCTCCGTTGGGACCAATGTAACCGATTATTTCGCCTTCGTTAACACTAAATGAAATATCGTCCACCGCATTCTTAATAATCTTCTTTGTTTTAAAGAAACTTTTAATTATTCCCAGCAAACCAGGCTTTTTCTCATAAATTACATAAGATTTAGTTACCTTTTCGACTTTAATAATTTCCATATTTTTCTCCATTTATCCAACAATCTACTTCTCTTATTCTAACATTTATTAATTTTTTTCTGCAAGAAAAATATTAATTTTTTTTTTGTTTGTCCCCAAAATTTTTTTATAACCTTTGCCTAACACAATATCAATTATTAATCCTTATATAAAAAAGAGAATCGAATTGTTTCCTTTTTGAAAGATTTCTCTATTTTTCTTCACATGCACTTTATTTACCAATTTGTTTTTTTATAAATCCAATCTATATATTTTGTGAGCTGGAATACCGTCATGATAGAATATGTAATCTTTTGGCGGTTTTATGGTCTCGATATAATTTGCGCCAAGATATTCAATGATTTTTTGAGAAGGTATGTTTGACTCATCACTGGTCAAATATAGGTAATCCATATTGTGATGTTTGGCCACTTGTAAAACCAAACTGCAAGCCTCCAGAGAATACTTTTTCCCTCGATAATTTTCATTTATCTCATAACCAATATTACCATTATAATAGGAGTGCTTGTTATGACCTATGCGTATGCTAATCTTGCCGATTTGTTTTGCTTCGCTTTTTAGATAGATATCATAATAATAATACGGTAACTCTTCAGCACTGCCGATTACTTTTTCCGTTATTTTCAAAGATATATTCTCGTTTTGTATTAAATCAAACTTGTCGCTAAACTTCATATAATCACCTCAAATTAGGCATAGGTATTAACAATTCATTTTACAATAGTTTTCTCGCTTTAAGAATTGATTTTGACAAGGTCTACTTCCTTATTTGAATTGTTTGGAAAAAGGAGTGGTATTATCCCAGATAATAGAAGGACTATTGAGTATACAAAAACTGCACCTCCAAGCCATAGAGACAAAACCGGAAAAACCGAAGTAATAAACAAGTAATCCTGACATATGCACCAGATTAATATTCCCAGCATAATAATTGCTGCTATAACCCTAAATAACCTAAAATCTATTCTTTTTTGTCGGTAAATTGTTGAAGAAAGTCTAAAAATACCAAGGATAATCGCTGAGATTAAGAGACCAATCACTACACTAAGGCCATAATGGCCCCAAATTATTTTTTCCATACCGACGGAAGAAAAGCCACGCCAATCCCCCCAATCTCTTAAGATATAGGCGATAAAAGGCCAACTTCTTTGGCTGTTTGTAAGAATCACTATGGCATCTTTTGTCTCGGGAACAATTTGCAAATGCGTCATTATGCCATTGCCCTGTCCGCCGTGCGAAACCGAGAGCGCACCGTTAGGCAGATTTTCGATATAGTGGCCAAATCCGTAACCGTTAAATACCAACCCATAAACGCCGATTTTTTGACATTCTAGCTGATACATCTGATTTATACTTTCTTGGCTGATAACCGAATTATCGTTCATCTCCGCAATCGCAAACAAAGCAATGTCGGTGACAGTTGCAAACAAACCTCCCGAACCCTTGGAAGGGTAAAGATAAACCGGTACCGGTTTGCTTTTCAGATTATACCCCGTTGGTGGATAAGGATTAACTGTTGGTTCGATGTCAAAGAAAGAATTATTCATTCCGAGGGGAAGCAAAATTTTTGTACGGATGTAATCGGAAAAACTTTGGCCTGTGACATCCTCGATTAATATTTCCAATATATTATAACCTACGTTGGAATATGAGAACTTTTTCCCCGGTTCGCGTATTAACTTTGCTTCCTTGGTCATCGCATCCCGGTTTGTTGGCCTGGCTTCTTCAGGAGAATAGATATTGGTAAAATCTCCCAAAGGCATCCCGGAAGTGTGACTCAATAGCTGACGGACGGTAATTTGATTCGTTGAATAGTCAGTCGCTGGAAATTGCCAACTATTTAAATACTGTGACACAGGGACATCCAAGTCAATAAGCCCTTTTTCCAATAGTATCATAACCCCCCAAGCGGTAATTGATTTTGTTATGGATTGTACACTCATTGGAGTGTCGACCGTCAACGCTCTTCCGCTTGCCACATCTGCATAGCCATAACTTTGGGCCCAGGCAATTTCGCTATCTTTCACGAGTGCGATGTTACAGCCCGGAATATTATAACGCCTCATCAAAGCAGGAATACGCTTATCCATATGGGCTTTATACTCTTCAAGCGGTGCACCCATTTGCACATTTCGGTAAAATTCTATACTCCCAGATAATAACATTATTAGAAAAATTATAATTGTAGGTACAAAGATAAACCATATCCACTTCTTAATGCCCTTAAACAGATTTATTTTTTTCATACTCACACCTCAATATCTTAACGTTTAGCACGTAATATCGCACGCCTTGTTTCTATCCCTATATCTATGGTATTATTTGCTTTTTAAATTGCTTTTTTTAAAAAAACTGATTCACAATTTATAAATTCTATCCAATCTTTAATTATATTTTTAAACATCTCGAATTTTTCATTTAATTCATGTATATTCTAAAAAAGCAACAACCGCTCGATCGTTTGACTTCCAATCAATTATTTCATAATTATTAGTTAATGGTTTGTCCTTCGGTGGTACCTTTGCTTTAGCTTTCTTGTGAAAAATGACTTAAATTTGTTTGGGCGAGAATAGTATCAAGGTAATAATGTCTGTTTCTTGATACACATAATTGGGAGCATTCCACTTTATATTTTCAATTAAATTTTCATTTCCAGAATTATCTTCCTTAAAGCTTCAATTAAATCTCGATGGGAATGATTGAGATTATCCAAAAATTTAGTTGTTTCTTCATTGAAATTTGTTTTCATAGCATTCCTTCTCTTATTTGGAATCAGCAAGATACACCCACCGCCATCAATAAAGGTCTTGATAAAACTAGTTGATAGTTTTTTCATTATCATTGTACCATATAAGGGAGTAGCCCTTATACCTTTTTATTAAAAAAAATATGTACTTTTTGCATTTTTTTCTTTCCTTCATCTTTTCATATTACACCTTTGTCTTTTAGTACATTCTAAAAATCCCCTTTTAAATCTCCATAAAAAACCTCTTTGTTATTTATGGCACATGAGCAATTGCCCAATTTTCCGTTTCAATGGTTTGGAGTAAAATTACCTTATTTGTTTTTTTAAAAAAGTCGTTAGAAGATGAAACTAAATAAAAAAATAGTTTCAATTATTTTGCATATATTCTTAACCCTTGTTATAATTAATGTAGGGTCGTTTGATCAAGGAGGAAATTTAATGAAAACAATGAATAAAACATTTACTCTATATAATGGAGTAAAAATTCCTAAATTAGGATTTGGCACTTGGCAAATACCTAATGGTCAAGTGTGTTTTGACAGCGTTACATCAGCATTAAAAGTTGGATATCATCATATCGATACCGCAAGCGCCTATGGTAATGAAGAAAGTGTAGGAAAAGCTGTAAGAGATTCAGGAATTAACAGAAAGGAAATCTTCATTACAACAAAAGTTCCGGCAGAAATTAAATCCTATTATAAAGCAAAGGAAATAATTAACCGATCTTTGGAATTATTAAATTGTGAATATATTGATTTATTACTTATCCATGCACCAAAGCCATGGAGCGAAATGCATTCAAGCAATCCCCAAAATTATGATAAAGAAAATGTTGAAGTCTGGAAAGCGATGATTGAAGCATATCAGGAAGGTAAGGTAAAATCAATCGGTGTTTCGAACTTTGAGATAGCTGATATTGAAAATCTAATAAAGCAAACAAACTTTAAACCGATGGTAAATCAAATTAGATACTTTGTTGGTTATACCCAGGATGAATTAACTAAGTATTGCCAAGCAAATGACATCCTTGTTGAAGGTTACTCACCGCTTGCGACCGGTCGTATCCTAAAGAATCCAGAGATTCAAAAGATTGCCGAGAAGTATCGCAAATCTTTACCACAAATTTGTATTAGGTATCTTATTCAAAAAGATGTCTTGCCACTGCCAAAATCCACTCATGCAGAATTTATTGAAGCAAATAGCGAAATCGACTTTGAAATCAGTGATTCAGACATGAATTATTTGGATAACTTAAAAGATACGATAAATAATTAACAAAAAAAAGCCATGCTTGAATTTTAGTTCAAATATGGCTTTTTAATTCCTTCAATATTGTTGCTGAAATTAATTTTGTTCTTTAAATGACCACCCTTGGTCGCCATGGTAAATCATTTGTTTAGTCATACCGCCATCGATACAAATATTTTCGCCCGCTATAAACCCGGCTTTATCGGAGCAAAGAAACATTACCATTTCTGCAATATCAGCAGGTTTTCCGACTCGACCGACTGGTTGTTGTGTTGCATCTGCACCAGTAATTTCTGTATCGGAAGTATTTATCCACCCCGGAGAAATCGAGTTGACTCGAACACGTCCTGCCAATGAAATCGCAAGTGCGTGAGTCAAGGCAGAAATACCGCCTTTTGCGGCTGTATAACTTTCGGTGTTAGGTTGGCTTTGTCTATCCCGTGAAGAAGATATATTAATAATCGATGCACCTTTGGCAAAGTGGTTGTTGAATAATTTTACCAAATAAAAAGGTGCTGTTACACCGACTGCCAAAGCTTTTGCAAATTGCTCGTATGTACAATCGCTTATTCCATGCATGGCAGGCGGTGCGTTATTAATAAGAAAGTCCACTTTCCCGAAGTCATTAATGACTTTTTCTGCAAACCTTTCTAATACTGATTTTTCTGCAATATCCCCAACAAAATAGGGATTGTCTTTTATATCTATAATGGCAACCTTTGCCCCTAAAGCAGTAAATTGTTCGGCTACTGCTTTTCCAATTCCATGTGCTCCACCGGTCACAACAGCCACTTTATTCTTAAATATCATTTTGCACACTCCCTTTTAACTACCTTTTTTGTAAAGCATAATCTATGTATATTATATCAAAAATAGAGACATATATCAATGAACAAAAAATATCATGATTTTTTTATTTTTCTTTTTTAAGTTTTCGTGTTTTTGCAGAACCAAAAAACCCCTAGTAAAAATGCTATTGACAACACGCACTAAGCTTTAATATTTCGTGCAGAAAGAAACCTTTTCCTAGTTGAACGTAAAAAAAGGCCTAATACTTAGTGAAGTGGTACAATAAAAGTAGACAGTGTTAATAGATTGACACAGTCTGCTTTTTTTGTTATCTTTTATCTATTAGGAGGAATATATGGTAAAAACAAG
>Ga0265294_10007739_pt1 | contig 12675 bp, 9 predicted proteins | sample MunlanPumphouse3_FD_192504 | JGI IMG/M metagenome (GOLD analysis project Ga0265294, IMG submission 192504) | Groundwater microbial communities from a municipal landfill in Southern Ontario, Canada - Pumphouse #3 | ecosystem: Environmental > Aquatic > Deep subsurface > Groundwater | place... | reverse complement strand
CCGGCCGCCCGTGCGCTCCTTCCCGAGGGCGACTTCCGCAACCGGGACGATATCGAGGCCTGGGCCGGCGGCATTGCCCGGGTGCTGGAAACTCCGTAACAGGGGACATAAAGAGACAAGTTTCGGAAAAATGGATGCGAGGGGTGAGATTCGAACTCACGAACTCCTACGAGACCAGGCCCTCAACCTGGCGCCTTTGACCTGGCTTGGCAACCCTCGCCCGAACGGAGACGGAAGATGCATCGGTTGCGTTTTCACGCCCCGTTTACCTCATTTAATCTGTTGTCATACATGAAATACCTTTGTGCGGGGCTGCGATGCAGGGAGTCCGCCGGTGCGTATCACCAGCCCTCCAACCGCGCCTGAAAGGTCCGGACGGAGAACCTGAACAGAATATACCACCAGAGAGCCATCCGTGACTGCTACCCGCTGTTCAGAGGGCACAATCATGGCAGATAGAGAGGACCAGCACCTCTCCATCCAGAAGGAACTGATGTACATTCACGTTCACCAGGAACTTGCGCTCTCCCTTGCCGACAAGGATCACCTCGCACGCTGCCTGGCCGTCCTCCAGAAGCCTGCGCAGCATGGCGGCGCAATCATCAGCACAGTTCTCATCACAGATGTCCATCAGAGACAGGTTAAGCATCTCGCCGCGCTCATATCCCAGTTTACGCAATGCCGCTTCGTTCACGTCGACAAAGGGGCCCTGCGTGCCGCCGACGATTCCATTTACCATAATCGCATCGCTGACATGGTCGAAGATCGCCCGATACCGTTTCTCGCTCTCAAGAAGTGCCTGTTCCATCCGGTGACGGGCAAGTGCAAGCTCGATACCCCTGACGATCTCGTGAATCTGGCATGGCTTTACCAGGTATCCGTATGGGGCGCTCTGTGCTACCCGCTGGAGCACTTCAGTATCGGAGTGGGCGGTGAGATACACGACCGGTATCCCGAAATGATCGAGGATCTGCTTCGCCGTCTCGATACCGTCCAGATGTCCTTCAAGAACAATGTCCATCAAGACCAGATCCGGATTGATACGCGGCAGTCCCTGGAGTGCATCCTCCCCGCTCCTGAAGACTGCCGGGACGGCAAATCCATTACGCTGCAACGAATCTTCCAGCAACCTGGCGACGGAATCGTCATCTTCAACGACGACAATCCTCTTCTCTGGAGGGGCACCTGACTCCATACTTCATCTCATCCGGACACTAAGGCTTCTCGCTGCCCCACGAGAACAGCATTTCGTACACGCGATACAAGCACCTGCAGGGTTCTGAACGCTCGCCGGGTCTGGAGAACTACGAACCGATGCAAGCGGTTTTACGCCGTTACCTCGCCAGGATTCTTCACCGCACAGATGAATGCCTGCCCGGTTTTCACCGGAGCTCACAGTGCCCGTACCTGTTGCAGGCGACCGTAGCAGACGGTTCGAGCAACAGATACATACCCGCATAAGATTGGGAATAACAGTAACTCTTCCTGTTTTGTTGCTTCTCGCGTGAACAGTGAATCGCTGCAAAAGACAGGTGGGAGAGGATGTTCGGTGGGAAAAGTGCATATACCGCCCCGTCATCTATTTTCAAAGAGATACCCAAGAACAGCAAAGATATCCTGTCTTCTTCGACGAATGTACTCTTCACCGGCCGGGGTTGCCTCATACACCTTGGAGCGCCCTTCGGTTCTTGTTTTAAGGTAATTCCTCCGCTCGAGGTCATAGAGATAGGAATAGATCCTGGCCATCGGGACGATCACGTGAAACTGCTCGTTGATCTCGCGGATAATATCATACCCGGAGACCGGTCGGTTGAGACAGGAGAGTATGAATGGTTCCAATAGTTTCTTTACCAGATCTTCAACAATCGAGCGGTCTACGAGGTCGATATGTGGTGGGTCGAACGAGTCTGACTGGAGAGAGACTATTGTTTCGTTTGCTGTCGCAATGGTAATATTCGGTATCCCCTGGACCATCTCAGACACTTCACAGCCCGTCATCGAGTCGATATCGAGTGCAAACAGAGCGGATATTGGAAAACCTGCGTCCTGCATCTGCAAGATCTGCCGTTTTATTTCCACAATCATCTGGAAGTCGTCGATTCTGGAGATATCAAATACACACCTGACACCATGATCGCTCTCCTTGCAGATCCAGCGGATCCTCTGCGGCACTATGTCGATGAAGTTCTGCAGTTCCAGAATAGAGATTTTTTTTGCGAGAATGTCCGATTGCAGGGTCGAACGTATTTTAGTGTGATAATACGCGTACAGGCAGTGTTCGGATTGTTTCAGGCCCTGATCCATATATTGAACAAAATAGTGGTATTTGTTTACATCGTTTGAATAGAGCAGCAGGCTTGTTGACGAAAGCAGGTGCGACAACAATATCGTGTTCTCTGATCTGTCCATCTCTGACAGGGCACACATCATGGTGAGTCACCGATTAGAATTGCAGGAGCAAACGCAGATACTGAAAGACTGGAAATATGCAGCACATTCAATTTTATTCACTTCACTAAAAACATTCCGATTCAATTTCCTACAATTGATATGGTTTTAGGAATGTTTATTCGGCCGGCGCCGGTAAATGCCTCTTGAGGAGATACAAAGGATTTTTCATTGTTACGTACAGTCCTATCATACGGCTTCCGCTATGGGTCATGGTAAGAGCATGTTTGACCTGGACACAGGCAGATGAGAGCCCTGCTACCCCTATGACTTCACGCGCAGGTTCATGGCACTGTTGAGGCGGACCAGCTGGATCTTCAAACGGGTATACCGGGTCGTCAGTGTCCGCTTGATATCGCTCAACGTCAGGTTCTCCCTGTAGTCCATCGGGAGGATAGCAACCTGGGGGCGAATTGTATTCAGCGTTTTATTGTGCTGGCGCCTGGCTGCCGAACTATCAGGAGAGGGATCATCATCCGCAGCCGATACCACCGCTGCAATATCGTTGTAGCAGATTGTATAGACCATAGAGAAGAGGCATATGCAGGTTTTCATTTTTTTGTTTCAAAAAATGAAACATGAGATATAAGCGCCGCCGGGTATTACACCCCGGTAAAGGCCGTGCATACTACCCGGCATCCATTGCGGCCAATCTTTGTTCACTGCGTGATAGTCCCCGATGATGGGGCAACCGGGAGGGGCGTCATCGCACATCTGCAAAAGCCGGTCCCGGGCACCACCATTCGTCACATCGCGGATACGATTAATAAGCCGAACCGAGCGGCTCTCAGATTCAGACAAGAGAGCATGTTTCCCAAAACCGGGGATATAATCCCAATGATGGAAAAAATAACTATTTTAAAAGACTCTGCATCTTATATCAGAAAATGAAAGAACGGATCAAGTTAATATATTTCCTCCCACAATTCCTCCTATAGGATCTCCCCTGTAATTACCGCATCAACTCGATCTCTGATCACAAATGCCGGCGATTCAGTGGGAACAGGATTGAGATCATCCGTGTTCAGGCGCATTCCAGGAATGTGCCGCCTCTTTGAGGAACGAAGGCTGAAGTGAATCCCTGCAGATACTCCTGGGGTGCAATGGTGCATAACGATCAAGAGACGGGACCTGATGTTGCAATTACCCCGGATCACACCAGTGATCAGAACCAATTGCGAGATCCCCCAGATAACAGTGCAGAGAGAACGTGCTGTCCTGCCAAAACCCATAACGAGATCGTCTGGGTGAGGGGACTGGAGGGTAGAAAGCGGGTTTATCTCAACTTCGCAGCCGAAAACGTCTGGGGTATCGATGCACAAACTCTTCTTGAAAATTCCGAAGCGCTTATCGGGTCCATTCATCCCGACGACAGGGAGTCGTTCAAAATACTCTTCGACGGAGAGTTAGCTGGTGAAAATCCATCGGATTATAGAATCATTCTCCCGGATGGCACCATCAGGCTGATGCGGGCTCGTTGTTTCTCCACCAGAGGTGAAGACAATCAGGTTTTGTACATCGGGACAGCAACCGATATCACCGAAGAGAGAGATGCGGCAACTGCCCGGGAGAGCGAGGCTGAGCAGCGATCGAACTTTCTCTCCATCACGTCGCATGAACTGAGAACGCCTCTTCAACCCGTCTTAGGTTACCTCCATCTCATGCTCGACAACCCTCAGCATTTCGGACTCACTGCGGAGGGCGTACAATACTTGAACGTGATTCGAGACTGCGCAAACAGGATGAGCAGCATCACAAACAGGATCCTTGTCATGAGCCTCGCCGATGCAGAGCGAGAACTCGTACAGCCGTACTGGGAGACAATATCACTTGAACAGCTTGCTGCCGATATCGTCGGCGTGTGCAATACCGGAGATGGTATGGCGTATACCATTGATATCCCCCCCGGCCAGATGATCGAGACGGATAGAAACTACCTCTATGAAGCTCTGTATGAAATCTGCGGCAACGCAGTGAAGCATTCGGCCCACCCATGTCACGTCGTCTTCAGGTATGCCGAAGAGTCCGGTAACCATGTCATATCCATATCCGATGATGGCCCGGGCATGGATGAGGCAACCCGGACGAAGCTGTTTCAGCCGTTTTATATCGGTGATCGAAATAATCTCTCCAGGATGTGCGGGCGCCTCGGACTCGGGCTTACCATAGCCAGGAAGAATATTGAGATACTGGGAGGAACCGTTTCGGTCGACAGCATTCCACAGCAGGGAAGCACATTTACCATTCGGCTCCCGAAACAGCATCCATAAACCAGAAAGATTACACCCGCACAGATGCCCAAACCGAGCGGAGAGATGTATTCTCGTCGATTAATGTTTATGATTCGGCGGAGGGAGGGAGGTCGTGTTCTCCTCCCTCTCCCTCAACAACCCTCCGCTCCCTCTCACCGATAAGGCTGACCACCTTCATCGCGGCATAGACTCCTTTGATGGGAAGATCGTTCCCTCGCCTCAGGACCATTTTGATCCGCTGGACCGTTTCGCCATCCCCGATCTTTTCCAGGGCTGCAATTGCACCGTCCTGGATCTCCCTATCCGTATCAAAGAGCGCATCGATGAGCGGGCCGGTTGCCTCTTTTCCAAGTGCAGCAACCTCATCCCATTTCCTCTCCGCTATCAATGCTGCTGCAGGTTCTTCCGGTAGTTGCGGCTGCCACCCACTCTCTTCAAGTGCACAAAGCACCTCCCGGCGGATAGAAAAACTGCCGGAACGAAGGAGAGGAACCAGCCGTGATACGGCCTCCTCCTCTCCAAGAAGAGTTTGTAAGGTACCGACGGCATTACGCCGGATAATCGGGTTCTCATCTTTTAAGAAAACAGCCATACGTGAAGCCCAGTAATCGATTAACGTCAGCAAGGACGACAATGCAACAGATTTGACATCCGGATCCGCATCCTCCAGTGCAGAAAGCAGCGTGCGAACGGCTTCATCACACTCGAATTTGCCGAGGGTCTCTATGGCAAGGGACCGGGTTCCGGGATCGGGGCTGCTTGCCAGCTCGCAGAGCGGGCGAACCGCGCCGTTCGGTCTCAGGACCGCAATTGATTCTGCAGCCCGCCGTTTCACCTCAAAGATAGGATCATCGAGTGCAACGACCAGAGCACCAAAAGCGCGCTGATCACCCAGCATTCCAAGAGACAGCGCTGCACGCCACCGGATCTCTGCATCGGGGTCAGCCAATGCGTTTATCAGTGGCTGCACACCCCGGAGGTCTCCGAGTTTGCCCAGTGTTTCAGCGGCCTTGAGTCGTATCGCCGGATCTGTGTGAGAGTCGGTCAGCGCCTTGACGAAGAAACCCAGGTCCGGCACCCCGTCATCCGTTGCGTGAGACTTATTCCAGGCCCCGGATCCGGTTTCGCCCTCTGCTTTTTCATCAGATTCAGCCTTTCCCGGGCCGGCTGGGTCCGGTTTTCCCGGACTCCTGCCGTGCATACCTTCCGGAACCAGAAGCGGTACCGAAGCCTGCGGTTTCCGGGTTGGATTTTTGAGAAGTCCGAGACGCCGTATCTCCTTCCAGTCCTCCTTTGCAATGAGATACGCCAGCTGCTCTCCTGCGTTCGCGGGTTTCCAGCCGATAACATCGAGTGCTGCTGCTGCCGACAGCCGCACTCCCGTATCCTGATCCTCAAACAGTGCCGTAAGCGGCTGAATCGCTGCGCCGGCTCTGCGCTTACCAAGCACGTCGGCAGCCTCTCTCCGTATCTCTGCATCCGGATCGCTTAATGCCTGGATAAAGAGATCCGTTGTCCGGTCCTGAGGATACGAACCAAGCGCCCGTACCGTCTGCAATCGAAACGCGGGATCGGGGTCGCGGAAGAAAGAGAACAGCACAGGAAGCATACGAGTGTCCCTGATGCTGCCCATCGCCTGTATTGTGTTGAGACGAACCTCAGCGTGTTCGTCGTTGGATGCGGCAATAATGGTCGAAAAGGAGCGTTCCGATCGCAGTTTTCCCAGCGCAGTTATCGAGTACTTGCGAAGGTCGGCGTTTCCGGTTTTGAATGCCCGGATCAGGGGATCTACAGCCGCATCATCACCGATCTCCCCGAGCGCAATTGCAGCGGAACTTGCAACGCGCTCGTCCGTATCTTCAAGCGCTGCGATGAGCTGCCCGACTGCCCGCCTGTCGCGGATATCGGCAAGAATTGAGGCTGCCCTCCACCTGACATCCGGATCCGGGTTTTTGAGTAACTGAATGAGAGGGTCGGTCGCGAATCTGCCAATAATCTTGAGGGCCTTCGCTATCTTCGCTCTCTCTCCAGCCTGCCGCTCCTGCAGTTCGCGGGTGAGGGGGCCAACACCGTGTCGTTTAAGCCGTACAAGACCCAGCCAGTCGTCCTTCGCGCTCATGAACAGGATCCGCTGATGCAGGTTCTTTGGCTTCCACTTCAGACGACCGAGTGCTCCTGCTGCTACTTTGCGGGTGCTCAGGAAACTGTTTTCAAGGCCGTGAACAAGCGCCCGCACCGACCGGCGATCTCCTATCTCAGCCAGAGCGGCAGCAGCTTCGTAGCTGACGGCCTCTACCGGGTCATCAAGGGCCTGCTGGAGGTGCAGAACTGCATACCGGCTCCTCATTTCGCCGAGAATTCGAGCAGCATACATTCTGACATCAAAATATTCATCGGTCAGCGCCCAGATCAGAACATCAGTCAACGGCCTGCTATACCGCGAAACCTCTTTCCAGTCTCTTTTAGCGAACGCAAAAACCCCTTTTTCTCTTAGATCGTAAGGTTTCCACCCGCATGCTTCCAGGGACTCAGCAGCCTTGGCTCTGATTCCCGAGTGCCGGTCGAGCAATTTCTCCCGCAACGCTGCAATTGCCCTTCGGTCTCCGATCATTCCCAGCGCCCAGATTGCCGCGATGTTTATGTCGTGATCGGTATCGGAAAGACAATCGACAATCTGCGTTGTCGCACGTGGATCGCGGATCTTCCCAAGGGCCCAGATCGCCTGGAGCCGCGCAGTCCCGTCAGGGTCGCTTAAGAGGGGAATGATCGCTTCTGTTGCACGTGAATCCCCAATAGAACCAAGTGCCTCTGCAGCTTTCCACCGGACGTCCGGATCGGGATCGGATAGTGTGCAAATGAGAGGTTCGACTGACTCGCTATCACGCAGTTCCCCAAGGGCCCCTACCGCCATCCACCGGACATCCTTTTCATCATCCCTGAGTGCTGCTATCAGGCCGCTGATATCTTTCTTTGAGTTAAGGCGGGTAATATCGGCGATACTAAAACGAAGCGATTTCATGACCCACTTCCAGGGGAGACTCTATCCAGGACACTGCTGTGTTCCTCCGCGAGCAGTGCAGTTCCGTCATCAGGCATAGCGTGCGATGATTTCCTTCAACTGTGCCGGTTCTACAGGTTTGATAGCAACTTCAGCGACGCTGTCTGCATAGGGGGCAAATTCTTCGTCGTTCAACCTCAATGCCGAGAGGATCACGACCGGGACATGTAGCGCTCCAGGGATCTTCTTCCGTTCATCCAGAAACTGCAAACCGTTCATAGGGGACATCATAAGGTCGAGGAGGATCAATGCAGGAGGATCGTTTTGCAGAATCTTAAGGCCTTCGGCGGGATCGTTCACAAGGATCGGGGAATACCCAAACGATGTTATCAGCAGGTTAAAGATTCGAAGGATCTTTTCGTCGTCATCAATGACCAGTATCCGTTTTGCCATACGATCTTCCGCCCTTTGTTTCGCTCACAAATACCTGCAAAATCCTGCAGAGAGCCGCTTTGATTACTGGTATATCGTAAGGGAATATAGGTGTGTTGTTTCATTAACGGCAGAGAAGTGGCACCATTCTTATTTTCGGGGTTCCTGGTGCTCGTTCACAACCCAATCCATCTGCAGGAAGTGCCGGCGAATACCGTCTGTACAGGGAGCCGTCCTGCCAGTGCACGACAACCAGCGTCCGCCCATACCCGGGACGGGGTTGCAGAAATGCCTGCAGGCCGATCGTGCGCCAGCACTCGGGGAGATGTATTATCACCGCGAGGCGAACAGGAGCGGGATCGGAAGAGGACCCAGGATCAGGGAGTTCAATACATGTGGTACTCCACACCTGCAAAGGATCCTCGCTTCGCGTATATCAGGTTATACTGGCCCCTGATCCGGTGATGTACTGTCCTTTGCAGGTCTGTACGATTCCTCCGGAATGATAATTTCGAAACGGGCGCCGTTCCCCGGGACACCCGTCTCCTGGATGGAGAGGTTGGTGATGGAAAGAGCCATGCGGGCCAGGAAAAGCCCGTAGCCGTTGTTGTCATAGTGTTCTCTCGTGAAGATTGCCTTCTTGTAATGTTCCAGAACCCCCACGCCGTCGTCTTCGCAGACGATCACCATAGCAGAACCCTTCTGCAGCGTTGAGAACGCGATACGTGTCGTTCGTTTCCCATGGTCGATGGCGTTCGTTGCAAGGTTATAGATCACTCGCTCGAGGAGCGGGTCGGCATAGACCTCCACAGGGTCAATCGTCGTGGTGAGCATTATCCCGGCCGGGGTGACGACCGTGGCCAGCCCTCTGGCAACCGTATCCTGGAGGTTCTGCCAGACCGGCTCCTTGATCCCGATCCTCTGGTAGTCCCTGGCGAACTCCACCTGCGCGCACAGGGTATGGGTGAGAGCGTCTATCTCACCGAAATATTCGAGCAGTGGCTGGGTTGCAGGCGCTGCTTGCCGGGCCATCGCAATATAACCCAGAAGAGCCTGAATAGTGTTCAGCAGGTCATGCTGTGTTAATCTGCTAATGAGCTGGAGTTTGGTATTGACCTGGCTGAGAGATGTATTGGCCTGCTGCAGTTGCGCCCCGGTATCGTAGGACGATGTTACATCACGGATCGACCCGATGGCCCCGATGACCTCGCCCTGGTGGTTGCGCAGGGAGGTTGCAACCGCCCAGAGTACCGCCCGCCTTCCGTAAAAATCGTCGATCTCGACATCCGTGGATAATACTCCATCCATGTTCTGGATGTTCGGATATTTCTCCCTGATCCGATCCGGATCGTTCTCGAGTACGGCATCGATCAGGAGAGGGAAACGCTTGCCGAAGAGACGGTAAGTGTACTCATAATCTCCCTTGCCTACGGCCTCTCCGCTCCTGGTGCCGGTCAGTTTCTCCATCGCATGGTTCCATACAATGATCCGGCCGTCCATGTCCCTTGCAAACGTCGCATCGGGAAGAAAGTTGATGATGTCATGGAGGTTCTGCCTGGATGCGGCCAGTTCTTCCTTTGTGCGCTGCTGGCCGGCAGCGAGAGCGGCAATGACGGCTGCGACGAATATGAAGAGAATAAACCGTATAAGTGCCCCGATGACGTGCTCCAGATCCTGGGTGAACGAAAAGAGCATGACGACATAGAGGCATGAGAGCACAACCGAAAATACAAACCCTCTTTGAGCATAGAAGAAGCACGCAAGGACGATAGGGAGATAAAAGAAGTTCTGGAATATAACGTATAAGCCCGAGTTGAGCGAGTAAAGGCTGATGGCAATGGCAATGGCGCTGCTGCCCAGGATCAGCATGACCAGAACGACATCCGAATCGCCAGGGTGGAAGTATCGATCCGCCTTCATACTATCAAACCTTCAGCCACTACTCAGGACGATACGTACACGGCGGGCCGAACAAGAACCAATTCTGTAGAATCGGGATGCAGCTTTCCCGGTGCGCTTCTCCTGCCCGTCTGTTGCGTTGCAGATGCAGGAATCGCAATTAAAGAGGTAGGAAATTAGGTTATTTATACTTTATTTTAAGCGATATACCAGGAGTTGTTGAATACACGATTACAACACTTTCCCTGCAGTGTCTTTGCCCTTCCCGGTAAATTCTGCCTCATTGGCCCCCAGGGGATTTTTCAGTCTGCCGTTCAGGCGGCCGCCGCACTCCTCTGCCTGCTCACGCCGATGAGGCGGGCGATGTAGATTCCGGACCGGGCGTACCCGATAACCCCCGGCCTCGCAGAGATTCACGACGATCCCGAAGTCGTAGGTGGAGATAATGATGCTGCGGGGTTCCTGAGGAACTCGACAGCAAGGGCGGAGATGCCCTTCACGCGTTCCCCAAAAGACCCGGCGAGACGAAGGGGTGGAGGCCCGCCCGGGTATCGAGCGCTGAAGGGCTGCCGTGGCCCTCTGCCTCGTGGGTATCGTCCTGAAGGTGTCTGGACCGAAGAGCGCCCCGGAGACCTGTGCAGCAGACTTGCGGTAAGTAGACCTCACGACCGGGTTCCTTCTCCAGTGCCGGCACCCGGCTATGGTCGACCGGCCCCCATCGCCGGCGATCGGGATTCGATGTGCTCTGTCCGTCGCAGGCTGCCACCAGTTCGGGCAGCCTATCAATGGAATTCTTTTTCCTTTTAAACGATGTTAACTTCATAGTACCCAGTGCAGACGCATTTCCATCTACACCGAACCGAGCGAGGAACACACCCATGCATGAGAAAAAGGACAAATTCGACAAAAAAGGCGCCGGCGGAATGGACGAGATCGCAAAGACCCTCTTCGCCCCGATATACCCGGTGATCGCACAGGACGTCATCGACCGCTTCGGCATCACCGAGGGCACCTGCATCGACATCGGCAGCGGGCCGGCCTCGCTGGCGATCGCCATCGCAGCACGATCCAGCCTCTCGGTCATCGCCCTGGACTCCTCAGGCGACATGCACGAGGCTGCATCGCGGAATATTGCAAAAGCAGGCCTGTCCGGCCGTATACGCCTCCTGCAGGGGGATGTGCACGACATCCCGCTCGCCGACGACACCGCGGACCTGATCGTCAGCAGGGGTTCGATGTTCTTCTGGGACGACATCCACACCGCCTTCCGCGAGATCTACCGGGTCCTTAAACCGGGCGGGAAAACCTGCATCGGCGGAGGGTTCGGCAACAAAGAACTGCGCGACGCGATCTCGGCAGAGATGATCCGCCGGAACCCTGACTGGAAGGAGTTCAACAGGAAGAACATTTCACCGGAGAACGTTGAGCGGTTCCGGACCATGTTAAACGAGATCGGCGTCCCTTCGTTCGAGATCCTCTACGGTGACAAAGGATTCTGGATCGTCCTTTCCAAGACGGCCGGCGGAGCGCTTCCATGAAGTGCCCTGTCTGCGAGATCGGGTGCGACATCGCCGAGGGGCGATCCGGCCGGTGCAGGATGTACGTGAACCGGGACGGCGAGATCGTCGAGCGGTTCCCCGAATCCTACCTGACCATGCTCCCCATCACGATAGAAACGATGCCGATGGTCCATTTCACCCCGAAGAACAAATTCCTCCAGGTCAGCACCGTCGGGTGCAACTTCACCTGCCCGGGGTGCATCTCGGAGACCCTGACCGTGCACGCCGACGCGGTGGCCGGCGCCCTCACGACCGCGTCGCCGGAGGAGGTCGTGCGGCGGGCACAGGCGGAAGACTGCACCGGCATCGTCTTCTGCCTAAACGATCCCACCGCCTCGTACTTCACCTTCCTCGCCCTCGCACGGGAGGCAAAAGCAGCCGGTCTCCGGGTGGGGTGTTCGACGAACGGCTACTTCACGGAGCACGCGCTCGCCACCCTCATTCCCTCCCTCGACTTCGTCAACATCGGCCTGAAGGGATCGTCCGACGAGCGCTACCGCGAGTGCGGTGCGAAGTCCGCGGACCCGGTCTTTCGGAACATCCGGACGCTGCACGAGAGCGGAGTGCACGTGGAGGTCTCGGCGATGTTCATCCACGGCGCCGACGAGGAGATCCTCAACGCCGCACGGCGGGTGGCGGAGATATCCCCCGACATCCCGCTACAGGTGATGCGGTTCGTGCCCTTCGGCGAAGCGGCTCCCGGCCTCGAACCGACGATCCGGGAATCGGAGCGCGTGACAGAGCGGCTGCGCACGTTCCTCCGCTACGTCTACCTCTTCAACTCGCCCGGCACGGGCTACCTCAACACCGTCTGCCCGGTCTGCGGCACCACGGTCCTCGAGCGGGAGTTCTACGGGCCCATGGGCTGCCGCACCTCCGCCGCCCTCGAGGGCGGCAGGTGCCCCTGCGGGTGGCAGGCTCCCATCCAGGGAGATATCTGCGTAGAGCAGTATACGGAATACGGTATGCTCGGCGGCTACCGGACCACCCGGGCCATCGAGATGGCTCACGCCATCCTGGTCACCCTCGGCATCCGGGACGACAAGGAGCTCGGGGCCGTTCTCGGCGATATCGTCAGGGAGGACTT
>Ga0265294_10007737_pt1 | contig 12680 bp, 10 predicted proteins | sample MunlanPumphouse3_FD_192504 | JGI IMG/M metagenome (GOLD analysis project Ga0265294, IMG submission 192504) | Groundwater microbial communities from a municipal landfill in Southern Ontario, Canada - Pumphouse #3 | ecosystem: Environmental > Aquatic > Deep subsurface > Groundwater | place... | reverse complement strand
AAACCCTTTTCAACCAGAGCTACTCTTACTATAAATCCTATTAATCCACCTACAATTAAACCCAATAAACTGGAAATAATAATAATCCAAATGTCTTCCATTTTATTATTTCCCTTTCTGATTTAATTTTTGTATATATAGAAAAAAATTTTATACATAATTTAATATTTTATACTCTTCTATTATATATTAAAAACGGTTGATAGTCAAAAGATATTTACCATTTAAAATAAATCTTATAAACAATCAAAAAAAAGAGAAAACTCTAAAAGTTTTCTCCTATTTTTGCATTTTTTCCTTTACTGCACTATATATCTCTTCGTAAATTTCTGGATTTTCTTCTAAATATTTTTTAACATTTTCGCGACCTTGTCCAACTTTAGAATCTTTATAAGCGTACCAAGATCCACTCTTCTTTAAAATCTCCATTTCTGAAGCTATATCAACTATTTCACCAGTTTTAGAGATCCCCTTACCAAAGACAATATCGACTTCACAAGTTTTGAAAGGAGCAGCCACTTTATTTTTAACAACTTTTACCCTAGCTTTATTTCCTACTATATCATTACCCTCTTTAATTTGTTCTCCTCTTCTAATTTCTAGACGTACAGAAGAATAAAATTTTAAAGCCCTACCACCAGGTGTAGTTTCAGGATTACCAAACATAACTCCGACTTTTTCACGAATTTGATTTATGAATATTGCTATACATTTACTCTTAGACAAAGCACCAGATAATTTTCTCATTGCTTGAGACATAAGTCTCGCTTGTAATCCGACGTGTGAATCGCCCATTTCTCCTCTTATCTCAGCTTCTGGAACCAATGCAGCCACACTATCAATAACTACAATATCGATAGCACCAGATCTAATCAAAGCTTCAGCGATTTCAAGAGCTTGTTCACCAGTATCTGGCTGTGAGAGAATTAATTGATCAATATCAACACCTAGATTTTTTGAATATACAGCATCTAAAGCATGTTCGGCATCAATAAAAGCAGCATAGCCGCCAGCTTTTTGAGCTTCTGCAATCGCATGTAATGCAAATGTAGTTTTACCACTAGACTCAGGTCCGTATATTTCAATAATTCTTCCTCGAGGGTATCCAAACACTCCTAAGGCTTGATCCAAAGAAATCGATCCACTTGATATTGTTTCAATATCCATAGCACGATTTTCTCCAAGAATCATAATTGATCCTTTACCATATTCTTTTTCAATATTCTTAATAGCTTGTTCCAAACTTTTTTCTCTTTGTTTGTCTTCCATCATATTCTCCTTTTTTAAAGTCTAGTAAAATAATACTAATATAACCAAAACTTTCTTTAAAATTCTTTTAAGATAACATCTTTACTTTTAAGGAAGTAATCAATCATCGAGTAGATTGTAAGAATTGCGAAAATGATTGTCATAATCATACCTATAATATTTATAACCTCATTATTAAAAGGCATTACAAAGAAATAATAACTTAAAGTAATCATTGTAAAAGCAGTTCTGATTTTTCCGCTCCAGTGTGCCGCAACAACGCTTCCTTCACTTATAGCTACTATTCTTATTGAAGTAACAACCAAATCCCTAGTGATAAAAATTATAATTATCCAAAATGGCATCCACATATAGTTTCCACCAATAGTATTTGTATAATAAATATTAGATAATATTACCAAAGTAGTTATTACCAATAATTTATCGGCTAAAGGGTCCATAAATTTTCCAAATGTAGTAACGATATTATTCTTTCTTGCAATATGGCCATCCAAATAATCTGTTACTGAGGCAACTATAAATAAAACACCCATAATGTATAAACTAAGGTTATTCATACCTTTATCAACAATATCTTGCAAGAAATATACTAAAATAATAAAAGGTATTATTAATATTCTCAATATTGTAAGTTTATTTGGAAGATTCATTATCTTACTCCTCCTCAGGAAGATTTACATTATGATAAACTTCCTGAACATCATCAATAGCATCAGTCATACTTAAGAAATGTTTGAATTTTCTTAAGTCGTCTTCACTTAAATCAATATTTGAACTTGGTAACCATATAACAGAATCACTATAAAACTCAAGTTCTTTACCTAAAGATTTTAAACTTTCTAAAATATGATCTAAATCTCCAGGTGCTCCTGTAATCATTATAACATCTTCATCACTTTCGATATTTTCAACTTCACACTCATTATCCATTAAAGCTTCTAATGCTTCATCTTCAGTTAAACCTGAAAAAGAAACATAAGAACAATACTTGTAAAGATAAGATACAGAATTCTGAACCCCAAGATTACCTCCTGTTTTTGTAAAACAAGCTCTAACTTCACCAAAGGTACGGTTTACATTATCTGTTAAACATTCAACAATGATTGTTGAACCACCTGGTCCGAAACCTTCATATCTAGCTGGACTATAATCTTCTCCAACACCACTTTTTGTTTTTTCAATATTTCTTTTAATAACATCAGCTGGAACTTGATTTTGTTTTGCTCTTTCGATAATTCTTTTTAAAGTTAAATTACTATCAGGATCTGGCCCCCCTGTTTTAGCAGCCATATATATTTCTTTACCAAATTTTGCATATAATTTAGATTTTACTGCAGCTGTTTTCTCCATAGCTGCTTTTCTTACTTCATGTGCTCTTCCCATTTAAAATCACCTTCTAATTTTAGTATTTTCTTTATTTAAAACTATTCTTTCATATTTATTCAAATGTCCTAAAGCTCGCTTAAAAGCTCCCTTAGACATATGAAAAATCTGATATATCTCTTCCACATCACTCTTATCCGTGTAAGGCATTTCGCCATCGTGGTCTAAAAGATATTGATAAACTATGTTAGCATCCTTATCCAACATTAGTTCTTTTTGGGCAATCAGTGTACCCGAATAATTAAACTCATTTTTTGTAAGAATCTTAACATCTAATTTTTGTCCGATTCTTGGTACATCTCTATAATTATTTCTATGAATAAAAATCTCATTTCCTTTTTCTGTAAAACATACAATTCCATTATCCAAATAATACATCATAAATGCATCATAATTATTCCCTGGCTCTAATTCATCTAACAAAGAAAAACTATTCTTAAGATCATATCTTGTTAATAATTTAGCGAATAATCTTCCTTGTTTTTCCTTCATTCCAACAAATATTTTGTCATTAGGTTTAGGCCAATAGCGATGATTTTTGGGTAAATCATCTATGCTTAACAATAAGTCTTTAACCATACCATAATATAAGAAAGCTCCATAGTTGTAATTAGTTGAAACTACATCTAACAATGCAATCTCATCAATTTTAAGGGATGGCGGTCTAGTTGATGCGGTAATTCTTCCTTGATTATCATCATAAAGAAAAACCGAGATTCTTTCTCCAATCTCATACGGTTTTTCTGCTTCTTTCTTGTGTAAAAATATTTCATTAACTCCGTCAGTTAAAATATAGCTAATATCAGCTTCTCTTTTTACTTCGAGTTCGTTTATTCTACCTAATTTCATATTTTATCAACTAGTGCTCCTATCTTAAATATTATATCAAAAAAGAAAAGAGATGTCCATAAAACTCTTTTCTTCTTTACCTTAATATCTATCCGTATCTAACTTCTTTTTCCTTTTCAATAATAGGAATAGAATTATACTCAAACTTTCTTATAAAATCCCTTAAAGAATAATCACAATATTCCCAACCTTTTTCAATAGCTTTAACAATATAGTTATTATATAGTCCTAGTATTTCTCTTTCTTCATAAGCTTGCATTGCAAAAATCAAATTATATCTTTTATCTATTACTATATATTGCTTGAATAAACCAGCAGCAAAAGAATACTGACTAATCCAGAAATGGAATCCATAATAGAGTGGAAGGTTAGGATCTTTAATATGCTTATCAAGAGCTAAATCTAAGTACTCTTTAGATACTACTCTTTTCTCATCCCATACGCCATCATTTAAGATTAAATGACCAAATTTAACCATATCTCTTAATGATAATTCCAAACCAGTAGCTCCAAAATTGTAATCATTAATGTTTTTCCAAACTGGTTTCTTAATGCCAATAACTTTATATAGATGTTCATCTAAAAAATCATTAAGTGGTTTTCCGGTAATTTTAGTTACAATAGCAGATAATATGAAACTAGAAAAATTACTATAAAAGAAAGTTTCACCAGGCTTGTTTTTTAAAGGTATATTAAAAAACATTTCAAATGGATTCTTTGTAGGCGTAATATTATGAAATTCATCAGTCTCTTGTCCAACAGTCATCGTTAATAAATGTTTAACTTTCAAACTTTCATACTCGGGAAGATAACTTTTTACCTCATCGGTAAAATAAAATAGAACAAAGTTTTCAAGATTTATTAGCGATTTATCAAGCAATATACCGATAGCTATTGAAGTAAAAGATTTAGAAACTGAATAAACATTCTTTCTTGTCTCAATATTAAAATCATGAGCATATGTCTCAAAAACTTTTGAACCTTCGTGTAGAAGAATCATAGAATGAATATTATATTTCTCTTCTTCAACTCTATTGAACATATCAACGATGATGCCTTTATTAATATTTGCATCTTTACAAGATTTTTTATTAAAATCATCTTTTGGAAAAACCATCTTATACACCTTTCTTATTTATTGTTTTTAATCAATTCTTGATAGAAATGAATTGCTTCAACTAATACACTAATTCTAATTGATTCATTATTTCCATGCATTTTTTTCAATTCGTCATTGTTCATTCTAACAGGAGAAAATCTTAAAGCCGCATCAGAAACTTCTGAATAAAATCTACAATCTGTTCCTCCTAACATCACATAAGGACTAACTATCGCATCTGGGAATGTATTTTTAATTGTTTTTTCTAAATAAATATATCCTTCTCCATTAATATCAACAATAGATGAAGCTTCTCTTGATGATATAATTTCAGCTTCAATATCATATTTTTGAGCAAGCTTTTTTATTGCCATAAAACTTTCGTCTACACCTTGAATAGGGTGAGTTCTTAAATTAGCAATCATATACGCTTCTGCTGGAATAACATTCTCCGCATCAGAACCTTTCATCATTGTAAAAGCTATTGTAGTCGAAAGCAACGCTCTTCCAAAAGGACTCATTTTTGGTAACAACCAAGTTAACAAACCTTTAAAAAGCCACATATTACTGAAAAGATACTTATTAATTCCACTCATTGCTGGTGCTGCATTTTTAAAAATCGTTTCTACTTCCTTAATCATTTTTGTTTTTAGAGGAAATTTTCCTTCAACATCACTCACAAATTTAGATAATCTAGCTATTGGTGTGTTCTTTGGTGGGGTTGAAGAATGTCCACCAAACGACTTGGCAGTTAATTTAATATCCACATAACCTTTTTCTAAAATCCCGACCACTGCCATAGGTCTTTTCATTGAAGGTAGAGCGTCACTTAAAACTGTTCCGCCTTCATCAACAACAAGAAAAGGTTTAACACCATTATCTTTTAACCATTCTACAGTCAATGAAGCTCCAAAACCACTTGTTTCTTCATCAGTTGAACTAGCTAAATAAACATCGTTATCTGGTATATATCCAGATTCAATCAACTCTTCACACGCTTGATAAAAACAATAAACAGTTGATTTAGTATCTAACGTTCCTCTTCCGTAGATTGTGCCATCAACGATTTTCCCTGAAAATGGAGGATAATCCCAAGCGTTGTCAACTGCAGGAACTACATCGATATGACTCATCAAAACTAATGGCTTATTACTGCTTTTTCCTGACCATTTAAGGATTAATGATTCTCCAGGAAATTCTTTAATTTCCATTGTTTCAAAGACTTTAGGAAAAAGACCTTTCATAACTTCTTTTAACTTAACAAAATTTTCATAATTATCTTCTTTCTTATTATATGAAATTGTCTTTACTTTAATCATTTCGCTAAATCTTTTTGCATAGCTGTTAGCTTTGGAAAAGTCTATATCTAAAGGTTTTTCTTCTTTCGGAACTTTTACAAACATCGTATGAACTAAAGCGATAAGTAATAAGATAACTATTAAACTAAGAATCCCTAGCACAATATATAAAGCAATCATTTTCACTTCCTCCTTTATAGAAGTTTTTTAACCCACAAAACTCGAGCAACTAAAATTGTAACTATAGCTGCTAAAAGTATAACAATAACAATATTATTATATACAAAACTTGGGGCTACTAAACTTAAGATAATTACAAATATTAATGGAGCAATAACTAATTTTAAATTACCTTTAAAATATTTATATCCTAATGCACCAAATAAAGCTGATACAACTGTATTAAAAGCTGGAGCTAATAACTCAGATTCTAAAATCGGTTTTAGTGGCAACAACATCATTACTCCAAAACTCATTATTAAAACTGTAGTTATTGAAGAAAAAGCCACAGCTATTGTTGAGACAATTTCATTTTCCTCTGTATTAATTTCTGTTCCAGCAATATCCTTTGCATTCATAACACAAGGAATCTTTAAATTTACTAAGTTTCCTGTTATAAAAGCTAAGTAAGTTCCTGAAGTACCTAAAATTGGACCATAAGTTAAAACTTCAATTATTCCTCCTGGTAAATATAATACAGAAAGAACTAATACACCAGCAAATAAATCATTTACATTAGGTGCTACCCCACTAAAAAACCAAATACTAAATGGAACAGCAATCATAGCGACTATCCCTAATACGGTGAATATCCTACCATAATAATGCATTCTCTCACGATATGTTTTCATCTGCTATTCCCCTTTCTAAGATAGTATTACGGCTAAAGCCATACCAAATATCATTGATAAAGACAACTGGAAATTTTCTAACCACTTTTGATTTAACTTTTTTACTAAAAAATCAAATATTGCCATAAACACAAACGAAGTCACAAAAACAACTAAAGGTATATATGTTGTCTGATCAATTAACTCGCCAGTATATGCCCCATCAACAACTTCCTTAACTTGATAGTTGATCATCTTCGCAAATGCATCTCCAAAATAAGCAGAGATTAAACCAATAAATACTGATTGAAAGATTAAGTTTGAAAATGATTTTTTATCCTTAGCATCAACCTTATCAACAAATTTTTCTTGATACTTCTTAAAAAAGAACAAAGCAAACAATGACCCCCATAATATAGCTATTGTCATTACAAAAGATATGGTCACAAAATTTTCTGCTGTAAGGGTTGTAACACTTACTCCATTAGCCGCTATATCAACTGCCATAAGTTCATAATGAAGAGCACCAAGAACACTTAACCTTATCCAAGGTAAAGGTATTCCTAATAAACCAGACATCGTTATAACCCCAATGAAAATACCAATTGATGGAAGTATAGAAAAACTAATACTTGTTATAATAGTTTTCTTAATCTTCTCTTTTGGAAAGTTTAACTCAATTGATCTTTTATAAGCTTTTCTAGCAAAAAACAAAGAACCACCAATTATGAATAAAGTAATAAATCCACCAATCAAATAAAGCCACCATGCATCTTTAATCTCATTAACATTAGCTACTAAAAAATTCATTTTCCTACCTCTAAAATTTATGTCATTAATATAAATATTTTAACCATTTTGCAAAAATATTACAATGAATTATAAGAATATTTAAAAAAATCACAGGGAAAAACCCTGTAATTTTTAATTAATTACCTATACTAAGTTTAATTAAAGCTTCTTTGTGATTTAACTCTGCCGCTTTAGTAAAATACTTCTGAGCCATGACTTTATCTTGTTTTTTACCAAACAATCCGTTATTATATATCAACCCCATTTGGAAATATTCTTCGCCATCAGTAGGTTTTTTACACGCTTCTTCAAGCCAAAATAAAGCTCTTTGTGGTTCTTTAGCAGAAAGTATATCAAACATTTTTACCATCGCTTTTGAAAATCCTTTTTCTGCAGCTGATTCATAAAAGTAACGCTTTCTTTTATCACTAGCTTCACTAAAATCATTTAAACTAAATAAGTCACCCAATAAATATAAAGAATATAACACATTAACATCCTGACTTAATGGATTTTCAATATATTCTAATAATAAATCCCTTATATCCAAATATTGTTTATCCTTTTTTCTCTTAGGCATTTTTTCTTCTTGTGTTTGATCATATAATAACTGCGCTAACTTGTATTTAGCACCTACATTTCCATTAACAATAGCTTTTTCAAAAAATTTTACAGCACTATCAAAAGACCTATTTTGTCCAATACCTTTATCCGAAAAAATTCCTAACCAATAAAATGCAGCAGCCGAATTTTTCTCACTAGCTCTTGTCATAAACTGAAGTGCTAATGTATCGTTAGCATTCTTAATTTGTTTTCTATAATGTAAAAGTCCTAGATTAATTAAAGCATCTTCTTCATTATCCTTAGCTGCTTCCAAATAATAATCCCTAGCTCGATTATAATCAACTTCTACTCCTTTACCAAGTCGGTACATATCTCCTAAAGCATTCTTAGCTTTAGAAGATCCTCGATTAGAAGCTATTTCTAAATAATTCTGTGCTCTTTCTAAATCACAAGTTACTCCGTAGCCATATAAATATGATAATCCCATTCCTAAATAGCCATCCACATGGTCGAGTCCATGTAAGACTTTGAAATACTTAATTGATTTATCAAAATTAACACCAACAACCTCAGTACCATTATAATAATCAAAAGCACATCGTCTTAATGCATCAACGTCATCTAAACCGGCCAAAATTTCGTCATAGAAAAACCACATTTTCATTCTTGTTAAATCACTTTTTTTCTTTAAATAAGAATGCGGTAACCGATATAATTCTTTTAGGTAATTTATCGCATTCACATTATTGTTTGTCGCAGCCTTATCTAAGTAGAAAAAAGCAGCTTCATCATCTTTTTTAATCTTTTTACCATTTATCAACAAATGACCTAGCTGATACATACCCTCAGTATGGTTGCTTTGAGCACTAGAATCAAATAATTCATATGCTTTTTCTTCTGACTTTTTACAACCAATTCCTAATAAATAAAACTGTCCTAATTGATGATAAGCATCTACCTCATTTAGTTTTACTGCTGATTCTAAATACTTAAATGCTTTTTTCTTATTTTTCTTAACACCGATTCCATTTAAAAACATATCAGAAAGTTTAATAAAAGCTAAACTATAGTCTAATTCAGCACTTTTTTGATAATAAACTAAAGCTTGTTTACCATTTTGTTTTTCTAAAAAATATTTTCCAACATTCGCTAAACCAACTGGATTATTTTGATCTGCGGCACGTTTATAATATGTAAAAGCAACCTCAATATTTTTATCAACACCATTCCCGTAAAAATATTGATCGCCTATCTCATTCAATTCTTTAGGTGTCATTAGATTAGTCATCACTAATACCCCCTAATCTCCAGTAGAAAATTTTTAGCTACTTCATGTCCAGATTCACTAGCTTTTAAATAATAACTAGCTGCCTTAGGATAAGAAGAATCTACTCCTTCGCCCAACTCATATGATAACCCTAATAAATAGTAAATTTCAGGTTCTTTACTAAATTCATATTTCTTCAAGATTTCGAAAGATTTAAAATAATCTTGATCAAACTCTAAACCATCATGATAAATCTTATACAACAAAACCATTGCTTGTAAACAATTTTCTAAAGCAGCTGCTTCAAGATATGGTACTGCTTCTTCAACTCTTCTTTTTTTAACTAAAGCTTCTCCTTGAGAAAAAACTTCTTCGGTTGTTCTTACATCAGTTTTACTTTTAGTCCCTAATATTCTAAAATGATTCATTGCCTCAATTGAACCTGCTAATAAAGCTTTATTTAACCACTTATAAGCGTTATTCAAATCCTTTTTCAAACCTTCACCACTTAAATAAAAAGCACCTATTTTATACATTGCAAAAGGATTATTGTTTTTTTGCAGCTCATTATATATTTTAATAGCTTCTACAACATTCTTTTCTACATATTTACCATACTCATAAAAATTTGCAAGTCTTAATTTTGCATTTTCGCTCTTATAAGCTGCTTGATATAATTTATATGCTTGTTCGTAGTTCTTAATGATCCCACGACCTTCTTCATACATTCTACCAAGCATGTAGATGCCTTCCTCATAAAGTCCTTCCCATGCTTGTTTAAAATATGAAAAAGCTAAATTATCATCAATATCTACATAAAAACCATAATAATACATTAAACCTAAATAATAAGCTGCCTCAGGAGAATCTTTTACACTCTTTTTAAAAAGTGTGTAAGCCTCTTTATAATTTTTAGCAACATAAGATTCAATTGCTTTTAAAGTCATATCAACTCTAGCCATGTTCTAACTCATCTCCCTTTATCCTAGTATATCATAGATGAACTTCTTTAAACCTTTTATCAATTAAAGAATATAATAATAATTTTATAGGTTTATTTATTTTCTTATTTAAGTACTTAAAATAGCCCAACAACTGTTTTTCATAAGCTTCATCTTCGATTGATTTTAGCTTATAATCAATAGTTATAACTTGATTATCAGCTATAATCAATAAATCTATTATACCGCGATATATTACATTACCTGTTTCTTCATAAAACTCATACTCTTGATAAAACTTTGGGTTACTTAATTTTTTAAAATAATCACTATTAACTAGATATAAAATACTTTCTTTTAAACTATCAGGAAAATTTTTAATCGAGTAATCTATATTATTAAAGTCAACATTTTCCATTAAATGATGAATATGGTTACCTGATTCAATCATTCGAATCTCATCATCCTCTAATAAGTTTAACATTTCTTTTGAATACCTAACAGTTTCACTTTCTAACGTATCAAAATCCAAAGATTTCATTTTAACTGTTTCTTGAGAAACTGGCAAATCCTTTTTCTTTGAATCAATATTTTCAATCTTAAAATCTGTAAAATCTATTCTATCAAAATCTATTACCTTATACAATAAATTCTTGAAAGATACAGGAGATTTATCCTTAAGTGTCAAACTTTCATCATAATCAACGACTAATACTAATTCGTTAACTGCTCTTGTCATCGCAACATATAAAAGTCTAATTTTTTCTGATAATTCCTCGTTCTCAGAAGTTTTTAAGTAAAGCTTTCTTAGATATTGATTATAAAAACCATCTGAATACGCCTTTGTCAAAACACCATATTTTTTATCAAATATAAATGGTTCTTTATTTTCTCCATTAAAGAATTGCTTGTATAGCCCCATTAAGTAAACAATTGGAAATTGTAAACCTTTAGATTTATGCATCGACATCAGCTTAACGGCATTTACACTTTTTTTCTCTTGAGCATATTGAATGTCAAAGTCTTCTCCGTTAATAATAACTTCTAAATATTCAATCAAGTCTTGATATGTAAAATTAGAAAAACTTTTTACTTTAGCTAAGAAGAAATCTAATTTTTCTTCCTTTTGACCAGGATTTGCTAAATATGCTATTTTTTTATATATTCTCACTTGATCATAAATATTTTCTAAAACTTTATAAGAAGGTAAATCCCAAGATTTAGAGATTATACTCATTATGTCATCATAGATTACTTTAAAACCTTCAGTATCTTCAAGAATATTTAAACTTTTAAAATCTAAACTCTTATTCATTAAGAAAAACTCACTGATTTCTTGATCAGAAATTCGATACACAAATGATCTAGATACACTATATAAAGAAGACTTGAAGTATTTTTTAAAATAATCTTCATTCTTAAAACAATTTATGAGAATTAAATATTGAAAAATAAAACGAATTTCATCACTTGAAAAAAACGGTTCATCATCATAAATATCAATCGGAATATTATACATCGATATAACCTTAGAATACTCTTGAAAATTTGTCTTTCTATCAACTAAAATAGTGATATCTTCATATTTTACCGGACGATTTAACTCATCTTTCATAGAATATATCATATGTTTTTCTGATATTCTTTTTAATATGTTTTGGGCGACTAAATGAGCTTCTATTTTTTCTTTATCAAGTTCTTCATCACTCGCAATGATTTTATCATAGTCATATAATATATAGCCTAATGCTTCTTGATTATGTAAATTAAAATCATCATCAAACCCAGAAATTAATACTTGCTCATTTTTATACTCTACACCACCAGTTGATTCAGTCATAATTTTCATAAAGATCTTATTAATTGCTTCTAAAACATATTTATTAGAACGGAAATTCTCTTGAAGAAAAATCGCTTCACCATTCAAACCAGCTGAATACTCATTGTATATTCTCATAAAATTTTTAGGATTTGCATTTCTAAAACGATAAATTGATTGTTTAACATCGCCAACCATAAAAACATTATCACTAGCAATCAAACTTATAAACTCATCTTGTAAGTCGTTAGTGTCTTGATACTCATCCACTAATATTTCTTTTATCTTATTTTTAAAATGTTCTTTTACATTCGGAAATTCTTTAAACAACTTAATCGCAAAAAACATTATATCATCAAAAGAATACAATTCTTCATCTTTCTTAACTTCTTCTAACTCAATAAGGTATTCTTTAACCAAGTCTAATAATACTAATACAGAACTCTTAGTCGATAGATATGATTCTTTTAAATCAGAGAAACTAGTTATGAATAGTTCTTTAAACTCAGAAGTTATACTTTTAATTTTATCAACTATCTCTGGTTTAACTAACTCTTTATTCCCCTTTT
>Ga0265294_10007736_pt1 | contig 12681 bp, 9 predicted proteins | sample MunlanPumphouse3_FD_192504 | JGI IMG/M metagenome (GOLD analysis project Ga0265294, IMG submission 192504) | Groundwater microbial communities from a municipal landfill in Southern Ontario, Canada - Pumphouse #3 | ecosystem: Environmental > Aquatic > Deep subsurface > Groundwater | place... | reverse complement strand
CTGCGTTGAGAAATTTCTTAACCTTAACATCACCGAGACCTCCTTTCATATAGTGAGCTTTCAGTTCATCAAGAGATTGATAGTCCGGAAGGTATTTGCCGAAGTGTTCAGGCCTGCAAAAAGCATCAAGATATGTAAAGACGGTATTGCCCTCAACCTTGCCCGGATCTTCCACCTTAATGTGGTCAGGGTCAGTGTACATACTCATTACTTTCTTGCGAATCTCCTCCGGCTCCTCCGCAAGGTAGATGCAATTGCCAAGCGACTTGCTCATTTTGGCTTTGCCGTCAGTACCGGGAAGTCTCAGGCAAACCTTATTGTCAGGAAGCAGGATATCAGGCTCGACGAGAGTTTCGCCGTAAATTGAGTTGAACTTGCGTACGATCTCTCTGGTTTGCTCAATCATTGGCTCCTGATCTTCTCCGACAGGTACCGTGGTTGCCTTGAATGCTGTAATATCAGAAGCCTGACTGATAGGATATGTGAAAAATCCGACAGGAATACTGCTTTCAAAGTTACGCATCTGGATCTCACTTTTTACTGTAGGATTGCGCTGCAGGCGCGATACGGTCACGAGATTCATGTAAAAGAAAGTCAACTCGCACAACTCACTCACCTGAGATTGGATAAACAATGTGGATTTGGTCGGATCAAGACCGCATGCAAGATAGTCCAAAGCCACTTCAATGATGTTTTGACGTACTTTTTCGGGATTATCTGCATTATCCGTAAGGGCCTGAGCGTCGGCAATCATGATAAAAATCCTGTCGTACTCACCACTGTTCTGCAACTCAACTCTACGCTTTAATGATCCTACATAGTGTCCAATATGCAACCTGCCGGTAGGTCTGTCACCGGTTAAAATAATCTTTCCCATATCTAAAAACAATGATTAATCTTTAATTTCTTTTAATTTTTCTCTGATCTTAGCCTCGATCTCTTCAGCAAGCTGGGGATTGTCATGCAGTAAGACTTTTACAGCATCTCGTCCCTGTGCAAGCTTTGCATCGGCATAGCTAAACCAAGAGCCGCTCTTTTTGATGATGTCAAACTCAACACCAAGATCGACGATCTCTCCTATGCGGGAAATCCCCTCTCCAAAGACAATGTCAAACTCTGCTTTCTTGAAAGGAGGTGCCATTTTGTTTTTAACAATCTTTGCGCGAGTCCTGTTACCGGTAGCTTCTTCGCCATCTTTAAGCTGAGTAACGCGGCGTACGTCAATACGAACTGAAGCATAGAACTTCAGAGCGTTGCCGCCCGTAGTCGTCTCAGGGTTACCGAACATGATGCCGATCTTTTCACGCAACTGGTTGATAAATATGCAGCAGGTATTGGTCTTGGAAATGTTTGCGGTCAATTTACGCAGAGCCTGGCTCATCAGACGGGCCTGCAAACCCAACTTGTTCTCACCCATCTCTCCCTCAATCTCAGCCTTTGGAGTCAGTGCTGCAACGGAATCGATGACGACAATATCAATAGCTCCGGATCGGATAAGATTGTCGGCAATTTCCAGTGCCTGCTCACCATTGTCAGGCTGCGATATCAGCAGGGTATCGACATTAACCCCAAGGTTTTTGGCGTATGTACGGTCAAAGGCGTGCTCTGCATCAATAATTGCAGCAATTCCTCCTGCCTTTTGTGCCTCTGCGATAGCATGGATTGCCAAAGTAGTCTTACCGCTTGACTCCGGTCCGTAAATCTCAATAACTCTGCCGCGGGGATATCCTCCTATGCCGAGTGCGTGATCCAATGCAATAGATCCGGTTGCGATTGTAGAAACTTCCCAAACAGGCTGGTCTCCCATCTTCATAATTGTCCCTTTCCCGAAATCCTTCTCTATCTTGTCGATAGTGGCCTGCAAAGCCTTCAACTTCTCTAAGTTCTTGTCGGATGTCTTCTTTTCAGTGCCTTCTTCTTGTTCTTTAGCCATAATTTGATAATTTTAAATGTGTTAAATAATCGCTCTTTTTTTATCCCTTTAACCTCGCAAATATACTCTATTTTTATGGGAATACATCCCTTTTTATCTTAAATTTGCGGACAAAATCAGACACTATGAAAGAGAAGTTGTTAGGCAAGACATTATCACAGTTGAGAATGGTTACAGACTCGCTTTCTCTCCCTTCCTTTTCGGCCAAACAGATAGCGCAGTGGATTTATAACAAACGTGTTACATCCATTGATGAGATGACTAATCTCTCTAAGGCGGCTAGAGAGCAACTGAGCGATAAGTACGAGATAGGTCGGACTGCATATACGGACAGGCAGATTTCCACTGACGGGACCAAAAAATATCTTTTTCCGACACGTAAACGGGGTGAGTATATAGAGACTGTTATGATACCTCAGTATGATAGCGGCGTGGAGCAGGAGCTTGACAGGGCTACGATATGTGTTTCGACTCAGGTGGGTTGCAAGATGGGTTGTAAGTTTTGTATGACGGGAAGAGGAGGATATCACGGTGATCTTGACAGCGGTGACATTATTTCACAGTTTATGGAGATAGATGAGTCAGCCGAGCTGACAAATGCCGTTTTCATGGGAATGGGGGAACCTCTTGATAATTGGGATAATGTTCGCACGGCGCTTGAAATTATCACTTCCGACTGGGGTTTCGGCTGGAGTCCCAAAAGAATAACCATCTCAACAGTGGGAGTTATCCCTGCACTTAAGGCATTTCTCGAAGAGAGCAGATGTCATCTTGCAGTCAGTCTGCACAACCCTTTCGATGGGGAAAGGGCTGCCATGATGCCGGTACAGAACCGTTACAAGATAGCAGAAGTGGTGGATCTGATCAGGCAATACGACTTTTCAGGGCAGCGCAGGGTTAGTTTCGAGTATATTATGTTTGCCGGAGTCAATGACTCCAAACGTCATGCGGATACGTTGCTTAGATTACTGCGTGGTTTGGAATGCAGGATCAATCTGATTCGCTTCCATGCTATTCCGGACTCTCCTTATCAACCTTCTGCGATGCAGATAATTGAATCTTTCAAGCAGCGGCTTAATAATGGTGGGATTACTACAACTCTCAGAGCCTCGCGGGGTGAAGATATTTTGGCCGCATGCGGACTGTTGGCAGGTAAGGGATTAAAGAAATAATGCTATCTTTGTAGAATGAAGTCCTTAACCGCAACACTGCTACTTTTACTGGTATTCTCATTGCCACTTTCAGCTGAAAGGCCGAAAGTAGGGGTTGTGTTGTGTGGTGGGGGCGCAAAGGGAGCGGCTCATGTAGGAGTCCTCAAAGTACTGGAAGAGAATCATATACCCATTGACTATATAGTCGGGACAAGCATGGGTGCGATAGTGGGAGGTCTGTATGCCATCGGTTATTCGGCGGATGAGCTTGACTCTCTCATTATGGCGCAGGATTGGGAGGTAGTTATGTCTGACAAAGTGCCTCGCACGGAGGTGTCGTTTGAGCAGAAGCGGTATGATGACAAGTTCTTGCTGAAACTACCGTTTGGTATGGGAGCCATGGGACGGCCGGATGCTGAATATGTTCCGAATGTGAAGAGAGGGCCTAAGAAAGGACCTGCTCCTCCTTCAGGAGGAGCATTGCTGAGTAGAATTCCTATGGCAGTTATCAGCGGGCAGAATATCTATAACTTATTTACCAGATTATCTGTAGGATATCAAGACTCACTGGACTTCAATAATATGCCTATCCCGTTTGCCTGCGTGGCCGTTGACCTTATCTCTAAAAAAGAGGTAGTCTTCCATAGCGGCAATTTCGTACAGGCTATCAGATCGTCTATGGCTATCCCCGGCTATTTCGCCCCGGTGGAGCTTAACGGAATGGTACTTGTGGATGGCGGTGCTAAAAACAATTATCCTGTGGACGTGGCTAAGGCTATGGGTGCGGATATTATCATCGGCTCCAAATTGGGACAGGAAGAGAAAGTAAGTCAGGAAGATATATCCATTAACAATATCGGTGACATGCTTGGAGAAATACTTAACCTCTATATGCAGGAGAAGTATGATGATGCCCTCAGTATGACTGATTTGCTTATTGCTCCAAGTGTAAAGGGCTATTCTACCATGAGTTTTGATACCAAGAGTCTTCGTGTGCTCATTGACAACGGCGAGAAGGCGGCAAGGGAGAAAGATCTCGAGTTGAAGCGGCTGAAATACGAACTTGACATGGCACAAAAGGAGGAAGATGAGAGTCTTGTCGGGCCGAAATACATCAGACATCCATATAATAAGGCTATTCATATTGATCAGGATACTATTACTCTCGGATCTGTTTCCAATTACGGGCTGTCGCTTCGTGATGCTCAATGGTTGCTTGGCCACAGTAAGCTTAAAACAGGAGCCAGAGTGACGGGAAAGGACATTGATGATGCCATTGCCGAATTTTACAATACCGATGCATTCTCGTCTGTTACATACTTGCTCAGGGGGCAGGAGAGTCCATATAATATGGAAATTCATTTTGTCCCGGGACGAACATCCAGGCTGGGTATCGGGTTGAGATTTGACAGCGAAGAAGTTGCTGCCGTGCTGCTTGATCTAAGTTTCAACAACAGGGCACTTTACGGTTCAAAGTATTCCATTACGGGCAAGCTTGCATACAATACATCTCTGAAAGCGAATTATACGTATGCCTTCAGGGGTCAGGTACAGTTCAAGAGCAATCTCTCTTTTAGGAGTACTGACCTGAATATATTCAACAGCGGGCTTCGATCCAACGATATTGCGTTCAACAAATATACCTTCGATGTGGGATTCTCATCCAGACGGTTCAAAAGTATGCACACAGAGATAGGAATGAGGATTGAGTCCTTTCAGTACCGCTATGATTTGACAGGGTTCGAATCTCTTTCAATATATGATCCGGATATGACCCGCAACAATTTTATAAGCGCCTTTATCAATGCGCAGGTCGATAGATATGACAAAGAGTACTTTCCGACAGGCGGTTTTTCATTTAATGCGGGCTATTCTCACTATTTCAACTGGTTGAAGCCGGAACATAATTCTTTTGGCGCACTCAATGTGTACGTTTCAGGAGTTATTCAGGTATCGAAGAGGCTTGCATTTATTCCTACGATATACAACCGATCACTTATAGGCGGTAATATTCCTATTCCGTACATGAACCTGATGGGAGGTTACGAGTATGGCAGATATTTGGAGCAGCAGATCCCTTTCGTCGGGTATAATCACTCTTATGCCTTCAAAAACATATTGACGGCAGCTTCCCTTGATGCCCGCGTTATGGTGGCTAAAGATCATTACCTCTTTGCAACGGCAAGTTATGCGATGGATCATGAGGGACTAAATGACTTACTGTCTCAGCGTGGGCTGTTTGGGGTAAGGCTTGGGTACTCGTATGATTCTATTGTGGGTCCCATCTCGCTTAATGTGCATTGGTCCGATTATACGAGCAAATTGGGAGTTTACCTTAATTTCGGATACTCATTTTAACGGCAGTTATGGAATACGAACTGATATTGGCTAAAATGATGAGACTTTGCAGTATGAGCGAACACTGCAAAAGCGACGTCCTAAAGAAAGTCGAATCTCTTGATGCCTCCGATGCCGCGAAAGTGATAGATACACTGTGTGAGAATGACTTTATAAACGAGCACCGCTATGCCAAGGCATTTGCAAGAGATAAAAGTTCTCTCCAGGGATGGGGCGAAATGAAAATCAGAGTAGCTTTGAGTCAGAAAAAAATAGCTCCGGAAGTGATAACCGAGGCGATATCATCAATAGACTCTGAGGCTGCGCGGAAAAAGCTTACATCTCTCATGCTTGCGAAGATGAAAGCTCTGAGTGGGGAGGGTGATGAGCAGATAAAGAAAGTGAAGCTGTTCAGGTACTTGACGGGCAGAGGCTACAACTATGACTTAATCAAACAGATATATGATAACATCAGATCAAATTAAAGAATTGAAACAGCGGATAGAGACGTTGGGGAGGTGTCTTTGACATCCCTGCCAAGAGGGAAAAGCTATCAGCTGAACATGAAAAGACATTGGCCGCGGACTTCTGGGACGACCCTAAGTCCGCAAAGATATCGCTGAAAGAGATTGCGGGCCTTAAATTCTGGATAGACGGTTACGAAGAGGTATCAGCCCTTTTAAATGACTTGAAAGTGCTTGCGGATTTCGGACCGGATGCTGAAAAAGATGCCGATGCTGCTTTTCAGGTACTTGAAGAAAAGATAGATGCACTTGAACTAAGAAATATGTTGGGAGGGGAGGGTGATAATCTTGGAGCTTTGCTGAAAATTAATTCGGGTGCAGGAGGGACAGAGAGCAATGACTGGTCAGCCATGCTTATGCGAATGTATATTCGCTGGGGTGAGCGTAATGGCTACAAAGTCCATGTTACGGAACTTTTGGATGGCGATGAGGCCGGTATCAAATCGGTTACGATAGAGTTTGAAGGGGAGTATGCCTACGGTTATTTAAAGGCCGAAAGCGGCGTTCATCGACTTGTCAGAATTTCACCTTTCAATGCACAGGGTAAGCGACAAACCACATTTTCTTCAGTATTTGTTTATCCTCTTGTTGATGACTCCATAGAGATAGAGATTAATCCTGCAGACTTGGAGTGGGATACATACCGTTCTTCCGGTGCAGGAGGACAAAATGTCAATAAGGTTGAGACGGGAGTCCGTGTGCGGCATATTCCTACCGGAATAGTAGTTGAAAACACAGAGACACGTTCACAACTCGACAATCGTCAGAATGCCTTGCGTATCTTGAAGTCACACTTGTATGACCTGGAGTTGAAGAAGAGGCAGGAGAAGCAGGCTGAACTTGAGGGACAGAAGAAAAAGATTGAGTGGGGCTCGCAGATCAGAAGTTATGTCCTGCACCCGTACAAGATGGTAAAAGATCTTAGAACTAATTATGAAACATCTGATACTCAGGGAGTATTGGATGGAGATTTGAATAAATTTATGAAAGTATATTTGATGGAAAACGGAGGCAAGTAGTATGGAATTTATATATCAGCAAATGTTTCCCATGGGAGAAGACAAGACAGAATACAGATTAGTCACAAAAGATTACGTATCTACCGGAGAATTTGAAGGTCGTCAGATCTTGAAGGTTGATCAGGCCGGATTGAGACTTGTAGCACGCCAGGCGATGCATGATGTTTCATTTATGCTTAGACCTGCTCACAATGAGATGGTCGCAAAGATATTGAGAGATCCTGAAGCAAGTGACAACGATCGTGCGGTAGCTCTTACAATGCTGCTCAATGCCGATGTGGCATCAAAGGCACGTTTACCGTTTTGCCAGGATACCGGTACGGCTATAATTGTTGCAAAGAAAGGAGAAAGAGTCTGGAGCGGCGGAGGTGACGAAGAGTCACTGTATCATGGAGTCTATGATACGTACACAACGGACAATCTCCGCTATTCTCAGACAGTTGCCATGGATATGTACACTGAAAAGAACACAGGCAACAATCTGCCTGCTCAGGTGGACATTTATTCAACGGACGGAGATGAGTACAAATTTCTTTTCATTGCAAAGGGAGGCGGATCGGCTAATAAGACTTACCTGTATCAGGAGACGAAGGCACTCTTGACCCCTGACAGGCTTATCCCGTTTCTCGTAGAGAAGATGAAAACACTCGGTACGGCAGCTTGTCCCCCATATCACATCGCTTTTGTGATAGGAGGTACTTCGGCAGAAATGAATCTGAAGACAGTCAAGTTAGCTTCCGCAAAATATTATGACGATCTGCCTGTCTCAGGTAATGAACTTGGGAGAGCCTTTAGGGATATCGAACTTGAAGAGAGACTGCTCAAAGAGGCTCAGAATACCGGAATAGGGGCTCAGTTCGGTGGCAAGTACTTTGCTCACGATGTCAGGGTTATTCGCCTGCCGCGGCATGGTGCTTCATGCCCTGTCGGCCTTGGGGTTTCATGCAGTGCCGACCGTAACGTTAAAGCAAAAATCAATAAGGACGGTATCTGGATTGAGAAACTAGATACTGATCCTATCCGTCTTGTACCGGAGAAGTATCGTACGGGGAGTGCACTCTCTTCAGGGGTGCATATCGATCTTAATCGTCCTGTAAATGAAGTGCTTGACGATCTGAGTAAGTACCCTGTTTCGACTTTTTTGCTACTTGACGGGACTATAATTGTCGGACGGGATATAGCTCACGCAAAGCTCAAAGAGAGGATTCAAAGGGGAGAAGGTCTGCCGCAGTATATGAAGGATCACCCTATTTACTATGCCGGTCCGGCCAAAACGCCCGAAGGTATGGCTTCAGGCTCATTCGGTCCGACAACGGCAGGGCGTATGGACAGTTATGTCGACCTGTTTCAAGAAAATGGGGGAAGCATGATAATGATCGCCAAGGGCAATAGAAGCAGTCAGGTAACGGATGCCTGTAAGAAGCACGGAGGCTTTTATCTCGGTTCAATCGGAGGGCCTGCCGCTATTTTGGCACAGAACAACATAAAGAGTGTCAAGTGCCTTGAATATCCTGAACTTGGAATGGAGGCAATCTGGCAAATAGAAGTCAAAGACTTCCCTGCCTTTATCCTTGTTGATGATAAAGGCAACGACTTCTTTTCAAGGTTTAAATAATTAGTGTAACAGCACTTTTCCTGCGAGAGCACCGGTGTGTGCGCCATTCTTGATGGTCCATACACCGTTGACAAACACGTGTTCGATGCCTGCCGGGAATTGATGCGGTTTGTCATAAGTTGACCTGTCAGCAATGGTATCAGGGTTAAAGACCACAATGTCAGCACAGTATGAAGGAATAAGCAGCCCTCTGTCTTTGAGTCCCATACGTGAGGCCGGCAAGGCTGTACATTTGTAAATACCTGTTGTCAAATCACATACTTTCTCTCCTCTGACGTACTTTTCAAAGAATGTAGGGAATGTACCGTACGAACGTGGGTGCGGAATACTTTTACCGAGAGGTCCTTCGGGAGAATATACACTTCCGTCTGACGCAGGCATTGAGAGTGGGTGCGCATAGAGCATTTTCAGATTTTCCTCTTTCATTGCAAATCCTGCCATTTGGATACCGAGTCTCTCGGAAATGAGCAGATGTCTGATCATCGGCCATACATCCATTCCAGAAATTTCACAGCACTGAGCTATATTTTTGCCGGAATATTGGCTGTTTTCCTCTGCCGAACAGCTGGCAATCAGCACATTCTGAGGTCCGCCCAATCTCTTGATACGACTTTCGGCATATTTCCCGATCTCATCGGACTTTTCAGGATCATTAAGGCGTGCCAAAATATCTTCGGTAGAGCCTTGCCTGTCATTGGTAGGAATAAATGTGCTTAATCCCGTAGAGAAAGCCACGTATGGATAGCGGTCAAAGGCAATATCGACTCCTGAGGCCTTAGCCTGGTCAATGATGCGGAGTAAATTTGGAGCCTTATACCAATTGTTGGCGTTTTGGGCCTTCAAGTGAGATACCTGAAGCCTTACATTTGCATCTCTTGCAATTTTAATTGCCTCATGCAGCGCTTCTTCCACAAAGTCGTCCTCATTCCTCATGTGGATGGCAAAGATGCCGTTGTGCTTTGCTACAACCTTGCAAAGTTCTGCGATCTCTTCATCCGAAGCGTATGAACTTGGTGTATATTCCAGACCGCATGATATGCCCATACAGCCCATTTCCATCTCATGATCAAGGATTTCACACATCTTCTTCAGCGTTTCGGGAGTGGCAGGGACATTGTTGTCTCCGATTACTGCGGAACGAAGCTGGCCCTGCCCCGAAAGGGAGCAGTAGTTCAGGCCGATCCCCTGTTTGCCGAGGGCATCGTAAAATCCTTCAATATCTTGCCAGAATGGATATCCGTGCCTCAATGTATCCTTTTTAGAGGCATAGTATGAATCTGAATATGGGAAAGGAGAGTCTCCGCAGTTTCCGCCCATTTCGGTGGTGATTCCCTGAAAGATACGGCTGTCACCTTTTGGTGCGTCAAAGTAGTTGGTATCGCTGTGGGTATGGATATCAATGAATCCGGGTGATACGGCAAGACCCTTAGCGTCAATTATCAAATCGGCACTCTCTCCGAGTTGTCCGATAGCCGCAATTTTGCCATCCCTGATCCCGATATCTCCTTTAATGGGTGCTTTGCCATCTCCCGTATATATTACACCATTTTTGATGATGGTTTCAAAAGAGTGATTTACAGTGAGTTTATGCCCGCCATAAACACCTATTCCGAGGGCTGCTACTCCGATAGCCGTAGTTTTGAGAAATTCTCTTCTTTCCATTTCGTTGTATGTTTATTCGTTATTTATCTCTGTGGTTGTCATGATGCTGTCCGTTTGCCAACTTTTCATATCATCCTGTGCCCCGTAAACGAGATAGACTTCAATGTCACTTCTGTCTGAGACAATCTTCTGCGCAGCTTCAAGCCCGATTACCATGAACCACGTGGCATAAGCGTCAGCGATAGTGCCATTTTTAGCTATTACAGTAGCACTCAATAAGTTGTGTTTTACAGGATATCCGCTTACAGGATCAATGGTATGGGCGTATTTTTCCCCGTTTTCGACATAGTATTGACGGTAATTGCCGGAAGTTACGATGCCTCTGTCTGTTACTGTGATGATATCCTGCAGCTCTTTGCCTTCGTCAAAATTGCCGTCAAAAGGCTTGTCAAGACCGATACGCCAGTTACCGCCACGCGGGCTTTCTCCTTTGCAGACAATCTCTCTTCCCACCTCCACCAGGTAATCGGAGCAGCCTGTTTCTTCAATCTTGCGGGCTACCAGATCACAAGTTAATCCCTGTGCCAATGCATTGAAATTAAATGTTATACGTGGATCTGCCTTAACAATGTAGATAAGGCTGTCGGTATCTCTTTTTTCAAGATAGACTTTATCCATACCGACAAATTGCAGGATACTGTCTATTTTTGCCTTGGTAACAAGGCTTTTATGTTTAAAACCAAAGCCCCATATATCGAACAGTGGTGATGCTGAAGGGTCAAAAGCACCATTGCTTTCATACCAGATTTGCTTCGATACGGTAAATGCTTCAATAAAAATATCGTCGAGAGGCACATCTTCTCCATCGTTAATTTTGGCAAGAATTGACTTTTTGTTGTAGCCCGAAAGGGAGTTGTCGATAGCAGTCAACTCCTGCTCAATGACTTTTTTAATAGCTTTCGGGCGCACACCATTGGGGATATTGCATATTACATGATAAGTTCCACCCTGAGTAAAGCCTTCAATTTTAACATATTCTTTTTTGTTGGAGTTGGAGCATCCGCTAAAAATAAATAATAGAAAGAAAGCGGGAATAATAAGTGCGGATTGTAGTTTCATAAGTGGGTGGCACGATTTTGGTTTATCGTATTGCAAATTTAAACATAAAATTTTTAAAGTTGTTAAACCTGTAAATTTTATGCATATTTGCAGGCTAATAATCATTCAGAATCGATGAAAAGATCTTTTTATTTACTCAGGCTATTCGCTTTCATCGCGGTAATCACGGTTGCTTTTTCCTCATGTAATAAGAGCGATACAGATGAGGCTACAAAGGAATATATGGAAGGTTCCGTTTCTTACTCCATCCCTGCCTACATTCATAAGGGAGAGACAATTACTATGACTGCCTCCGGTATTACCAATCCTGCCAATCCTACTTACAAATGGCTTATTCCCGAGATATATTCAGATACGCTTACCTCTGCCACTGTTACGGTAACTTTTCCGGACTCGCTTTATACATTGACAGTTACTGCTATTGCTACATACCCCGAGTACTACAACTCAAGTAACAGCAGGACGGTGACTATTGTTGATACTGCGAGGGAAGGCTCTCTAAAAGGTCTTAAATATGGCAAGACGATGGTTGACCACCGTGACGGCACAAGATATTACACTACAGAGATCGGACATCTTGAGTGGTTCGCACAGAATTTAGCTTATGATGGGGCAGGTGTCTCCTTTAACAACTCTCCTGCAACGAAGACACTTTTCGGTATTTTTTACCATTGGGATGAGGCAACAGGAGGAGTATCAGGCAGTGGACTTGGCGGGGGACCTCAGGGCGTATGTCCTCAAGGATGGAGTATTCCTACCAACGAAGATTGGGAAGATCTCGGCAAAGCTTTGAACGACGATAAGGAGATTCCTTTTGTCAACGACTGGCTTACTCTCGGGGAGAAGGTGACTGTAGATGCATATTTTAACGGCGACAGATTGTGGCCATATTCTCCCGACAACAAGAATGCCAATATGTTTGGATGGAACGCTATCCCTCTTGGCAATACTCAAATGGACCACGGTGCTTTCCGCGGTTCCAACGAGTATGCCTTCTGGTGGAGTTCGACAGAAAAAAACGAGACAAAAGCTTATTACAGATATATCTACTATGACCGTTCATCATTTCCGATGAACTACACCTCAAAAGATGATTTCGGTGCCAGCATACGCTGTGTACGACTGATTGAAAAATAACGAAACGAAAAGTTACTGTTCTTTCTCGAAAGCATCGACAATTTTTGTCACCAGTGGGTGACGGACTATGTCCTCTTTGCCGAATTCAATAATACTTATACCGCGAATACCTTTGACAATATCGATACCGCGGAGCAATCCTGAGTCTATTACATTTGGAAGGTCAATCTGTGTGGCGTCGCCAGTTACAATAAATTTGGCATCGCAACCCATACGGGTAAGAAACATCTTTAACTGTCCCAAC
>Ga0265294_10007735_pt1 | contig 12681 bp, 20 predicted proteins | sample MunlanPumphouse3_FD_192504 | JGI IMG/M metagenome (GOLD analysis project Ga0265294, IMG submission 192504) | Groundwater microbial communities from a municipal landfill in Southern Ontario, Canada - Pumphouse #3 | ecosystem: Environmental > Aquatic > Deep subsurface > Groundwater | place... | reverse complement strand
CTAAGAATAGAAAAGTTAATGTTGGGCTATATACACCAAAAAAGGATATTCATGTGGGTAAGTTAGCACAAAAATATGGTGGAGGAGGCCACCCAGGTGCGGCAGGATTTATGTTAGATGTATCGCAAATAGATATTGTATCTCCCCAGAAACAAGAAGATTAGTTTCAAATTATTATTAATATTATTATGAGGGGGTATTATTCGATGACAGTGATTCGTTTTAGATTTGATGATAATAACCTGCATGTGAAAGAAAATGTATATGCATATACGTCAAAATTCTTGACTAAACTTTTGACCAAACAAACTTATTTGAATCATATTAAAAATACTATTAATGTGTGTTATGAGGCTAGACGGGAACAGATAAATGAAGATCTATATGTGGACGAAAATATACTATTTAAATATACATATATGAATAGTATTGGTTATTTTCGCAAATACTTAAGACATGTAGTTAATACTTATCCGGATTTTCTAAAATCGAAAAAATGTAATAGTACTTGGTATTATTATGCGCCGTATAAGATCTTAAATATTTACACATCAGAAACACCAACAACATGCTTTCAACCAAATTCCGCGAATATATTTATTAATGAGTCTAATAAGGAAAAAGATGTAAAATCACCAACATTAACAATCACACCATATTGCGAAGAATATAAAATGGAAACAGATGAATTAGCATTATTAAATTCTTCTTATATGCTTGTGAAAGAGTTTGATAACAAGCGTAAAGAAAAATTTATCGATTGTGATGAATGGCAGAACTTTAAATCGAAAGTAATAGATTATTTTAATAAAAAGAAGTAACTAAAACGTTGTATGGGCCTACTATAGGCCCATACAACTTTTCTGGATAAGGGGGAAACTATATGTCTATAATATTGGAGTATATCAAGGAAGGTATGTCACAGCAGTTATTAAATAGGTTAAAGACATTGGGTGAAACGGATTTGTATTATAAAACACTTTATATTATTTTGAAAGAAGAAATAGAAAGAGTAGAACCGTGTTATGCAATAACTAAACTTATAAACACAAATGTTATTGAAAAGGCGATGCTTTATGTTTTAAATTATATGCGGACAAACAATAAAGAAGTAGACACATTATATACTATACTATCATCTATGCCTAACTTTTCTTTCGGACACATGTTTTTACAAGATTATCAAATGTGGTCGGACAATGCAAAAAGGATATTTCACGAAGATTTAGTATCATATTTAGATGAACGAGGATATGAAGATAGTGATGATCATATTTATTACGCATTGTGCGATATATTTTTAAGAAAAGATAGAATATATTGGATTGCGGATATTGCGAAAGACATTGTAAAGAAAAAGTTGGAGTATATAGTTAAATTTGGTAGGGGGGGTAATGATGATGAGTAGGTATATTATCGAACAGGCCGCGGAGTTGTGCATGGCTACAAATAACGTACCTTGCTTAATTGGGTACACGGGTGTAGGAAAAACAGATATGGGTTCTATTATTGCTAGGCGTAATAATAGAAATGTAATAGAACTTAATTTAGCACTACATAGTACAGAAGACCTTATAGGTTATCCATATAAAGCAGACGACGGAAAAATGCATTGGGCACCACCTGCGTGGTTTCCGGAAGAAGAAAACAAATACATACTGTATGTTGATGAAATTAACCGTGCTAGTAAAGATGTTCTTAATGCAATTATGCCTATGCTTCTTACAGGTAAACTCCATGAACATAGTCTACCTGAAGGTACATGGATTATGTCTGCGATGAACCCAGATAATGATGATTTTGATATGGTATATAGTTTTGACGATGCGGCAGTTATTTCGCGTCTTGTGTTTATTGAAGTGCCCCCAGAATTTAATTCTTGGAAAAAGTGGCTAAAGAATAATAATAAGCATGACGATGTAATTGTTGATTTTCTAAAAAAGAATCCAAAGTATTTTGTACCAGAAATAAAGAATGTTATTTCACAAAACATACGTCCAAATCCACGCAGTTGGACAAAATTTATTAACATTCTACAATATTGCAAAGCAAACAGAATTAAGCCACTTGAAGCGTTGGATCTTATTTGCAAAGGACTACTTGGAGATAACATTAATATTCATATGGCTATATTGCTAGATAGTTATTTTGAAGATGTGAGTTTTGATTCTGTATTCGATTACGATCTAGAAAATGAAAATGCTTTAGCTATGGGTAATCTTATTATTCAGAATCTAAATACAGGTAAAACGTTCCCCAACGAAGAACTTTGTGCTAAATGGTTTAACAGAAATGCGAAAACACACCCTGCTATCATACGCAGAATACTCACAGAAGTAGATGATGGGCTGACATCTATTTATGCGTATAATGATTTTCTGGAAGCAGTATCTTACGTAACATCACATTAGAGGAGGAAAAAATGAAGACAAATATTCGTTCTGGTATATTTGTTGCGTCAGATGATAATTTTGCTTGTTTTATAACATCGTACAATTTGTATAAAGATGCATCATATATTCAAGATATTAAAAGCGTTTCGTTTGAAGGTGCAAGGTGTTCTATATATACAACAGATTATAATAATGTTCACCCGTTTGTAAAATCTCTTCTGTCCGCAAATTATATAGGTGAGTTTAAAGTAACATTAGTTGATAGTGGAGATTTAAAAGAAGATGTTACGAAGCCTATGTTAGCTAAACTACTATCTACAAATAACGCAATCATTCAAGCATACGGTAGTTTGTATACACCTAAAGGTTATGAAACAGCGAATGCTACAGATCCAAGTAAAATAGATGTATATGTACTAGATCCTTCTAGCATCGTTGAAAGTAAACAAATTTTCGAAACACAGCAGTATAATATTAGAGGGAGGAAACTAGTTAGACAGACAAGCCACAATTTAAGGCAGGTGTAAAATATGTCTATCATTGAAGGTGCTATCGATAAAATTCAATATACGGATAAACTTGGGCGATTGTGCCACCGTATATTGAAGAATTGTGTTGTGAGAGAAAATACTACATTAGATTCACCCGCAAGAGTATTTTCTTCAAACAAGAATATGTTTATTGAGATTAATACAAACGACGCTTTTTTTAAAAATGAAAAGCATGTTATGTTTGCATTGATGCACGAAGCCTTACATATTGCGTTTGGGCACATGTTTCTAGATACATCTATATATGATATGGAGAAGTTAAACATATCATTTGACGCTAGTATCAATCCATACATTTTATCTTTTATAGATAATAAATATGTGGCGCCAGTATCAGAATATACAAACGGTTTACTCTTTTCCGGTTTCTCGTATATTCAAGAAAAAAATACGTGGGAATATATTTATAATAATTTTCCACAAAAAGATCAGGAAGAACAGGAAGAACAGGAACAAGAAGATTCTAAACAGGAAGATTCCGAGCAAGAAGAACAAGATAAAAATGAAGAACAATCAGAATCTAAAAAGGAAGAAAGTTCTACTAACGAGGAGGAAGAAAATGACACTTCCACCGACGGATCCGGAGACAAACAATTGGATGTTGGATCTGGAAATACTACAAGAGATCCACAGTCTGAGTCTACAGAAGATAGTGGAGCAAATATTGCTGGAGGACCCAGGAGCGGAGATAGTGATGATAAAAGACTTGACATAAACGAATTAAGAAAAGGTTGTACTTTTGATAGTCATGAGTTTGTAGAGATGCCTTCAAAAGCAACAGAAGCTGTAATGCAAGAAACGGTATTGACTGCTATGGAAGAACTTGGTATTGAACTTGGTTCTGCTTTAGGTTCTGCTCTTGTTAAAGGCCTGTCTTTTTATCAGACAGCTAAACAAAAATGGCGAAGAGCATTATCTATGGCAGTTCTTAAAGCAATAAAGATTAAAGGACACGAAGCTACATGGAAAAGACCTAACAGACGAAATAATAGACAAGATATGCCTATTCCGGGTAAACGTAAATTATATTATCCAAGTATAGGTGTGTTAGTCGATTGTAGTGGTTCTATGGTGCGTTATGTTAATGCTGTATTAAATCATATAGCAAGTATAACATCTGAAGTTGGTGGAATAGATTATCTAATTGGTGGTGATACAGAAACACGCATATCACATAAGAATATTAATAAAAAGAAGTTACAAAAAATAGAATTTGAAGGTTTTGGTTGTACATTCTTAACAAACATGATAAACGAGTTAGTGTGTAAACCAACAGATATAATTATCATCATTACAGATATGGAACTTTGTAGTACAGATATAGAAACGATTAACAATATAACTAGAAAAAAAGCAACTATTTTATGTGTACCCGATACAGAATGGAGTAGGGAATCATTAAGTAAAATCACCCATGCTAAAATTATTAAAATAGACGAGGAGAGGTAGTATGCAGATTAAAATCGATATTACAGAATGTAAAACAAAAGAAGAACAGATAGCTAAGATATTTGAAGGACTGGTGGATAGAAAACTCACAACAGAAGCACGTATCTATTCATTAGTCTTTGCACATCTGCATAAGAAACAAGTTGCGCCTAATCTAACATATACTGATATGTGTAAAGCATTTGTGGAAATGAAAGAAATTCCACCCAACGAAACAGATTTTAGAAAAGCTATGAAAAATCTAGCAAAAACGGAAATTAAGTTTACAGATGAAAAGAAGAGACGCCGTAGTGTTAATCTCATTAAGGAGACATTCGATGTATAAATATGAAAAAAATAAATCACATCTACCTAAAACAAGTTTAGTTTTTAGTACGGATTTCGATGATACTCTTGTTGAAAAAGTTGGATTATTTGATGGGCGTCTTAAAATGTTTTCAGCGTTATCTAAAGCATCTAATTTGTTTATTGTAACGGCACGTGAACATCTTATTTTTGAAGACGAGCGATTGCTGTCCGATAATATCTTTAACTTTTGTAATCATCATAATATAGATATTGCTGGTGTGTATTATAACGTCAAGGATAAAGTAAATGTATTGAAAGACGTTATTAAAACACAATGTCATTTTGAAGATGATGTGCGGACAGTTTTACGGTGTATCGAAGAGAATGTACCTGTAATGTGTCCGGGTGAAATATTCAATAAGAAGTATATCGATGAATGGTGTAATGTAATAGATACGTTAAACGAAACAAGATTTTATAGAGGGTGTATATTGGAACAAAAGAAACGTATTTCTGAGTATGTGACAGATAAAATACTTGGGGGTGTTATTGATTGATAAATATTATTCAGGTAGGTACTGGTGGCACTGGCGGACATTTAGTACATTTTTTAGCACCATGTGTTTTTTATAATGAAGAAGTAAAGTATCTCCTAGTCGATGGAGATATAGTTGAAGAAAAAAACATAGCAAGACAAAATTTTACATATAATGATATTGGGTATTATAAATCTGAAGTACTCGGAAAACGTTATAATACCCAATATCTTACAGAATTTTTAACAGAAGAACTGTTAGAAAAATGTTTAGATGCTACTGCGGATAATGTTATTTTAGGGTGTGTTGATAAAGTGGAAACTCGTCTTATGATAGATGCGTTTCTAAAACAAAACAAACAGAAATACAATGCCGTGTATATAGATGGTGGTAATACAGATAGAAACGCTCAAGTTGTTATTTATGATTATGTTGTTAATGAGGGAGTTGATATTACAGAATATTTTAAAGAAGTAAGAGATGAAGATTTAAAAACAGCATCTTGTTCAGAATTAGGCGCCCAAACAATTCAAGCAAATATGATGTCTGCTACGTATATATGTACCAATGTGTGTCATTATATTCGTAATAGACACGTATGTACAAAAAGAAAAACCTTCAAAAATTATAAGTTTATAATAACACCGAGAATCGTATCTATTTTAAAGGGGGTGGAAGAGTGATACCTAATAAGTTTTTCGATACATCTGATAATATTCAGTTTTTTAAAGATGATATTATAAAATATACTGTTAATAATAGGAATGAAAATTATCACAGATTTCATTTTTATCAAATAGGTGATAGAGTAGGAACTTATCTACCAAACATATTAACTAAGTTTTTAAATGTATCTCATGTGGATTATACATATACGTGGATTAAATATTCTACTGATAAACCAGACATACCAAAAAGCATTAATTTAATAGAACATAAAGGCACGGGTGTTGAAAATTATGTTTATTCTTTACCTATGGAAGTAATGAATGGTACATGGGTTATTTATTGGTGTGATTATATCGATAAGTTGACAGATTTTTATACATTATTTAAAAAAGTGTATCGCCAAGATTTAAGATATCAAAATATGCTTGAAAATAAAGTATATATCTTAATACCATCTTTATCGAAAGATGGCGCGAGTGTGTCTATACACAAAAATGAAAAAATAATTAGGAAATCTCTTATTAACAATATTTATAAACGGGATGAGTATTATTACGAATATGATATGATGTCTACTTTGTTTATGTATAACATAACACTCGAAACAATATTTAAACAGTATACTGTCGATGAACACAAAAAGTATTTCTATTCTAACATAGGTGGGAATGGTGTAAGCGTATTTAAGATAGATCGTGATCTATGCGATCTTATTGCATATGATATGATATGACGGAGGATAAAATATAATGCATTCAAATCTAACAGACGACGAATATATTGGGGGACTCGATGAAATTTATGCTAGTGGTGAAATGCCAAATGAATTTTTAATTATGGATCCTGTAGTTGTTATTGAAGAATTTAACGATAATATAAATAGTTTAGACGACTATTTTACTCTTCTCATTAGTTCTTTAGATGATATAAAAATGTATCTTAAGCAAGTAGAAGATACTAAAGATGTTGATAAAATTATTGAATATATAGATGCTAAAGAAAATCAGTATACAGATATTCAGCTTCAACTTACACTATGCAACGATGAGTTAATGCAGTTTAAAGATAAACTAATAGATTTCATGATTAAGAAAGAACAAGAAATTGGTAACGTGTCGAATGTAAACGAACTTGAGTGTTATAAAAATCTTTAATTAAACGAAAGGGTGGTTGACTAATGAATAAGTTTGAAGAGAAGAATGGCGCTATGTTTTATATCGTGGAAACGAATACAATGAAACTTAATATGCCCACTAATATTTATACTGTACCTAAAGCACTACGAACTAAAGAAGATATTCCTATAATCGAATGGAATATGCCAAAGCCTAATATTAGGTATCTTGACGAATTTGTTAAAAGAGCGGCGCATATTTATAATCTATATAAGGCTGAAATGGAAGCATTCGTTCTATGGGATACACAAAACAAGAAGCATATTTTCTATGTACCAACACAAGAAGTATCTGGTGCATCTGTAAAGTTTGAATGGACTATTCCGGAAAATTGTGTACTTATGTTTGAACTACATAGTCATCATGTTATGGGTATTTCTTTCTCTTCAACAGATGATAATAATGATGGTAATGTGGATATTCTACCACATATTAGTGCAGTTCTAAAGAACATCGATAAATTTAATATGCTAAAGCCGGACGATAATGTAGATATTCGTCTATCGTATATGGGTAATAGAACAATGCTTAAAATAAAAGATTTGTTTGAAATGGAAACATATTCTATGCCACAAATTAAACAGTATATTGCACCAGTTGTAGTAAATACACCAACACAGTCTGTTTGGAATGGTTATTATGGTTATAATAAATTTGCAGAATCTAGCAAAACAGCAAATCCTGTAACTAGACCAACATTTGGTAATGATTTAGAAAAAGCATTTACAAAAGAAAAGAAACAAGACGTTGGTGCGTTTGATAAACTAGAAGATTCTGAAGATGTGCTGGATTTTGTAAACAAATGTCTACAGGAGGAACTAAAGAAAAAGAAGGAGGCTAAATAATGGAAAAAAATATATTTTGGAATGAAATAGATACAAGTGATGTACATAGTAATTATACTAGAACAGCATTTTTTAAAACATACAACAAAATTATAAATTGGGTAGATAAGTTGCAGGAGATGGAACAGGAATGGGTTAGTATCATGATAATGACATATGATCTAAATTATCATCTCATATACATGAAAAAAGAAGATATAGATTTGCAATTAGAACCATATACAACATATGTAAATTTTACAGAACCTAATTGGGATGTATTAACAGATGAGATGAAAAACACAGTTATACAAACGTTAATTTCATTAGACAAGAAGTACGAAGAGTATTTGGTAGGTGTTGAGATAGAATTTATTACAAGTTTTTCTACATACGCATTACAGATGTATTTGTATATGTATTCTAACTTAAATTTGTGTGAGCTAATAGTGAATAGCGTGTTCGATTGGGCACATCAGCTCATGGCGCTTAAGGTGTATACATTGAAGGAATATATGGATGATATACATAGATTTGTTTTATATGAGTATATTTGGCAAAATATGACATATAAAGTAATAACAGCTCCTTTTAAAATGGATTCAATAACAAGTAATTTAAAGTATGAGCAATTAAGAAAAAACCAAATAGATGATGATATTACAACATTTATCAATAAGTTTGATAAAAAGTTTTCAGAGGGCGTGAACAACATTGTTATGATAATGGAAAAATATGTATGTCTTCTAAAAGCGTATTTTACGGAGGTGCAAGAAATTTGACAGTATATATTATATCTAATTATTCTAAAGGTACAGCAAAACAACAAGAAAACGCTCAAACGAGATTACTTACGGCACCACCATTCGATCCAACAAAAGAAACAATTAAAGTAGTTAAACAATATGCGAATGGTGAGGGTTTTCGTGCAGATAGAGTATTTTTAGAAAAAAAATATATAGTAGATGCTACATCTATAATAAATAAATTAAAAGAAAAGAATATCTATAATAGTAAAGTAGTTGAAATAGAGCCAGATGTGGTGGATGTCTATGAAGAAAACGATGAAGAATTCTGAGAAAGGAGAGTTTCGAAAATGTTTTATTTGGATAATTGGGCCATTCGACAAGTAAATAAAACAAAACTAGTTATGCTTCAAAAAACATATAAAATAAACATTCCTATACCTATATCAGAAAATTTTCTTGAAGATTATCCATACGTCACAGAAAAGTTACAACTTAAATTTAATACGTTAGATGTGCTAACTAATGTATCTGTATTAAATGATTTCAAGTCTATGTGTGTTTATGAAGATGATACGTTAGATGTTTCGTGTTACAACCCATCTATTAATTTCGATAATGTAACCGCTATTAAACTTTTTGAAAAAATATTAAATAAACATCAGTATATAGATACAGAAGATATAATTGTTGAATTGGATGAATCGTTAATAGATTATATTATGTTCGAGGAGGTGTAATGATAATTTGAAACAATTCAAAATGTCTACTAGTACAAAGAAGATAAATGAAGATAAAAAAGACGTAAGTGTTAAGTACGTTGAAGAACTTTGGATAAGACAGATGATGTTGGTTATGTATGATGTAAATATGTTTACTAAAAAATATACATATATTTATGCAATGAATGCATTTAAAGATAACATTCTGTATGAAGAAGGTATAGAAAAAAATATTAAAACCCCAAAAGATTATCCGTTTTTTGTATCAGAATTTAGCAATATGTTATTGTATAAATATATGATGAGCGAAGAAAGATATCATATGACTCAAAAAATATTAGCTACAACACTTCGGTTAATTCATCTTAGAAAAAAATTAGAAAAGGGGGGTGCTACAGTTGATAATTTTTCAAGTAAAAGATAAACCTATTAAATATTTGTTTCAAAGTCCCACGGGTGGTAATTTTTATAAAATTTCTGCTCCCGGTATACGATCTAATATATCATCATATTTAAGAGAAGAAAATGAAAAGAATTGTTATGATGGGATTAAAATTATTAAAAAAATTAAACTAGTGTATGATAAAAATCTTTTTCCATTATTGCAATTAAACAAGTTACATGTTCATAAAAATTCTCAAGTAGATATGGTGTTTGAAGTAAAACGACATAGTAGAATCTTATTGCCTTATGAAAATTTAATGTTTAAAATTCCTAAACTTGTGTTTACTATAAATGATTTATTTCGGTTGTATAATGATCAACCATCAATTAATCTATTTCTAAAAAATGTATTTAAAAGATCTGTGGAAGCTACAAAAATTGGAGTTGGTAGGTTACGAGCGTGGCCATATGGTAATGTATATAGTAGTGGTAATGTGTGTTGGGGTACCAGGAGAATCAAGTCTTTCAAAAATATCGTTTCGTATTTACTTGCTAATCAAGAAGATACGTCTTCAAACGTTCTCGATGTTTATATCAATATGTATATGCAATATGTTTACAGTGAATTTTTCAATAGCCCATTTAATACAGATTTACAATCTGTAAGTATATTTAATCTGTTAGATATTACAGATAAACTTACAGTAGATACAGTAAATGACTCAATAAAAAAAAGAGTACCGGATGTATTTAACAACATAAGTAATCCGCTTGTTTATATTAAAAAAAATAAGATGAATGTGAGTAATTATATATCTATAGATAGAGCAATATCGATAGATAAAAAAATGGGGGAAATTAAGAAAGGAGAGATATAACAATATGCATATCTTCGCAGATGCACATATTGGTGTTAACAAACGTAATAAACTTCTATACTTAAAATCTTTTCGACATTTTGCTACAATAATGGTGTCTACGATAAAATCTGGTACTGTATTTAATTTGGGGGACTTGTGGGATACCGTAGCACCTAAACCATCAGAATATAATTTTGTGCAAGATATTATTCACCGATTGGGTGAAAATATATGTTGGTATGGTATTCCTGGAAATCATGATATGATTCAAGAAGATAACTCTTGTGCGTGGGATGTTATTCTACGTAGCAAAAAGAATGTTACAGCCATTAAAACCCCTACAGAAGTAATTGTGGGTAAACATAAAGTATTTGTTGTGCCGTATTTTGTTGGTATGCTTGATGCTATTGAAGAGTATACTGGCGATGCTAAGATTCTCTTTTCACATTTTAGTACATATCAGATGAACTACTTTGCTGGTATAGTAGATGAAACGGATCCTATGTTTGATAAGTTCGATCTAATTGTAACAGGTGATACACATGCTAATTACGATAATGGTAAATGGCATACGTGTGGGTCTACTTACTTTTGTAAAGTAGACGAAATGGTTAGTCCAAATTGTGTTCCGTCTATTCTGTATTTTGATGAAAACGCAAATGATATAGCATCTACATTTAAAAGATTGACATTTCCTTCATTTAAGCCCAAAATCATAACAAGCGAAGAAGAGGCAGTTGATGATGATTTGATTTATGTTATGATTAGTGATAACATTTCTTCGAAACCAAATATCATCTGTAAACGACTACAAGAACTAGACACAGATAATGATTCGTCTAGTGATATGCTAGATGAACATGTGGGTTCTGTAACATTCGATTCTCTAATAGATGTATCGTATCCAAATATGTCTGTAGAGAATAAGAACAAGCTAAAAATGTTTTGTAATAGGCAGATGTCTGTGGATGAATTGCTAGATATGACAAAAGAAAAAGAATTTGACGTAATTCTCACACAAGCACCTCTTAAGATTAAAGAAGTTGTAATGGAAAGCAAAAGCAGTATAGAAGATCTTCTTTAAAAATATTGAGGGGGGTTGTTATTCACATGTTTGACGAAATCACAAGAATTTTGACAGCACTTAATCATTCTTCTGACGTCATTTCTTATTTTGTGAAATACGATGAAGAGAAGAAAGAAAAGCAAATATTGATTACATTTAAGGACTCCGAAAATGTTAACATTCGATGAAATAGAATATGAAGAATTACGATACATAAGAGAACAGTTATATTTATATAATTTCCCAAAAGATAATGAAGTCACTAAAGAAATAAGTAGGTTTATACATACATCATTATTCGATTATGATAGATGCAAAAACTTAACATTCGATGGTTGTTATTTAGACAATATGTATAAGAATAAATTGTCACAATCTGTAGCACGTCATGCAACACAGACACACGAGCAATATTTAATTGTATATAAACTTCTAGCTATCTTTTCTAAAGGTAAGGATGATGTAACATATCGTGTATACCCTTATAAGCCAGATAATATTTTAGATCATTTGAAGAAACATGAAAAAAGAGCAGTTGATGCTATAACAGAATTGTTTATTGATGATTTGTATCGTGTTCGTCAAAGCTCACGTATATACTTTAGGCAATTTTGGTCGATGATTAAAAAAGAAAAGAAAGTAGAGGTGAAAAAATGAATGTTTCACAATATGTAAAAGATAGAATAGAAAAATTAGAAGAAGAATCGAGGGAAAAAGATAAAATATATCGCGATCTTTGTGAGAAAACAAACCGAGAATTTCTCACATACGCAGAAGAAAGTAAGTATAGAGCAATATCATATCAGTTACATGGAATAGCTTATTCGTTGGTGGAATTACAAGAGTTACTGAAAAAAATAGAAAGAGAACACTAATGAGTTATTCAGCGTGTAAGAAAGCGAGGGGTGACGGAATGAAGAGCGAAAAGCTTAAAATAATATTAGCGCAGCACATGTTGTGGCTAAATGGTAACGGAGGAGAAAGGGCCAACCTGCGAGATGCTAACCTGCGAGGGGCT
>Ga0265294_10007733_pt1 | contig 12682 bp, 9 predicted proteins | sample MunlanPumphouse3_FD_192504 | JGI IMG/M metagenome (GOLD analysis project Ga0265294, IMG submission 192504) | Groundwater microbial communities from a municipal landfill in Southern Ontario, Canada - Pumphouse #3 | ecosystem: Environmental > Aquatic > Deep subsurface > Groundwater | place... | reverse complement strand
ATCGTTCCCGGAAACGTTGTCTGACGTTCATTTTATACAATTATCCCTTACAGAGGATGGCAAAAAGGTTTCTGAAAATTTCTATTGGAGAGGAAAAGAAGAAGGCAACTTAAAAGCCTTGTTAGATGTACCCCATACACAACCGGAAGTACATACTAAAGTAAAACGCAGGAAAGAAAAGTGGACAATTACCGTTCGCCTGCACAATACGTCCTCTGTACCTTGCCTCATGTTGCATGTACAAGTAGCAGGGAAAAAGAGCAAGAAGCAAATGTTGCCGGCTTTGTACAGCGACAATTTCTTTTCTCTTATGCCGGGAGAGAAAAAGAAAATCACCATTACGGTAAAAAACGAAGATACCCGAGGAGAAAAACCAGCAATCCTTATTGACGGATTTAATATATCAGCCGGGAGAAAGCGGCTTCGTGCTACTCAGGATAAAGGGTAGTGAGTAACTGTGTTTTGAATAAGCGCGTAACAGCTTGAATATATGTGAATTGAAGGCGTCAACCGCTTTCGACTACTCACTACCTTTCTTGACTTTTGCTGTATTTTGACGATTTAGGGTAAGGGTAGTGAGTGACAGCATATTCAACTAGCACGTAACTAGCTAATTTTGTGAGTGTTAGATGAGCTTTCCGGTTTTTGCGACTCACTACCTTTCCAAAATCAGTTGAGTAAAAGCAGTGGCATCTTCTTCGGAAAAAAACTGTATTTCTATAGGAATAATCCACCCCGGAATGTTGTGGTTCATAAGACGTACAGCATCTTTGGCTGTGGTAACCAACTGCCAGGAAGAGTTTTCTTGCAATAATTGTTTGATTTTCTCAAGGTCTCTCCCGGAAAAAACATGATGATCGGGGTAATTCAGATGGCGCTCCAAAGTATAATGCGTTTGTACGTATTGACGCAATGGCTCTGCATCTGCAATTCCTGTAACAAGCAAAACAGGGGATTTTTTGCAAAATTGTTGTGAAGAATTATGGAGTAACTCCGGCTCTCCGTAGGACATATAGGTATGGAAGACCGGGGCAGAGGTATTGAGTGAGGGGTGAGGAGTGAAGGGTGAGGAGTGAGGGATGAGGGGCGAGGGGCAATGTGTAAGGACTATGCAGTGGGCTCGGCGGGCGGCGGAGGGAAGGTCGCGTAAACGGCCAAACGGCAGCAGACGGTCTTTCCAATAGGGCCTGTTGTATTTTGACATCAAAATGGTTTTGCTCGGTTTTATGCGGCGGTGCTGCATGGCATCGTCCAAGATGATCCACGGATCTTCCGGATAGTCGGCCAGCAAGCGCTCCACTCCCACTACCCTGTCTTCACAGACGGCTACTACAACATTAGGAAAACGGTATTTAATCTGAAGGGGTTCGTCTCCCCACAACAAATGATCACCAGCTTCATCTTTAAGAACGTAATGAAATCCTTTTGTTTTTCTGCCGTAACCGCGCGAAAGCACCATGGGGTGTTTTCCTTTTTGCAGCAACAGTTCCACCAGATATTCTGTCATGGGTGTTTTCCCCGTACCTCCTACTGCCAGATTCCCTACGCAAACAATAGGTACGTCTGGAAATTCCCGGGAAGGAATGATTCCGGTATTGTACAGAAAGTGGCGTATACCCAATACCCAAGCATACGGTGAAAGCCCTATCCGCAAAAATGTTTTTATCCCCATTCTTCTGCAATATAATCCAAAAGATCATACAACCGGGCCGGGTCGTTCTCTGTAACCAGCTTTAAACGTACCGGTTTAAAATTGAACAGACCTTTAAAATAACAACTCAAATGGCGTCGCATTTCCAGAACGCCTACCCTTTCTCCTTTTACTGCTATAGATTTGGCCAGGTGGCGCTTGGCCAGTTCCACCCGTTCCACCACTCCCATGGGCGGGAATTCTTCTCCTGTTTCCAAGTAATGCCTGATTTCACGAAACAACCAGGGATGTCCAAAAGTAGCTCTACCAATCATAAGTCCGTCCACTCCGTACGTATCAAAAGCATGCCTCGCCTGCTGTGGGGTAGCCATGTCTCCATTCCCTATAATGGGTATGGTAATTCGGTTATTGGCCTTAACGGCTGCTATTGGACGCCAATCAGCCTCTCCTTTGTACATTTGAACACCCGTTCTTCCATGAATGGTAAGGGCGGCAATACCCACATCTTGCAAAGCCAAAGCCAACTCTTCTATAATGATGGAATCTTCATCCCAACCCAATCTGGTTTTCACAGTTACGGGTACTTTAACTGCCTGCACTATCTTCCGGGTGATTTCTACCAATCCTTCCGGGTCTCTCAACCAACCGCTACCCGCCCCTCTTTTTGCGATTTTATGTTTGGGACAGCCAAAATTGATATCAATAACATCCGGACCGGCTTCTTCCGCTATTTTGGCTGCATCTATCAAAGATTCCGGAATATGGCCGTAAATCTGAATTCCTATGGGACGTTCCTCGACAGAAAGCTTCAACTTTGCCAGGCTTTTGTGTGCATCGCGTATCAATCCGTCTGCCGACACAAATTCCGTATACACCATATCTGCACCGTATTCTTTACAAATAAAACGGAAAGAGGCATCGGTCACATCTTCCATAGGAGCCAGAAAAAGAGGTTCTTTTCCCAAATCAATTCCTGCTATCTTCATATGACAAAGATAATTTTTCTATTTTTGTAAGCCTATGAAAAACATCAAAACTATTGGAATCCTCACCTCGGGAGGCGATGCCCCGGGTATGAATGCCGCTATAAGAGCTGTTGTTAGAACGGCTATTTACCATTCATGTGAAGTAGTGGGAGTAAAATACGGATTTTTCGGTTTGTTGAACAATCTCTTTATTCCGTTACAAAGCCATTCCGTTTCACAAAAAATATCTACAGGAGGTACGTTCCTCAAATCTACACGATGTCCGCAATTCTTACAACCGGAAGCGCGCGCCATTGCTTATGAAAACATCAGAAACCAAGGAATTGATGCCCTTATTGTCGTTGGCGGTAACGGGTCGTTTCGCGGAGCAGATACCATCTGTAAAGAAATGGGAATCCCCGTTGTAGGCATTCCCGGAACGATAGACAACGACATCTACGGAACAGATTGCACCATAGGCTTTGATACGGCTGTCAACACAGCCGTCAGGGCCGTTGATAAATTAAGGGACACGGCCGATTCGCACAACATGGTGTTTTTTGTGGAAGTAATGGGCAGAGACGCCGGTTTCATTGCCTTGAACACCTCTATATCCTCCGGAGCAGAAGCTACATTAATCCCGGAAATCCCTACAACAATTGACCAGTTGTGCAATTATCTGGAAATGGAACGACGTGCCAACAAAACCTCGGGCATCATCATCGTAGCCGAAGGGGGAGAGCACGGAGGAGCAGCAGAAATCGCCACCCAAGTCAAAAAACGCCTCCCACAATACGAAACACGCGTCACTACCTTGGGGCATATTCAACGCGGAGGAGCACCTACTGCAAACGACCGTATTTTAGGCGGACTGTTAGGCCATGATGCCGTAGTAGCTCTTATAAATGGAGAAAAAGGTGTTATGGTAGGCAGGAGAAACGATCAAACCGTATACACTTCCTTTGAAGAAGCTTGTTCACGTCATTGTGAAATAAACAAGCGAATGGTAGAGATTGCATACATACTATCGCTTTGATTTCTAGAAAAAAGTAGTATCTTTGCAGCCCCTTTAATTTTAGGGGTTGTAATATATTTCAGTAATTTCTAAAAACAAACCAGGTGAACACATTATCCTACAAGACTGTAAGCGCCAACAAAGCTACCGTTACAAAAGAATGGGTAGTTATTGATGCTACAGATCAGGTATTGGGACGCCTTGCCACAAAAGTTGCATATATGCTACGCGGCAAGCACAAACCCAATTTCACCCCTCATGTGGACTGCGGAGATAACGTAATCATTATCAATGCAGAAAAAATCCGCCTGACGGGTAACAAGCTGGACCAAAAAACGTACGTCCGGCACACCGGATACCCTGGCGGTCAACGTACAGAGACAGCCAAAGAGCTGCAAAAGCGCAGACCGCTTGCTCTTGTGGAACGTGCCGTGAAAGGTATGCTCCCCAAAACACGCCTGGGTTCTGAGCTTTTCCGCAACCTTTATGTATACGAAGGTCCGGAACACCCTCACCAGGCACAAGAACCAAAACAAATTAAATTAAACGAAAACTAAACAGAGCATGGAAGTAATCAACGCCCTTGGAAGAAGAAAATCAGCCGTTGCTCGCGTTTACGTTCAACCCGGAAAAGGAAACATCATCATCAATGATCGTCCTTTGGAAAACTATTTTAAAGAAGACACCCTGCAGTATATTGCCCGTCAGGCATTAGAACTTACAGGAACGGTTTCCCAATTTGATGTAAAAGTCAATATGGTAGGCGGTGGTGTAAAAGGACAGGCAGAAGCTTTGCGCCTGGCTATTGCACGTGCCTTATGCAAAATAGATGCGGAAGCATACCGTGGTATTTTAAAATCAAACGGAATGCTTACACGCGACGCCCGTGAAGTAGAGCGTAAAAAACCCGGACAACCCGGAGCGCGCAAACGCTTTCAATTCAGCAAACGTTAAAAGCTGGTTTTCAAATGCACGGCAATTGTCAAAACAACTGCGATCAATTTTTGCTACCGGTTGTTTCGGTTGTCGCGGAATAATTAAAGCGGACTGTCTTTAACACTACCCTTTAATTGAAAAAAAGAGGATTAACAAAAATCAAAAACAAATTAGTAATGCCAAGAACAAATTTCCAGGAACTTCTTGATGCAGGTGTACATTTTGGTCACCTCAAACGCAAATGGAATCCAAAAATGGCTCCTTATATCTTCATGGAAAGAAACGGGATCCATATCATTGACCTGCACAAGTCCATAGTCAAAATAGACGAGGCGGCAAACGCAGCAAAACAACTGGCTAAAGCCGGAAGAAAAATCTTGTTTGTCGCTACAAAAAAACAAGCAAAAGAAATTGTGGCAGAAGCAGCTGAGTCTGTGAATATGCCTTATGTAACGGAGCGTTGGCCCGGTGGAATGTTAACCAACTTCCCCACCATACGTAAAGCCGTTAAAAAAATGAATACCATAGACAGAATGATGTCTGACGGTACGTTTGAAACTCTTGCCAAACGCGAACGTCTTCAAGTAACTCGTCAAAGAGCCAAATTGGAGAAAAACTTAGGCTCCATTGCAGACCTCAACCGTCTGCCTTCTGCCTTGTTTATAGTGGATATTCAAAAAGAGGTAAACGCCGTAAAAGAAGCTACCCGCCTGAATATTCCAATTATTGCTATGGTAGACACCTGCTGTGACCCTACTCCCATAGATTATGTAATACCTTCAAACGACGATGCAGCAAAATCAATAGCACTCATAGTTACTATTATACGCGATGCCATACAGGAAGGCTTGGAGGAACGCAAATTGGAAAGAGAGAAAGAGGTTCCCTTTGAACAAAAAGAAGACGAAGAGATTGTTCCTGTAAAACGTACACGTGCACGTCGCCAACGTACGGAGGAGGTGAAGGAAGTGAAGGAAGTGAAGAGTGAGGAAGTGAAGAGTGAAGAGGTGAAGAGTGAAGAGGTGAAGAGTGAGGAGGTGAAGAGTGAAGAGAAAGAGGTGAAGAGTGAAGTGAAGGAAGTGAAGAGTGAGGAAGTGAAGAGTGAGGAAGTGAAGAGTGAGGAAGTGAAGAGTGAGGAAGTGAAGAGTGAAGACGTGAAGAGTGAAGACGTGAAGAGTGAGGAGAAGCCGAAAGATAAAAACGAATAAAATCTAAATTATATATGGAAATAAAAGCCGCTGATGTAGCAAAATTACGCAAAATGACCGGTGCCGGAATGATGGATTGCAAGAACGCTCTTGTAGAAGCCAAAGGAGATTTTGATCGTGCACAGGAAATCATAAGAGAAAAAGGAAAATTGGTTGCTGCCAAAAGAGCAGACCGTGACACTACGGAAGGTGCTGTTGTTGCACTTACAAATGAAGACAAAACAAAAGGTATCGTAGTTTGCTTGGGTTGCGAAACTGACTTTGTTTCTAAAAACCCCGAGTTTCAAGAACTGGCTTTAGGTATTGCTAATACTGCACTGGAACATATGCCTGCCAATTTGGAAGAACTCATGATCTTGCCCTTTGAGAAAGGATCCATAGAAGAAGCCGTTACCCATCAGACAGGGAAAAGCGGAGAAAAACACGCCATTCCTTTTTACAACAAATTGGAAGCTCCTTATTTGGGCTCCTACATCCACATGAACAACAAGCTGGGTACCGTTGTTGGTTTTAACAAACCCATTCCGGAAGAAGCAGCTAAGGAAATAGCCATGCAAATTACAGCTATGGCTCCCGTGTCTATAGATCGCGACTCCTGTCCTCAAGATGTGATAGAGAAAGAGCTCCATATTTACCGCGAACAAATACGCCAAGAAGGCAAGCCGGAAGCCATGGTAGAAAGAATTGCCCAAGGCAAATTGAACAGATTTTTTAAAGAGTCTACTTTAGAAGACCAAGTCTTTGTAAAAGACGGAAAGATTACTGTGAAGGAATACCTGAAAGGTGTAGACCCCGAGGTAAAAGTTACAGGTTTTGTGAGGTTTTCACTAAACGACTAACTCTCATAAAACGATAAAAAAAAACCGGCCTTGAAAGCCGGTTTTTTTCTTTTATCCCTATTGCTTAATTCCAGCCGGGATTTTGTGTCAGCACATACCCTTTGTCTTTATAAGCATCTATTTGTGCATTCCCAAGAGGTGCCAGGTATACCCTGTCTGTAAATGCATTTCTATCTGCTATAGCTTGCGGTATGTAATATCCAACCATATGGTCACCATTGCTTCCGTCATACGTAAGAATAGTTCCGTCGGTTAGTTCTACTTGAAGGACGCCTTCTTTTGAAGGAATAAGCCAAGTAGGCAATTCTTCCTTGAAGTTTATCCACAATCCGCGCAAGATATCGGGGTTCTTGGCGCCGCTCATGTAATCAATCTTCTTCCAGCGTTTGATATCCAACAAACGCGTATGTTCGTAAACAAACTCCATTCTACGCTCCCTGCGTATCTCCCACAAGAGAGGTATCACGTCGGGATCACGCTCCGGATCGTCGGGTACATTGCTTATGCTCATAGGAGCCGTTTTTTGTACTCCCCTGTCTATAGCCGTTTGATCCAAAGGTCTGTTACGTATAGCGTTTATGGAAGCATCCAAATCTGCTTGTGTTACAGCCGCGCCTCCCATGGTGGCCAGTTCAGCTTTTGCCTCTATCCAGTTTAAAACCACTTCTGCATACCTCATAACGGGATACCCGTTTGTGTTCGTATTGGAACCGTATTTTGGAGGTACGGTTCTTCCGTAATACGTGACACCCTCTCTGTCTATAAATTTACAGGCATAGAGCAAGGTAGCGGAAGAAATCATTGGTTCATTGTGGAAAGTAGCTTCAAATCTGGGGTCACGGGTAAGTACCATATTCCCTAAATCCAACACATTTGCATTTTCTAAAGGAGAAAGGGCATAAGGATTGCCGTCGTTGCATATGAAAGATTTGGCCAGGGCCAAATTAGGTGCCGTGGCTTGGCTCTCATTCAAGTTGGAATAAGAAGCCACGTGGTGCAATACGGCCTCGGCCACACTGTAATGTCTGTACATGAGCACTTCCTTCATGCCGGCCAAGTTTTCCGAACCAAAGAGAGAGCGGAAATCTGTATCAAACATGAATTGTCCGGAATTGATGACAAAGTCACCGGCTCTAACAGCCAAATTCAAGTATTTTTTGGCCAATTCCTGGTTGTTGTTGTGGTATTTTTGCCATGTGCCTTCAAAGAGCATAAAGCGCGATATGAAGCCGGCTGCAATGTACCGGTTCAAGAAGTTGGTTCCATCGTTTAAACGCATATTATCCAGTACGTATACAAAGTCATCGTATGCGCCGTTCATAGCTATGGAACGATCTTGACGGTCTTTATACAGTTCTTCAATATCTGTATCGTCTACCACAAAATCATAATAAGGTACATCTCCAAAAACATTCACCAGACGGCTGTACTCATACCCTCTGAAAAAACGGGCAACGGCAGACCAGTGCTTATGCATCTCTTCTGAGAGATATCCGTTTTCATTCATGGTGTTGATCCTGTCTAGGAAGAGATTGGATTTTCTTACCCAAGCAAAGTTCCAGTTGGGTCCCGAGTATTGAGTAAGCATACTAGGCGTTTCAGTAGTACCGTACCGCGACGACGGGGCAGCCGTTTCAAAATGGCTTTGTGTACCCGCACTGGTAAAGTCATCGCTAAAATAATACCCGCGTAAGGGTACGTAAGGTACACTCCAACCCGAGTAATACCCGGTAAAGTAATTTATGTAGTACCCGTTGGCAAAGAATCGCAAGTTGTTTTCATTGGTCCAGTAGTTGGTGTCGTCCATCGCAGATTTTTGCGGACGATCCAAAAAATCACTACATCCTGCCAAAGTAAGGGCAGTCAGTGATACCAATAATAGTATATATTTTTTCATCGTCATATTTCTTTAGAAGTTAACTTGAACACCAACCGATGCAGTTTTGAAAGTAGGCGTTCCTACTCCCGTTCTGCCTGTATTGTAATTGGATGTATTATATACAGAATATCCTGCCACTTCTTCAGGGTCTATGGGAAGTCCCATGAGGTTGTCAAAGGTCAGGAAGTTTTCCAGGGCCACGTACACACGCAATTTGCTGATATTGGCTTTTCTAGTCCAAGCAGCCGGTAAAGCGTAGCCTAATGTGAGGTTTTTCATTCTCAAATAAGACATATCCAACAGATAGCGCGTTTGCACTTGCATGTTGTTGTTACTATTGCTGTTGGCGTTATTATACGCTCTGGGATAGAATGCGTCTGTACGATCCGGCTTCCAGAAGTTTCCGGCAATGGCTTGGGCTTGAGCTCCGTCTCCCGAGTTGTACCCGGCAATGGTCATGGAACTGTTACCCCAAATGTGGCGCTGCCCCACTCCTTGGAAGAATACCTGCAGGTCAAAACCTCTGTATTCAGCTCCCAAGCGGAAACCGTATTCGTAACGAGGTGTAGAGTTTCCAATAACCTTCAAGTCTCCGTGGTCGTCAATCAAACGGCTACCCGGGCTGATGACTCCGTCTCCGTCCAAGTCTTTGAACTTGACGTCACCCGGCCCAAATTTAAAGTTGGCGCTATTCTGCAATCTTCCTTGCGTTACGCCGTCTTTCGTTTTATACACTTGGTACCCGTCCTTGGAAGTAATAAGTACTAAATTACCTGCACCATCGTACTCAAAGTCATCCTTCTGATACAGTCTGTCTGTTTCATATCCCCAAATTTCTCCGTACGTTTTGCCTACGTACCAGTCGTCAATACTGGTAGTTGTTCCGTACTTCGTGATTTTTGTGGTGGCATCGGCAAGGGTGACTAATGCGCTCAAAATCAGCCCGTTTCCAAATGCGTAACCAAAGTCAATGGCCACTTCCCATCCACGCGTACGCAAGGACCCGAAGTTGCCACGTGGAGCGCTTGTTCCGTATGTAGGCGGAATGCCTTCCGAGGGGACAATCATGTTTTCCGTATCGCGCTGGAACCAGTCAAAGGAAATGCCCAATGCGCTGTTGAAGAATCGTGCATCAAACCCCACGTCCAACGTAGTAATGTCTTGCCATGTGATGGCTGCAGAAACAGCTGCAGGCGTTCCGTAGTACACCAGTTTGGAGCCGCTTTGCAACCATAGCGAAGTGACGCTACTCATGGTAGGTACATACAACGCATTGCTTACCGTTTGGTCACCAATGCTACCCCAGGAAGCGCGCAGCTTCATGCTGCTCATAATGGGTTTTGCCCATTGCATCCATGGTTCTTGCATCATACGCCATCCGGCTGAGAAAGAAGGATACCACCTCCATTGCATATGACCGGGGAATTTGGACGTTCCGTCGTAACGGATATTGGCTTCTATCAAATATTTCTCTGCATAATTGTAGTTGGCACGTGCAAAATACCCCAACTGTGATTCCCAAGCCTCTGATCCACCGGAAGTCTGTGTTCCTGTTGCCAGAGAAAATTGTGGATTGGCTATATCTATCAAAGTGGTTTTTTGTGCCCAATGCGAACCAAAATCATACGTTACGGCACTCATACCCACCAAGAAATTCATAGAATGGTTTTCGCCTAATTGCAAAAAGTAATTAGACGTCAAGTTGACCGTATTGCGCATGGTGTTCTCTGTATACCTATATATATGATCCGGGTTGCCTCCCGGTGCCGTATAATTGTGGTAATCCAGCTGATAAGCCGGCATGGCTCCTGCATCTGAAGCAGATACATGATGTCCTTTGTCGTTCACATACAAGCGCGTTCCGTCTTCTTTGTAACGAGGTACGGCTGCACTCCATGTATTACCGGCCGTAAAGCTGTACCCGGGACGGTTGATGACAAATTCTTGGTTGGCATGCGTATAATCCAAACGTATATCCCAATTTTCAAGAGGCGTGATGGTCAACCCCGCGTTAAAACTTGAATAATTGGCTACACGACTGGCCGTATTGGCAGAAGACGTTTCGTACACGGGGTTCCTTGTGGGATTCCCGTTGTCTTCATCTACCCAAGGGAAGGTGGGTCCCCAACGGAACATGTAGTACCATACGTCGGCCGTAGTAGAGTTGGTGGCGTATGCATACCGCTTGTCGCGCTTAGAATACATAGCTCCGGCATGGACAGACAACCATTTGTTCACATTCGTTTTTAAACGGATAGAACCGTTCCAACGTCTGAAGTCATCGTGTTTGGCTGTTTTCATCATACCGTTTTGGTCCAAATAGCCCAACGACACGTTAAAATCTGTACGTCCCGCTTTGCCCGTGACGGACAAGTTGTGCAACTGTGTGGGCGCCCATTCTCTAAGCATATATTGATAAGGTTCATACGTACGAACACCTATTTTCTGATTGTTCGCATTTACGTACCAGTCACGTCCATATACCATGGGATCGTTGGCTTTAACCGTATTTCCATACGTTTTTTGCCAAGCTACGGCTTCTTCCCACCCCTTGCGGTCAATCAACCAGAAAGCCCCCGTGGGAGTAGTTGTTCCAATGCGCTCGGCTGCTTCAACCGTATATTCCAACGCGTCTACCGCTCCCATCTCAAACTTTTTGGACGGATTCTGGAAAGCCATATTTGCAGAATAGGTGACTTGCACTCTTTCTGTAGGAGCTCCTTTTTTGGTGGTAATCAAAATAACACCAAATGCGGCCTTTGACCCGTAAATAGAAGCCGAAGCTGCGTCTTTCAACACGGAAATGGATTCAATATCATCCGGGTTGACCATTTGGATACTTGGTATTTCCACGTTATCCAACAAAATCAGGGGGTTTGAACTACCTTGTATAGACGCAAAGTGTCCCCTAATTTTCATAAGCGGATCCGATCCCACTTCACCGCTTCCCACCAAAATGGAAAGACCGGGTGTGGTTCCCTGCAATCCGCGTCCTACGTCTGCAATAGGGCGTGCTGCCAACGTTTTATCTACATCTATTGAAGAAACGGCTCCTGTCAGGTTCTCTTTCTTTTGAACCCCAAAGCCAACAACAACAAGGTCTTGCAACAACAAAGCTTCTTCTTCCATAGATACATCAAGGCGTGCTCTTCCGTTAATAGGAATGTGGAGCGTTTTATATCCTAAAGACGAAAAGGAGAGTACGCCATCTGACGGAGCCCTGATGGTAAAATTCCCATCCAAATCTGTTGAAACCAACGTTTCTGTTCCTTGGACAAGAACGGTTACACCAACCAGCGGCCCTGTTTTATCTACCACATTACCTCTTACGGTAATATCCTGAGCGTTTGCATATACTGCTGTTAGCAACATGATGCAAACCATGAGGAAAGATTTTTTAGATAGCATAAAATAAATAATTTAGTTTAGGTTAGGTTAGGTCAATCTAAGCTAGTAAGCTAATCTTAATAAGATTAAGAGAAAAAGAGTACCGGGAAAAAAGGGCGTGTCCCGTGAGAAGTCTTGCTATATGTAAGGGATATAGTCACGAATATCGCTTTTTTTTATATATTTACCAACTCTAAACTAACCTAAATATTATCATATGGATGTTTACAAATTGAAAAAGCGCTATGGGATATCTATCCTGGCCTTTTTATTAATCGCATTGGTGTCTGTGCCTTCATGGGGACAAGCCCTGACAGTGACCGGAAAAGTAACAGATTCTTCCGGAGAGCCGCTCATGGGTGTGTACGTGCTTATTGAAGGAACAGCACGGGGCCAATCAACAGGTATTGACGGAGATTATTCCATCAATGTTCCTACGGACGGCACCCTGATATTTTCATTTATGGGATTCAACACTGTGATTGAACCGGTAAATGGAAGGTCCGTTATTCATGTTACCATGGATATCTCTTCTGTTGCACTTGATGAACTTGTTGTGACGGCTTTAGGTATTAAGAAAGACCGTAAAGCTCTTGGCTTCTCTGTTACGGAAGTAAAAGCAGATGAGCTTCTGAAAAACAAACAAACAAACGTCATCAACTCTTTGGCAGGAAAGGTAGCCGGAGTGAACGTTACCCAATCGGGTGGTTCTGCCGGTTCCGGTTCTACCATTATCATTCGTGGAGGAAACTCTGCCAGTGAAGGTCGTGACAACCAGCCCCTATTTGTTGTGGACGGAATC
>Ga0265294_10007731_pt1 | contig 12682 bp, 8 predicted proteins | sample MunlanPumphouse3_FD_192504 | JGI IMG/M metagenome (GOLD analysis project Ga0265294, IMG submission 192504) | Groundwater microbial communities from a municipal landfill in Southern Ontario, Canada - Pumphouse #3 | ecosystem: Environmental > Aquatic > Deep subsurface > Groundwater | place... | reverse complement strand
CATTTTTTAAATCCATTTGGAGTGAAAATCTTTCCATTAATATATAAAGTTTTCATTATAGCAACTCAAAAGGATTAAAATTTCTATCTGTTTTTAATAATTCAATTATTTCAGTAATTAATGAAATAATATCATTAACATCATTCATATCTACGAGTTCAGCACTTGAATGCATATAACGTAAAGGTATACTAATTAATAAACTAGGAATACCTGATTCATTAAAATATATTTTATCTAAATCCGTATATGTTCTATATACTTCAGTAGAAACTTGTAATGAAACATTTTTATTCTTAGCTGCCTTTTGGGCTTTCTTTACAAATTCTTTATTAATAACTGTGCCAATTGATAAAACGGGGCCTTTACCATTCATAGTAAACTCTCTATTTCCTTTATTTAACATTATGGAACTATCATGAGTAACATCAATAATAATTGCACAATTTGGTTTAACCAAATTACTAACAAAAGTAGCCCCTGCTTTTGTAGTTTCTTCACCAACAGTACTAGCACAATATACACCAATTTCTTTATTAATATTCTTTGATTTTTTTAAAACTTCCATAATAGAATAAACACCAATTTTATCATCAAGAGCTCTAGCACTAATAATATTATCATTAAGTTCGCGATAATTACTATCAAGTATAACTGAATCACCAATGGTAATTATTTTTTCAGCTTCATCTTTTGAATATACGCCAATATCTAAAATTAAATTTTTGTCAGTAATTTCACTTTTAAATGTAAACTGATCAAAACCAACAACTCCAAAAACTTCTCCTTTGTCAGTAATAACTCTTACTTTTTGTCCAGGATAAACTCCAGCTTTAATAGACCCCACTTCTTTTAATAGAGCTCTACCATCATTTAATATTTCAACAATAGTAAGACCTATTTCATCACTATGGGCAGCAAGCAAAACTTTAAAATTAGCCTCAGGATTAATTACACAAATAACATCACCTGCATGATCAGTAATGATTTTATCACTAACTGATTTCATATATTTAATTACAACCTTTTGTAAATTAATTTCATTTCCAGAAACGGATGCTGTCTCAAGCATTTCATATAAAAATTTACGCATTTCTATCACCTCATTTGTTAATTATTATAACATAGATTAGTATTAAATTGTTGAAAATTTAAATAAAAACGTGATTTTTAAATCACGTTTTTTATTTCAGTTTAAATAATTTTATCAATTTTTTTATTAATTTTTGTTATATTAAAATTTTCAATTTTATTTTTAATTTGATCAAGATATGTATTAATTATCAACCTTCCAGATTCTAGTATATTATTTGATAAGCCTTCAATCTTTTGTGCATTGTCTATAATACTATTTGCGTGTTTTTCTAAAAGTCTAATAGAATGAGATAAAATTTGATTTTTCATTTTCTCAAATTCTTCTACTATTTCTTCTGTTTCTTTAAATTGTTCTTTTTGAATATTATGTTCATTAATAACATCGTGATATTTTTTTCCTAATGCTGTAATAATACTTAAAAAGACAATAAAGTATTGAGGTCTAACCATATACATTTTATCATATTCCACTACTTTTCTAATTGGGGCATCATTATCTGTTTCCCATTCTAATTCACTAATTAATAACGCGTATTCACAATTCTTTTTTATTCTATCTTTATCTAATTTAGCATAATGATCAGAATTTTTCTTTTTATTTAAAGAAGTAGGATCTTCACTCTTCATTTCACAAGCAACAGATGTTAATAGAGTTGATTCATCTTTAATGTTACTTGAATAAACTTTAAAAATATAATCAGCTTTAGTGGCTCGAGAAGAAAATTCATCTTTTATAGAGATATTATCCTTTTCCCAAGTACAATTATCAAAACCATTTATTTCATGAGTTAAATATTCTTGATTACACCATTCTTCTAATTTTTCTCCAATTTTCTTTATACTTAATAGAGATTTCGTTAATTCTAAATTAGAAATTTTTTCTTTCTGCTCATAAATTTGTGAACTATACTTTTGTTGTACTTGCAATAGTTCATTTTCTAATTTATTTTTCACTTCATTAACTGCAGATTCTTTTTTACTTTCAAATGATTCATTTTCACTTTTTAAAAGAGCAATTTGATTTTCTAATTTCCCTTTTTCAACAATGAATTTTGATTCTAAAGACATAGTAATTTCTTTTTCTTTGGTTTCAAACAATGTCTTAAGTTTCAATATCTCATCTTCTAATTTTTTTGTAGCTTCAATCATTTTTAGATTACTATCTGATTGCATCTGTAATTTTAAATCATTTAATTTTTTATTATATATTTTATCTGTCTCAGCATCAATCTTTTCCAAAATTATTGAAGTATCTATTTGACTTATTTCTAATAAATCAATTTCATCACCTTTATTAGCGTCAGACAATAATTTAATCGTATGAGAATTTACTATTTCTACATCTTTAATTTTAGCCATAAATTACCTCCTAAATTTAACACTTATAATTTAAGTATATATTAATGTATATAAATAGTCAAATCTATAAAAGAATTAGTTTAACTATTGTATTTATTATTTAAACTTAAAATTATTTATTTGCATCACTGTAATCAATAGGTTTTGTTTTGTTACATCCTTTACCATCTTTTCTATAATTTGTACATCCAAAAAAGTATTGATCTTTTTTTATAGAATGTTTAACAACCAAATATCCTGTCATACACTCTGTACATTTTGATATACTTTCTTTACCACTTCTTAAGTTGTTAGTTAAATATCCACAAAGTTCTGGCTCATTAGAACACATAAATAACCTAAACCCATATGCTCTATTTTTTTTCAATTGTAAAGGATAACCACAAATTGGACATAATTTATCTTTACGATCTTGTAATGGTGCTTTTTCAGTAATATCTGAAGGATGTTTTACTAAATCATAATTATTTGCAAGTTCCAAAACAAACGAAGAAGGTTTAGTTTTAGGATAAAGAATATGTACTTGATTTTTTGTTCTTGTCAAAGCAACATAAAATAACCTTCTTTCCTCAGCATAACTAATAGTTTGATCATAATATTTAACCAATTTAAAAATAGGATCCATTTCAATTTGTGACGGAAAACCATAAACTTCATTACTGCCATTTAAAATAATAACATTATCAAACCCTAATCCTTTTGAATTATGAATTGTTGAAAAAACTAGTTTTACTTTAGGAAAATTTTTTGATCTTAAATTAGCTTTTTTATCTAAATAAAATAACTCTGTCTTAGTTAATTGTTGTTCTTCAAAATTATACCTACCCAAAACAGCTATTGTTTGGTTTGTACCATATTGTCTTGATATAGAACTAATTATCTTATTAAGTATTTTCGCTTTTTCAATAATAATCCCCTTATAACCTTTAATTTCATTTTTATATGTAATATCGTTATATTCATATAAAATTATTGGAATATCGATATTTTTTGGTGATATTAAATTTTTCTTTAATTGACTACTATTTTTTTGAATAAAATCACCAGCAATATTAATCACTTCTTGAGCGTTTCTATATGTATGATCAATAGTTAAATAATCAGCATAACCCATTAATCCCTTGAATTTTAAAAATAAATCAATTCTTGATCCAGCAAAAGCAAAAATTGATTGCCAATCATCCCCAACTGCTATTAGTTTAGCTTTTGTCAAATCAGACAGAGCTTTTGTTAAGTCGAATCTTTGTCGCGAAATATCTTGATATTCATCAATAATAACATATTCAAATTCAGGTATTTGTTTTATAAATTCTGGATTTTCTAATAATCTTGCAGATTCATTAATCATATCTTCAAAATCTAAAAAATTGTTTTCATATAATTCTTTTTGATAATGCATATATATTGGTTTACAAATGTTTAAAAATAAACGAATTCTTACATTATCAGTTTTATTCATTAATTTTTCAAAATCTTTTTCAGTATAACCATTAGTTTTAAAAGAAGAAATAAAATCCTTAACAAAAAATACAAACCTATTAAAATATTTATTGCTTTCTTCATTTGCTATTGTTTTATAAACTTCACTAACTGATCTTGGAATTAATTCAATTCCTGATTGTTCTAGCAATTCTTTTAAGTGTTGTAATAAATCTTTTCCATCAATATATGTAGAAAATGTATAAATTAATATTGTGTTCCTTTTGCGATGTAATAATATTTTATCATTAATATTTTTTTTATATCGTTCCAATTCTGATTCAGTATATCGTGAACATTTACCATCTTGACTAATCCCAAAATGTTCTAAATAAATAACTTTATCTTTATAACGAATTGTAAAGTCAGGAGTATAAATTTTACTTGAGCCTTCTAAAACAAAGGGATAAGAGGCTTCGTATTCATAATCTACACTATTTAAATATAAAAAGTTTGCAATTTGAACTTCTTCTAGTGACCGCATAACTTCATGCTGAATAGAACTCTTATTAGCAGCTTTATTATCAATTAACTGCTCAGTGATCTGCTTGATATTCGTTTTTAAAGTTGTGAAATCATTTCTTTGAAAATGTCTAATAAAACTCTCTATGTCTGTACCTGAAATAGGAGCATCAATATAATAACCAAAAAACATAATTAAAGCTCTTAATTCATCTGGTTTATTTTTTAAATAAACATTTAAATATTCTCTAATAATATTATATGTAATAGCATCACGAGCAACTTTTATCTGCTCATTATCTCTTGTCTTCTTAACGAGAGCATAGCCAACCTTATGAAAAGTAGAAATAATGGCAGGTATTTTCAGTTGTTTGTTAATTCTATCTTTTAATTCATCAACTGCTTTATTAGTATAGGATACAATTAAAATCTTTTCTGGACATATTTTTTTCTTATCAACTAAATATTTTACTTTTGCGGCTACTGTTGTAGTTTTCCCTGAACCAGCTCCAGCAACCACAAGAGTATAATCTTCATCTCTTAAAACTACTTCTCTTTGTTTTTTATCTAATTTAATCACAGGATCAACAACTTCAAGAATTGAATCAAGATACTGTTTTTCTTCAATTAATTTTTGTTTTACAAACTTCTCGTTATATAATTCACGAAAATCCTCTAGTATTTTTAAATTCTCAAAATATTTATCATAATTTTGATTTTTCTTAATTTCATTTTTATTATAAAGATTATATATTTCTTCAATTTCTTTTTTTGAAATAAACCTTTTTCCTAAAAATATATAGTTTAAATCACTCATTGAATCTACATATTGTTCTTCTTCATTTTTTATTAAGTATAATTTTATAAGATTCAAAAATTGGTTCCCAAAAGAATCAAATTTCTTTTTTCCCATACCATAAATACTTAGCATAGATTCCTCAGTAACTGGCTTTATTTCTGTTATTAACTTTAGCGTTTGATTATTCACAACCATATAAGATGGAATATTACGCTCCAAAGCAATGTCGCTCCGTTTCTTAGCAAGGATATCATAAAGTTTTTTATCGTAATTTATTTCCTCTACATTTGAAAATTTATTATTTTGTACTATTTTTTCATCAATAAGATTTGATTTTTTACTATCTAAATCTTTAATATATATATTAATAAAATTATTTTCGTCATTAGGCATTTTAAATGAATTAATATCAAAGTTATTTACATCCCTTATTAAATTCTTAGTTTTATTATTTTTAACTATAAAAGTATAACTACTATGTTTAACGATAGAAATATAATCTAGAGAAATAAAATAAAATAGATATTTTTTTACAGCATCATAATTTAAATCATTCAAAGAACCGAATATAGAAGTTTGATCTTTCATTTTTAAAGAATTATTTCTTCCTATTAAAGTATTTATAAAATTACTTCTATTAACTGGCTTGTTTATAAAATCAAAAAATAGTAAAAATGATTTAGTAACTTTTTCAATTTCACTTGGTTTTACTTCTGTTATTCTATTTTTTTTTAAATATTCTTCTAACATTACTAATTAACCCCATAATAACCGCCTCATCTAACTATAACCTACATCATTTAAAAAGAAAAAAATGCTAAAAAAGATTTTACTTCAAAACAACATTTATAACAAGTAATTAATACTTAAAAAGCTATTTATTTTTACATTATGACTATATTGTATCAAAAATACAATAAACAAGCAATTTAAGAATTTTTATAACATATTAAGTTAATATATTAAAATATCATTATAAAATTAATTATTCTAATTGTATTTATTTATATAGAAATAAATAAAAACTCCGCTACTCAAATTATGAATAGCAGAGTATTAATGTTTTATGGTGACCTGTACGGGACTTGAACCCGTGAATGTAAGCTTGAGAGGCTTATGAGTTAACCACTTCTCCAACAGGCCATCTGGCACGCCTAACAAGATTCGAACTCGTAACCTTCTGATTCGAAGTCAGATACTCTATCCAGTTGAGTTATAGGCGCATTTATTACTAAAATATATTATCACAAATAGTAACTATTTTCAATATTTAAACTGAATATTATTTAAGTAAAAGCTGGAATAAATTTAATATTCCAGCTTAATTTAAAATTTAAATCCTTAATCAAAAGTTATTTTATTAACAGTATCTTTATCTAGTCTTTTAATAAGTTCCACAACGATTTTTACAGCATTTTTATAATCATCATAATGGATAACTGAAGTATGTCCATGAATGTAACGTGTAGCTACAATAAATGACATTGAAGGTGCACCATCATGAACAAGATGCATTTGTGAAGCATCAGTGCCCCCACGTTGCAAATGATCTAACTGATAAGGAATTTTTAATTCATCAGCAATTTCCATCATTTTTTCTCGTAATGCTAAATGACCAATTAATCCTCCATCATAAACCAACATTACAGGACCATCACCTATTTTTACATGACCATCAGTTCCAGGTACATCAAAAGCAATTCCAGTATCTAAAGCAATAGAAATATCAGGATTAACAATTTGAGCTACAGTTTTAGCTCCTCGACAACCAACCTCTTCTTGGACAGTTCCTGCTGCATATACTATATTGGGGTGTTTTACTTCTTTTAATTCTTTTAAGACATCAATGGCAATTGCACATCCAATTCTATCATCCCAAGCTTTGCCAAGTAAATAATTCTTATTACCCATTTGTTCAAAAGTTGTATACGGAGTAATTGAATCTCCTATTTTAATTCCTAACTTTTCAGCCTCTTCCCTATTTTTAACCCCAATATCCATAAACATATCTTTCACATCAACAGGTTTTGCAAGTTGTTCTTTTTGTAAAATATGTGGAGGAAGTGAACCTATAACAGCTCTAACTTTTTTGCCTTTAGTTGTTGTAATAGTATACTTTTGACTAGACATTACTTGACTCCACCAACCGCCAATAGTTTGAAATTTAATAAATCCCTCATCAGTAATTTTAGTAACAATCATACCTATTTCATCCATATGTCCTGTTATCAAAATTTTAGGCCCATCACTAAGTCCTTCTTTTTTTGCAATAATAGAACCTAGTCTATCATATGAAATATTTTCTTCTGAAACAACATTAAGAAATTCATTTTTTATAAACTCACGAATTTCTTTTTCATGACCACTTACACCATCAATTTCTGAAATGTTTTTTAATAACTTTAATTCATTTTTATTCATAATTAATTAATTATATTCTCCTCTCTCTTTTGTTCTTCCTTATCAACAATTATATCTTTTTTATCACTTTTTATAGGTTGTTCTTTAGTTTTAATGCTTTTTGTTTCATCTTTAGATAAAGAATCAATACGATAACTCTTATAGCCTCTCGAACCATGTAAAATTAATATTAATGCTGCTAAAATAGCTAAACCTAAAATAGCAAAGCCTAATTTTTCACTTGTAAGATTTCCAGATAAAATAAACCAAGTCCCCAAAGTAATAAACGCAATATGAGCTAGAAATAAAACTGGTGAAGTCCTTTCTTGATAAATACTTGTACCAAGAAAATATATTACTCCTCGTGAATATAAAATTGCTCCTAATAAATAACCATATATATTATTTAAAGTGCTTAAATCAAAATTCTCTTTTAAGCCAAAAAATATTAATAATCCACCTAATATAATATTCAAACCTACTTCTACAGTTAAAATAATTTTCATCGTTTTAGCTTTTGTTGTTCTAACTAAAGGAATCACTCTAAATAATCCAAAAATTGTTAAAATAATACCTGTTACAACGTAAACTATTGGATCAACAATAGCAACAGTAATACCAATTCCAATTAATATTGCTGCTCCTACCCACTCAAATACCCATAAATATTTTTTAAACAAGTTTACCATACTACATTTTCTCCTTTACTTTTACACCAATTAACTCAAGACTATTTTTTAAAACTATTTGAACCGCCTTTAATAATGTTAATTTTTCATTCATTTCTAAAATATTATCCGTGATAATTTTTTCATCATTATAATAACTATGTAAATCAGACGCAAGTGAGTAAACATACTGACAAATTTTATGTGGTAATCTTTTAAGAGCAGCCTCTTCAATATATTGAGAATATTGAATAAGATCTAAGACAATTTTTGATGATTTATTAAAATCAATTAACTCAAATTTTGTCACTTCTTTAAATTCTAAACCTCTATCATTTAATATTGAAAATAAAGAGCAAATTCTGGCATAAGCATATTGCACATAAAATACTGGATTCTCATTAGTATTTTTAATTGCTAAATCAAGATCTAAGTCCATATGTGTTGATAATGATTTAGAAATATACATATATCTTAAAGCATCACTTCCAACTTCATCAATTAAATCTCTTAAAGTAATAGATTTCCCACTTCGTTTACTCATTTTTACTTCTTTACCATCTTGTATAGCTCTAACCATTTGCAATATTTCCACATCTAATAAATCAGGATTTCCCCCCACAAAAGCAATTGCAGCTTTTAATCTTGGAACATAACCATGATGATCGCTACCCAAAACATCAATTAGATGAGTATAACCTCTTAACAATTTATTATAATGATAAGCAACATCAGGCAATAAATAAGTCATATTACCATCACTTTTTACTAAAACTCTATCTTTTTCATCTCCATACATTGTAGTTTTTAGCCAAACAGCACCATCTAGTTCATAAGTATAAGCATTATCAACTAAAAAATTCAAAGTTTTTTCAACATCATTATTATCATATAATGATTTTTCAGAAAACCAATTATCAAAAACTACATTAAAATCATTCAAATCTTTTTTTAAACCATTAAGCAAATAATCTAATCCAAATGTTCTAAAATACTCAAACCAATCATTACCTAAAAAATAATCACCCTTATCATCTTTAATTAGCTTTGCAATTTCAATTATTTCTTTACCATGATAATAATCTTCTTTTAAATTAATATCAAAACCAAATAATTCTTTGTATCTTTCATAGATACTATTTGTTAAATTTTCTATTTGTTTTCCTGCATCATTTACATAATGCTCAGTAGAGACTCTATATCCAGCTTTTCTAAGTATTCTAGCAAGTGAATCACCATAAGCAGCTCCTCTACCATGGCCAATATGTAAATATCCAGTGGGATTTGCACTTACAAATTCTAAATTAATATATTCTTTTTGTCCGATTTTTAAATTACCATAGTTATCTTTTTCTTTATTAATTAAAAAAACAACTTCATGTAAGAAATGTCTATCAATAAATAAATTAATAAATCCACTTCCCTTAACATCTACTCGTTCTAATTTAAGTTCTTCTAAATTTATTAGTTTAACAATTTCTTTTGCTATTAAAACAGGATTTTTCTTTAATTCTCTTGCAAGTCTCATAGCAACATTTACAGAATAATCCCCAAAAGTTGAATCCTTAGGCACTTCAAAAAAAACATCTAACTCTTTACTATATAACTTAATAACAATAGTTTTTATTTGTTCTTCAATTCTTTTTAATACTTCTTCAATCATAATTTTCTCCATATATGTTATTATTATATCATATAATTCCATCTTTGATAACTAAAAGCTAAATAAAAAAATAGACAATATTATTATCTATTTTAAAATTGATCCGGGAAGCCGTTATTATCATGTGAAACCACATTCTTAAAAAGTGGTTATCTCTATTTTTGCATAGTATCGGGATTCTTAGATAAACTAAGCATTCAACACCCACTATACCTCAATATCCTATATAAAAGTGTTCGGTCCGCATATCTATAAAAACGCGTACTCCCCAGACCCTAAATATATTATACCACAATATATTATTATAAGAAAAGATAATTACTCATAAACCCAAGAAAGACCTATCCCGCCAAATCCTATATTTATTGCAACAACTGCAGTCATTTTATCAAAAAATTTAATAGTAACATTTTTTAGTTCTTTTGTTTTTTCAATTAAATTTTGAAGTTTTTTACTGCTTTCTCTATTGTAAACATGTCCAATATAAATAATCATTCTTTTCTTCATTTTAAGATAATCATTTTTAATCTTCTCAATAATTGCATTATGAACTGCAGATTCAGTTCTATATTTACTAGTAACTTCTAATATTCCTTCCTTATATTCTAAAATAGGTTTAACCTTAATTAAATTTCCAATTGCAGCTCTAATTCTAGAAATTCTACCAGATATCTTCAAAGCATTTAAATTTTCCATATTTAAAATTACAGTGCTTTTTCTTGTTAAAGCTTCAATGTGTTTCACCATATCAGTAATTTCCATACCGCTATCCAAATCTTCCATTGCAATATCATACATTAATAATGAACCAATTGATGCTGAAAAAGTATCAATAATATAAATGTTTACATCTTTAATATCTGTTTTTGCAATATTTGCTGATTGATAAGTACCTGATAATGTAGACGAAAGAGTAAAGCATAAAATATCAGTAGCTCCTTCTTCTTTTAATTGTAAAAATTTCTTTTCAAAAAGATCTGGTGAAGGTTGACTACTTCCCACTTTTATACCCTTTTTTACAAATTCTAAAACTTCATCAATAAAAATCTCTACTTCATCTTTATAACTTACTCCATCAATAATTACATTTAATGGAATAATAGTAATATTCCTTTTTTTAATTTCGTACTCATTTATCCCTATAGTACTATCAGCCATAATTCTAATATTCTTCTTCATTTTTATCTCCTTAAATATAATTTATATGATATAATGATGTCTATACTACTATATATATTATAACATATAGCAAACTATTAATATCATTATATAATTATTGAAAGGATACATAATGAATAAATTTGTCACTTCTCAACATAAATATAATACTTTATCTGATTATTTAAAAAATAAATATTCTTCAAAAGTATTTAAAGTAAGTCTAGATGGCGGGTTTACTTGTCCAAATAGAGACGGCACAATTAGTGATAAAGGTTGTATATATTGTAGTGAAAAAGGTAGCGGAGAATTTGCTGGAAATAGATTAGATTCTCTAAGAAAACAATTTGAAGAAATAAAAAACAATATTTTAAAAAAATGGCCAAATTCAAAATACATTGTATATTTTCAATCTTTTACAAATACATATGCTCCACTAGACAAGCTAAAAAAATTATATGAAGAAGCTATAAAATTAGACGAAAAAATTGTTGCAATTAGCATTTCAACAAGACCAGATTGTCTTTCAAATGAAATAATTGATTATTTAAATGATTTAAACAAAAGAATTCCGGTAATGATTGAACTTGGTCTTCAATCAAAACATGAAGAAACTAATAAATATATTAATAGAGGCTATACGCTTGATGTATTTACAAATGCAGTAAAAAAATTAAGAGAAAAAAGCATAGAAACAATTGTCCATATTATTAATGGTTTACCAAATGAAACTTTAGAAGATATGAAAGATACAATTAAATATATAAACACTTTAGACATTCAGGGACTTAAAATCCATAATTTATATGTTGTAAAAAACAGTCGACTTGGAAAGGAATATCTTAAAAATCCTTTTCCAATGCTTACATTAAAAGAATATGTAAATATAGTAACAGAACAACTTGCTATCTTAGATCCAAAAATTATTATTCATAGAATTAATGGCGATCCTAAAAAAGAAGAATTAATAGTTCCAACTTGGTCATTACAAAAATTCATCATTATGAATGAGATTGATAAAGAAATGATTAGAAAAAAGTATTATCAAGGAATAAACAATAAATAAAACACTTTTTTTCACTCATTTATATTTACAAACAAAAAAAGACTCTCCGAAGAGAGTCTTTCTTTTTATTTAATCAATTGAATCAATAGTATGACTTCCAAAGCCAGAAAAATCTTCATAAGATGTAGGTACCCATTCTACATTTGGATCAAATACATCATCAGAAATCTTGTCACCAGTTGTGATACTAGATTTTCTAACCCATGTCATATCAGCAGTACTAGGATCTGTTCCGTATCCAGTTCCTGGATCGAATCCAATTTGACCAAAAGCATCAAGAAGTTCATCACCAAACTTCAACAAATAATCATCGTCTCCATTATGTGAAAGAGAACCACTAAGTAAATCAGCTTTATTCTTAAGTTCATCAGCAGCACTAGTATGTGCAATAACAAATGTGTCACCTGCTGCTAAAATTCCTTCTAATACAATTGTAGCTCCAATTGTTGTTTTTCCATTAGCATAAGATTCAATAATATACCCTGTCAAATCAACATATTTTCCAGAATTATTATAAATTTCTATTGCTTTAT
>Ga0265294_10007729_pt1 | contig 12685 bp, 7 predicted proteins | sample MunlanPumphouse3_FD_192504 | JGI IMG/M metagenome (GOLD analysis project Ga0265294, IMG submission 192504) | Groundwater microbial communities from a municipal landfill in Southern Ontario, Canada - Pumphouse #3 | ecosystem: Environmental > Aquatic > Deep subsurface > Groundwater | place... | reverse complement strand
AAAGATGCAAGCCCTATCCATGAGCGCGTTTTTTCGACCGCATCAGGATATTATAATACGGGATTTCTTCAACCGCAATTCTCGCGCGATATCACCTCCTACAATAAAACCCATAAAACGAACTATGCTTCGTACTCCGATATTGTGCTGTCCCGCTTTTATCCGAAACATAAAACCGCAACCGAACGCCGCGACTGGGAGTTTTTTGTTCGAAACGTCCTCAATCTGCTTTGGGTGAGAGTCGATGCTTCCGCGTTGAACGATTTTCATTCATTTTTACAAATAAAGTATCAGAATATCGATGGCTTGAACCAGGTTTACGGTTCAAAATATCAAACTTTTAACGATATACCGTTGGTGGAACGGGTTCCATTTTCAGGAGTAATCCTTGCCGACTGGAGCAATTTCGTACAGGGCTGGGAAGATCCGACAAGTCGAAAAATCTATTCGGCTCCAGCTGAAAGTCTCTCCATCAGCAGCATTGAATTTGACTTTCAAGACTACCTGAAAGATAAATTCGGCTCTATTGAAGCCATGAATAAACATTGCGTCACGCATTACAACTCATTCGAAGAAATATATCCGCCGCAACAGGAATACCATTATCAGAAAATCATCACCCACAAGGCGTTGCTCCGCTACGAATTTACGGTTCGCAACTTTATTACTGTAATTGATTATATTCTGCTCCATGGCCGCGGCATTTACAATACCGCTGTTTACTGTTTTCTGGCGGTGCTTTGCGCATTGATTGTCAACCCGCTGGCGGCTTACGCGCTGAGCCGTTTTCAACCGCCGTCAACCTATAAAATTCTGCTTTTTCTGATGTTGACTATGGCTTTCCCGCAGATGGTCACCCAAATTCCCAACTTCCTGATGCTTCGCGAACTGGGACTGCTCAATACCTTCGGTGCTCTGATTCTGCCAACCCTCGCCAACGGCTATCAAATTTTTCTGCTTAAAGGTTTTTTTGATTCGTTGCCCAGAGAACTTTATGAAAGCGCAATGCTGGACGGCGCCAGTGAAACTCGTATTTTTTTGCAGTTGACGATGAACTTATCCAAACCGATTCTGGCAGTAATCGCGCTTCAGGCCTTTACTCAGGCTTATTCAAATTTCATGATGGCTATGCTGATTTGTCAGGATCGCGACATGTGGACGATTATGCCGTGGCTTTATCAGTTGCAAATGTCCAGTTGCGAAGGCATTATCTATGCGTCTCTGATTGTCGCGTCGATCCCGACATTTCTGATTTTTATGCTTTGTCAGAACGTAATTATCCGCGGCATCATTGTACCCGTGGAAAAATAAACTGCTCAACAGCATTCAATAAAGCAGAATCAGATTTTTCGTAAAAAGCCAAGGCGGGATTCTGGAAAATTGCAAAAAATTACCTTCTCTCAAAATATTTCACGCAAAATGACCATGTCTACGTTCATATCTATGGGTCATCCATGAAATTCATAGCCTCGGTAACACTGTCGGCTTCCATTATTGGGGGAAGCAGGATATTCCATGCAGTCTTGAGACATAAATTGGAACTTTAAGAATTGCTTGCTGTTGATTTTTTTTATAATGATAGTATAATATATGCCAACGATGGCGCTACTAATTTAAGCATTAATTATAAATTTTTTGCCAACGATATCATAATATGAGTAAAATAACATTAAAAAAAATTTCCGATTTGTCGGGAGTGTCGATCAGGACTGTTAGCAGAGCATTGAAAAATCAACCCGGAGTAAAACCGGAGGTTGGTCGGAATGTGCTTGAATTGGCCAGACATTTGGGATACACACCCAATGTAGCCGCACGCAATTTGCGGATGAACCGGAGCAACATCGTCGGTATTATAGTTTCACAAAATTACAAAAACAGTGTTTCGGGGCGCAAGGTGAACGACCTGCAGAAGCGACTTGAGGAGCAAGGTTTTTATCCGTTATTCGGGCTTTTGCCGTCTGATTCCGTGGAATTGCGTCAAATGCTTCAGGAATGGTCGGGGCTGACCAATACTGTGGTTTTTCTGAGTTGGCATCATCAGTTTGACCCGGCAATAGCCTTTCCTGGTTTGCCGCAACAATTTATTTTTGTCGACATTCCGGAAATTTCAGGATTTCATTCTCTTTCCATAAATCGCGCCTGCGGAATTCGTGAAGCGATCCGGCATTTTGTTGATTCCGGTCGCAGAAGTATTGCGCGTTGCGGCAATATTTCCAGCCGAGAACTTGGGTTTGCGCAATCGTTCTACGATTGTGCAGAAAAAAAAGTCACCCATTTTTATTTTGAGATCGACACCGACTTTGAAAGCGGTATCAACGTGGCTCCGCAACTGTTTGCCAAAAATGTTGATGCGGTATTTTTTGACACTGACCGGATGGCTTATGGATTCCTGAAATATTGCTGGAAGCATGGCATCAAGGTACCGGAGCAAATTGCAGTAATTGGCTTTGACGACGATCCATGGTGTGAATATTCATGTCCGTCGCTAAGTACTGTAGCACATCCGATTGCCGCAGTTAATAAAAAAATAGTAGAACTTGCGGTGGCTCCGTCCAACCCGCAGAAAATAGAATTTCCGACCAGATTTATTAAGCGCGAAAGCGTATAAACACCAAGATATGGGAGCATTAAAATGCAGAAAAAAAGTGCAAAAAAGAAGTATGTTTTAGTTGGAACCGGTAGCCGTGCGTCAATGTATGTCAACGCATTAATGCGGGATTATACCGACGTAGGTGAGTTGTCGGCATTTTGCGACAGCAATCAAGCCAGAATGGATTATTGGAATTCAGTAGTAACTGAAGAATACAAGAAAAAAGCATTGCCCACCTTTATGGCTGATGAATTTGAACGGATGATCAACAAAATTAAGCCGGACAAGGTGATTGTGACCACCATGGACCGGACCCATCATACCTACATCTGCAAGGCTATGGAGTTGGGATGCGATGTGATTACTGAAAAACCGCTTACCGTTGACGCGGAGAAATGTCAGCAAATTATTGACACCAGCAAACGCACCGGAAAGAACGTTACTGTTACTTTCAATTACCGCTATTCACCGCGCAACACCAAAATTAAAGAAGTTATCAACAGCGGAGTGCTCGGCGATCTTACCAGTATCCATTTTGAGTGGCTGTTGTCAACGGTTCACGGCGCGGATTATTTTCGGCGCTGGCACCGCAATAAGAACAACAGTGGCGGTCTGCTGGTTCATAAAGCGACTCACCATTTCGACCTTGTAAACTGGTGGACGGGCTCTTTTCCGGAAACGGTTTTTGCGATGGGCGATCTGTTTTTCTACGGCAAGGAAAATGCTGAAAAACGCGGGGTACGCGAATTCTATTACCGTGCCAAAGGAAGCAAGATTGCCGCCAAAGATCCATTTGCACTGCATGTAACCGCTAAAGACAAAAGGCTCAAAGGACTTTATTTTGACAAGGCTGAAAAGGAAGACCATTATTTCCGCGATCAGAGCGTTTTTGGCGACGGGATATCGATTGAGGACAATATGGGCGTAATGGTGCGCTATCGCAATAAAGCCATTATGACATATTCATTGAATGCTCACTCGCCATGGGAAGGATATCGGGTATGTTTCAACGGAACCAAGGGCCGACTTGAATTCAATGTGGTTGAAACACCTTATGTAAGCGGAGGTTATGCCGATTTCAATCAGCCTGGGATGCATGAATTGGATTGCGACAAAGAAACAATGGTGCCGGAAATAATTTTTCAGCCGCACTGGGGCAAACCTCAAGTCATTGATTACGAAAAAGCCGCAGGCGGACATGGCGGCGGTGATAAACGCCTCTTAGATCATTTGTTCCGTGGCGCGAAGGTCGATCCGTTGGGACATGCTGCTGGTTGCGAAGATGGCGCAAAATCAATCCTTATCGGGATTGCCGCGAATAAATCAATGAAAACCGGATTGCCGGTGGAAATAAAAACCCTGGTCAATTTCTAATCCATATTCTGTGTGCGATTGGGAAACGTTCTTCAGTCGCGCGCATAGACGTTGATCCTGAAAAAAAGCAGTTGCATCATTGGGCTACTTTTTTTCAGGTTGTTTTTGATATTGATAAAATACGTAGTAATGTGCTATTTCAACAAAAACTGATCGCATATTATCCTGAAAAAACCGTCGGATCATTGGATTCCGGCAGTGTTCCTATCATGAGCGAAGCAGTGTTGCCACTGTGCAGTGAAAAAGGAACGCTGACGTGGTTTCAGTACCATGTAAAATTAAAAATATCGAGAAACACTTAATAATGAAGAAGATACAGTAATATAAAAATTTCACCTGTTTTTTAGGATTATGAAGCCATTAAGCATATTTACCCGTTATGATCGGCTTGGGGCCTCCAGCCGTCTCCGCTACTTTATTTATGAGCGCTATCTGCGCAAAGGCGGATATGCTCCAGAATATCACTATTTTTACAGTAATGAATATTTGCAAGCATTATATAAGGGCAAAACATGCCCGTGTGCGTTGCCGGCAGCATGGTTTAGGCGCCTTAAAGATTTGATCAAGATTCGAAAAAACGTGGTTATCGAATATGAATTATTGCCTTTCCTGCCGTATTTCGTCGATGCCGCTTTTTTATCTCGTTGCCGTTATATCGTCAATTTTGATGATAATGTTTGGGAAAAATACGTCAACATCCCATTTTTACGCAATAAATTAGACAAAATAGTGCGCAATGCCGCCGGGGTGATCGCTGCCAATGATTATTTATTCAACAAAGTTTCAACGCTAAACAACAATGTCATAAAAATACGCACCGTTCCCGATGCCGCGTCCTATAACTATAAATTGCCGAAATTTGAGAAGTTCACCGTTGCATGGATCGGCACTCCGGTTACATATCGCTATCTTGAAGCGTTTGCGGATACTTTACGAGCCATGAATGCAGCTGTTGACTTTGAGTTACTGGTTATCGCCTCTGCGGCGTTGAAGCCGATTCAAGGCGTAAATATGCGTTGTGTTGACTGGTCGCCTGAAGTAGAGTCCGGATTATTGTGTTGTAGCCATGTAGGAATTATGCCGTTGACCGACGATCAATTTTCAATGGGAAAATCATCATTCAAAATCATTCAGTATTTTGCCGCAGGCATACCGCCAATCGCCAGTCCGGTTGGTGAAAATAGCATAATAATTCGCGACGGCGTCAACGGATTTACACCAAATACTCCAGAACAATGGGTTGAAGCGATTAAAAAACTTTATGATGATTCTTATCGCAGCAAAATCTCAGAAAACATCAAAATTTCATCAGAAAATTTGACTATTCGGCATTGTCAACAGCAGTTGCTGGATTTTTTCGACCGTATCTTTGTTTAAATCTCAAATATTTAAACCTGAAATAATAGTTGCAGTTCTAAAAAATTATGATATTCAATTTAATTATTTCTTCCGTTTTTTGAATAATCACTGAATGTTATTTTACATTTTTATTAGCACCCTTTAGCAACATGTAAAACTGAAAACATTGGATTTCTTTTCTCAGCTTAAAAGACTTTCAAACCACAAAAGTTATTGATTTTTTATTTTCAGATGCTAACTTGTCTGCTGAACTTAGCATTGAGGGCACATCTATGAGCACAATTTTTATTCTTTCGGCAATAATTGTCTTTCTGCTGATAATAGTGGTGTTGCTTTATTCAAGAATTGTTATCCTTGATCGCATTGAACGCGGTCTTTTGAAGGGTGTTGCCAAGGAACGCGGAGCAACCACTGAAATGCTTCGCATAACTCGTGAAATTATCGCCAGCCCGGAACGAGAAAAGACTTTTTTTCCGACATTCATCAAATTTGCGGTTCGTACCATGCGCGTACAAGGCGGAGCCATTCTTTTGTGCGGTGAAGACGGGCATTTATATGGTTGTGTCGTATCGGGCTCACTTCCTCCTATACATGATGTCCCGCAAGAATTGGGCAAAGAGTTGTCGGCAGACGATGCCAAGCACAGTGATTTTATTCGCGGTCAAAAGACCAAGCTGACTGCTTCAGCATTGGAAAAGGCTTGTGAAAATAAGGGATTTATATTATTTGACAAACAGTCTCCACCATGGTTTCCACCGTCGTTCTCCGTTACCGCCCCACATTCAATCGTGGTTCCGATCAGACACCGCAACAGTATTTACGGATGTATCGTAATGGCCGGCAAGTCATCCGGTTTTATCAATTCAGACGGATATTTTTTAATTCGCCTGGCCGAAATGATTTCACTGGAACTGGAAGTAATTAAATCCGCGCGTTTTCGTCAGGAATATGAACTGCGGCTACAAGAGGCGCGTGAGGAAGGAATGGCGCAAGTATCAACCGGTATCATTCATAATATTGGTAATGCAATTACTATCGCCAAATTAACCATCCTGGGGCTTCGCGAAAAGATGAACCTCGGTGGCGAGGATCGTCCGGAAAGATTGATCGGCAGAGAAATGTTACCCCAAATGATGCAGCATCTTAAAAATGGGACTATTCAGCAATTTTTATCTTCAGACCCGTCCGGTCGCCAATATCTTGATGTTATTCGTGAATTAATGGAATGCCAGGAGCATATTTCCGCAGAGGGCTTGTCTATGATTAACTCTATCAGCGCAAAACTCCATCATATCAGTGAGATTATTGAGCTCCAACAGCGTTTTATGGGTGAATTGGGAACCGAGAATATGGTTCAACTGGGCAATATTCTTGACGCTTCCGTGGTTATTTTTGAAGAATCCTTTAATAAACGCAATGTTACCATCAGCCAGGACATCAATCGCGAATTGCCTGAGGTGCTGATTGACTCTTCTGTTATTATGCAAGTTTTTATCAATATTTTCAAAAATGCAGTCGAGGCCATCTCCGAAGAAAATTCTTCAAACAAAAAATATAATATTTTTCTGAGTGCCAAAAAAGCGCTTTTGGAAGGTAAAAATTATGTAGTAATTGCCATTCGCGACAATGGTCCCGGTGTCCCTGACGAAATCAAGAAAAAAATCTTTGACTTTGGTTTTTCTACTAAGAAAAATGATGGTCGCGCCAGCCACGGCGTAGGACTTCATTTTTGCGTCAACAGCGTTGCAAAATATGGCGGTCGCATGGAACTGGACTCCAAGCAGGGTGAAGGCGCTGAATTCAGAGTTATTCTACCATTGCCCGATACCAAAGAAGGACTGCCCGGAGTTGCATGAAAATAGAGTGCCAGTTGCAGAAAATTGATTTTTATTTTCAGGAAGGGCAGCGAATCTGGAATACCGCCCCGGAACAAGTGGTCAGCCGTCAGTTCTATGAATTATGGGAAAATATTCAGCATCCATTGCCTTTTACCACCGAAAATGCGGAAATTGAATTGTTGGGATTTAAATTTGAATTGCCGGACAGTAGCGATCAGCCATGGGCTTATTTCTGCTGGGATGACCAGAACGGATGTGCTGCACTTCAGGTTGAATGCGCCGAATGGAAGAAAAAATATTTATTGTGTTTCAGTGACGGACTACCATTGGTAAGCGAGGAAGAAACCATTTTCTCCGGACTGGATGAAATCAATCACGGCGAAAAGCTTGAAGTAATCTACGATTTGATTGCCCATATTCGAAAAACGTCCCCGAATACTGACATTATTGAAATTAAAAAAAAGGATTTCATTGTTTTTTTAGATCAGATCGGCGAAATTTATGATCGTAAAATCGTTAATTCCATGCGCCAGATGACGCTTCCTTTCATGAAGAATATGCTGAAGCAGGCTTTGGCTGATTTCGCGGTTGATGAAATCGGCGCGCAATTGAGTTTACCCATTGGCGGCGACTACTCGCGCGAACAAGATTTAAGTCCGGCTTGCTCAATTCGCAATCTGTGCAACCAAGTCCCGGCTGAAACGGGTTGGACCATTAAGCAAAATCTGAATTTTTTATTGAAAGCATGTCGTTTGAAGGTACAAAATGAATCTGAATTTGTCTTTACTTTTGAACATGCCGAAGTACTTCAAACGGGACAAAGTGAGATCGCAATTAAGTTGCGAATTGCCGGCGATGCACCTTTGCGTCACGGCGATATTTTAAACATCGCAATACGCGGAGAAAAACTCTTATTTGGTACATTTCGGGTCGATATTTTTGATGGAGATGCGGTTTTGGGGCGTTTACGCTGTGACGATACCGGGTCATTTATTGAATTAAAAAAGAGACTATACGGGGTTCAACAGAAAAGCCCATCCGCGTTTATTGCCAGTATGGTCGAAGAATTGATTTCAGAGATTGAAAAGGGCGCAGATAATATCGGTGTCTTAGCTGAAATTATCGGGCTAAGCCCTATTGTTTTTGATCTCTCAAATCCTTCAGAATTACATCATGAAATGGATCATTCGCAACATCATGCCTGGAGAGTTGCGACTAATCCGGAAAACCATTTGACCTTGATACAAGGGCCTCCAGGAACAGGAAAAACCTATGTTCTGGAACAAACTATCAAGGAATTTTGCCGTCGTGGGATGCGCGTCCTAGTGGCTGCCCCTTCTAATGCAGCGGTGGATAATATCTGCCGTCGACTGGAAGGCTTTCCGCTTTTACGATTGGGAAAAAACGTGAACAGCATCGCTCCAGACGTCGCTACGCAAAATTGGATTGGTGAGCAAACCGCGATTATGCGCTTTGTTGAAATGCGCCGTCGTAATATGTCCGGCTCAATTTATGCGGGAACGCATGTCGGACTGCTGCGCGAAGATATTATTGCTGATGACATCATGAAAAACGGACTTTTCGACGTAATAGTTTTTGATGAAGCGGGCATGGCCGGACTTGACGAGTTTTTACTCTGTGCAAAACTGGCCAAACGCGCGGTTTTATTTGGTGACCACCAGCAGTTGCCGCCTTTTCCGTTACCGCAGGAGGTTTTGGATCGTCTATATAAAGAGTCCGGTCCGGTTACTGACGAGCAGCGGGCTTTGGTTTCGCGAAGCGCCTTGGAATGGCTGATTGAGTCTCGCGGCTGTCCGGTGATCATGCTTCAGCGTTCATATCGCTGCCAAAACCCGCGGCTTTTGCGATTTTCTTCAACCCTGTTTTATGATGCCGCGATTCGGCCGAGCCGCCAAGCAGAATATTATCAGCTTTCTTATCAGGAGCGCCAACTGAAATTTTCAGCCGGCACCTTGCGTTTTTATTCCACTTCAGCATTACCTCCGGAATTGCGTCATGAACAGTTGTTTTTTGAAGGACAGAAGCCGGGGATTGCCAATCGAAGCGAGGCGATAATTTGTACAATGGTTTTTTATGAGGCCTTGAAGCGTTACCAACTTGAAGAAGTAACGATGATTGCACCGTACCGGAAACAAGTCATGCTGATCCGCAGCTTGCTTTCAAGGGAGCGTGCCAGTGAAGTAGCCATGGATTCTGAAATCTCTGCGGATCGATGGGATAATTTTCTTAATACCCGTGTCGCTACCGTGGACAGTTTTCAAGGCGGAGAAAGCGATATGGTCATTATTTGTTATGTCCGGAGCAATGATAACGGCAGTATCGGTTTTATTGACAACCCCAACCGGATCAATGTGGCGCATACAAGATGCCGCAGAGAACTTGGTATTGTCGGAGATTTGGTATTTCTGAAGAAAAATTCAAAAAATAAGATTTTTGAGCGAATGGCGCGGGCATTCAGGCGCGACGGCGAGATTGTTGAAGTTCGCCCTGAGTGGCTTGCAAGCTCATCGACAGGTAAAATTTAACCAGAACAAACCGTCGGATTATTTGAGCACGACAGTGTTTCTCGCTCGAACGGAGCAGTGGCTTCCCTTACAAGCTCGAAGAAAAAACGCTGACTCAACTGCTTTTTAAAAGTTCAGGACGCGAGATAGTCCAAGGTTGCTCCAGTAAGAAATATTATCCCGTTTCTCAAGGCATCATCATTAAAATCAAAATTGGAATTATGCAGGACAGCACTGTTTTCACCATTGCCGATCATCAAAAACGCGCCGTTATGCTTTTCCAGATAATAAGCAAAATCTTCTCCGGCCATAGAAGGACGTTCCAACGGAGTCCAAAATTTTTCACCGAGCCACTTCTGTGTTGTTTTCTCTGAAAATACCGCCGTCTCGTCGTGATTTATGGTTGGAATATAGCTTTTGTCATAAGAAAATTCATATGATGCGCCGAAAATTCGACATATCCCCGCCACGGTGTTTTCAATCAATTCCGGAATTCCAGCCCCAATCGTTCGGTTGTAATATCTTACTGTCCCCTCAAGTTCCACATTGTCCGGAATGACATTGGCATTCTCGCCTCCGGCGATTCTACATATACTGATAACTACAGGATGGAGCGGGTCAGTCATTCGCGAAACAATGCTCTGCATGGCTTCAATTATTTTCGCCGCAACAGGTATCGGATCAATCGTATTATGAGGCTGAGAGCCATGACCTCCTTTGCCTCGGATAACAATTTTAAAGAATTCAGCCGCCGCCATAATCGGTCCAGTTTTGGAACTTAATTGCCCGGTTGGCAGACCGGGCCATGAGTGAAGTGCCAATACCAAATCAGCGGAAGGATTTTCCAATATTCCGCATTCGACCAGTTTTTTCCCTGCCGCCAATACTTCTTCCCCGGGCTGAAAAACAAATCGGACACTCCCTTTAATGTTTTCTCTGATTCTGGAAAGCAACAGCGCCGTACCCAAAAGAATCGCAGTATGTCCATCATGTCCACAACCATGCATAAGTCCGGGAATTTTTGAGGCATATGGCCGATTATTTTTCTCCTGCAACGGCAAAGCATCAATATCCGCTCTCAAGGTAACATTTTTACCTGATTCTATTCCGTGAAGAATTCCCACCACATCAGTTCCGATAAACGGATCTAATATTTTTAGCGAAGTTTGGCTGAGAACTTCTTTTATTAATCTGGCAGTCTGAAATTCCCGGCAGGCTAATTCCGGCATAGAATGAAGTCTGTGCCGGATGTCGATAACAGACGGCAACAGCTCCGCGGTGATTTTATTAATTCTATCGATCATATTTCATATTCCGCCAAATCGCATGTGGAGATGGATAAAAATTTCAGCGTTAAATCATCAGGTCGCCGCCATTAATATCCAGCGAAGCCCCAGTTATGTAGGAATCCAGGCATAAGAACAGCACCAGTTGAGCGACTTCTTCAGGCTTGCCCAATCGCGGAATCGGGAAAACCGACTCATAAAATTTAATCATTTCCGGCGTACAGTCGCGACGCACCATTTCAGTATCAATCAATCCCGGGCATACTGCATTCACCGTAATTCCAAACTTTGACACTTCTTTGGCCATTGCCCTGGTCAAACCGAGAACTCCCGCTTTAGATGCGGTATAATGTGCACCGCCAAGCGTGCTGACACTCCTTCCCGCTGATGATGACATATTGACAATCCGGCCGAAATTGTTTTGCTTCATATATGGCAAAACCGCCTTGGAGCAGAGGAATACCCCATTTAAATTCACATCCATCAGGAGTTTCCATTCGGCATAAGAAATATCGTCAATCCTGGTCGGTTTCAATATTCCTGCATTATTGACCAGAATATCAATGGTCCCATACTTTGCGGCAATTTCGCTCATGCACGAGTTAACCGCATTTTCGTCGGCTACATCCATTCTGATACCGCTTGCCACAAAACCTTTTGCTATAATTTTATGGGCAGCGGTAGCGGCATTATCTCCGTTTATGTCACAGATCGTCACGGTCGCGCCATTTTCAGCCAGCATTTCGGCAATTGCAAAACCCATGCCTTGAGCGCCGCCGGTTACAATCGCGATTTTTCCTGATAACTTGTTTTTGTTGTTCATAATGGCGGCACCGCTAAGCCAAATTTTATTATTATTGGGAGTCTTTCTTTTATTTCAATTTTTCTGTTTTTCAAGTCTCATCCACTAAAACACCGAAAGAGCCTTCAATTATACGCTGGTTAACGCATTTACAATTTCAATATCTTTGCGGGTTCTGACTCCATCAGATTCCCGGATAATCAGTTCCGGATCAATCATCACCTTACGATTTTTCCAGTTTTCCTGAATAGCAAGCGCAGTGAAGCGTCCGATTTCCGCCTCATTAATTGAGATGGAACTGAGTTTTGGTTTCAATAATTCGCAAGTTGCTGAATCATTCAGGAATCCGAGTACCGCAATGTCTTTCCCTACTTTTAAATTGAATTCTTCAGCCATTTTGTAAACTGCCGGGGCCCGGGAGTCGCCAAGCGCGAAATACGCGTCACAACCATCTTTAAAGGATTGCCGCAAATCTCGAACAAAATTAATGTCTTTATCGCCGCCGGCCGGGCCTCCGTGAGGACCGGAGACAACTCGAACCAACTTAAAAAAGTCTTCCCCGAATTCATTATACGCCCGCGCAATACCATCCATAACCAGTTTGCTGTAATCATCACTGACAATGCCGTAACGATGGCGATATGAATCGTCAAGGTGTTGCAGAGAAAGCACCGCCATTTTTCGCCATCCGTTTTTCAAAAAACGCTTAGCCGCCAGATATCCGACCTTTTCAACATCAGCCAGAATCCGGTTAACGCGAGGAAAATGGACAGCGCAACTATCGAAAATAATGATATTGAGCTGATCAATCTCCGAGAAATATCGGGAAAGAAGCTGGTACGGAAAATGGCGGTCACCATATACAACCAATGAATTATAACGGTTTTTCATAACCTTTTCCAACCATAGCT
>Ga0265294_10007728_pt1 | contig 12686 bp, 12 predicted proteins | sample MunlanPumphouse3_FD_192504 | JGI IMG/M metagenome (GOLD analysis project Ga0265294, IMG submission 192504) | Groundwater microbial communities from a municipal landfill in Southern Ontario, Canada - Pumphouse #3 | ecosystem: Environmental > Aquatic > Deep subsurface > Groundwater | place... | reverse complement strand
CAGTTGGCCGATGCACTTCCAGGTGTATTTACGATTCCGAAAATGGCGGCTCTCTATGAAGAGTTGGTTGCCAGAGGTTCTCAATCGGTCACCGAGGCATTGAAAGTAGCGGCGTTTATCGAAGATCTCGACATCTACGATTTGGAATTGCTCATAGCGGAAGCTCAGGACGAGACCACCATACGGGTTTACGAAAATTTATTAGCTGGTTCTGAGCAGCATATGCGGGCATTTGTCGGACAATTATCGCGATTCGGCGAGACCTATGAAAGCGTCTATATCGACGCAGAACGCTTGAGTGAAATTTTAAAGACCCGATAAATCATCCTATTTTCACCGTAGCCCCGGTTTTATCCGCCGGGGCTATTATTATGTTCTCTAAATATAAAATAATAAATAGTATTTACTATTAATATATTGACAATACTGTACGACATACAGTATTGTCAATGTAGTAGGAGCACGCATGGAAACCATACAGGCAATTGTTGATAACCTATTGCTGGAACTGAGACGGGGTACGCTGGTACTCAGCGTACTCAGCCAATTGCAGACACCAAGGTACGGATATTCTCTCGTAGAACATTTAAAGGAGAAAGACGTCGAGATTGAACCGGGGACGCTCTACCCTTTGCTACGGCGCCTGGAGAAACAGGGATTGCTGCAAAGCGAATGGGAGATCTCCGGCAGCAAGCCGCGAAAATATTACGTGTTGAGCGACAGAGGTTTGCAAGTGCTTGCATTACTACGTATTCAATGGTTTGAAATGAAGGAAACAATCGATGCTCTGATGAGAGAAGGGGATACGGATTATGGACGATAAAAAGAAACAGGATGATCTGATTAGCCGTTATGTGTATGCAGTTGTGCGCCACCTGCCTGCAAATCAGCAAAAAGATGTCGAACAAGAACTGAAAACGCTGATCGAGGATATGCTTGAGACCCGGTGCGGCACACGGACGAGTGAACTCGGGGATGTAGAAGCAGTACTGATAGAATTGGGAGTCCCTTACGAACTTGCAGCCAAGTATCGTGATACGAAGCGATATTTGATTGGACCACAACGATTCGACATCTATGTCATGCTGTTGAAAATCGTGCTCGCAGTTGCAGGAGGTGCAATAGCGCTGGCTTTGATGATCTCGTATGCACTGGATCCCCCATCCGGATTTTTCAAAACATTTTTCACATTTGTTTCATCCGTCGGGTCAGGCATGATTCAGGCATTTGCCTGGGTGACGATTGTATTTGCGGTTCTGCAGCACTACGAAGGTAAAGCGCATATCTTAAAAGAATTCGAATGGCATCCGAAGGATTTGCCTGAAGTTCCTGTCACCACGTCCGTAATAGCAAAAAGTGATCCGATTGCCAGCATCGTATTCATCGTATTGTTATTTGTATGTATCAATGTCGGTCCTACGTTGTTCGACCACTGGTCGACATTTCCGAAGGAGCGCGTGATTCCTTTGTTTGACTGGGCTGTGTTTACCAAATACCTGTACCTGATTAATATTTCGATTGCCCTCGATTTGTGTATCGAAATTGCCAAGCTCTACTTCGGTCGTTATACGAAAAGCCTTGCTTCTATCAGTATCATAATGAACGCCGCAACGGTAATTATCTCAATCTTCCTCGTGAAGGGTGTCGGGATACTAAACACATACGCTATCGAACAGATGAATACGATATATGATTTGTCAGAGAAAGCGTTCAGCGGCTTAAGCAAGTTCTGGAACATGCTTCCGAATATTATCGTCATCCTGGCAATTATCGGATTTTTTATAGAAACCGTCAAAACGTTGTACAAAACATTCTGGCAGCCGGTTGATAAATCCTAACGAAAGTGGTTTCCCTATCGGTAGCGTGAACGGCTGTATCCTAAGTGTACCGTTGCCCAAATACGTGCAGCATGTTACATATGAATCACAAAGGGAGAATTGCATGGCAGTATCTTGCCTTGACCATCAGTGCCGTCATACACATCAGGGCCATCCGTGTCTGTTATCGGTTCCGATATTCAGTCGCTTAGATTCGAGCGAACTTTCAGAAATCGCTTCGATTACTATTGAACGCAGTATCGAAAAGTCACAGGGAATATATCGTGCCGGGAGCATGTCTAAAAACCTGTATGTGCTCCATGAAGGTCTGGTTAAAATTTACAGAACTAGTTTCGATGGAAAGGAGCATATCGTACGAATTGTGAAGCCGGGTGAGTTCTTCGGCGAATTGACACTTTTCAGTGATACTGCGATGTCGGATCATGCAGATGCAATTGAAGCGTGCACGATGTGCATCATACAAGGCGACAAGCTGAAAATGCTGATGAGCGAGCATCCGTCCATCGCGCTCAATATCCTGACCCAACTCAGCCTTAGGCTTGAGCAGACCGAAAGCCAGCTTGAACAACTTCGCCTGGAATCTGCTGAACAGCGCCTGGCACGTTACATCATTAAATTAGCGAATGGATCCGATCGTTGCTCGCTTGTCATGTCGAAGGGAGAAACAGCCTCGCATCTGGGAATGAACCAGGAGACGCTCAGCCGCAAACTCGCATTGTGGCAGGACAGTCGGATTATCACCTTGCAAGGGCAGAGAAGCATCCTCATTCTTCAACCTGAAACATTACAATCGATTGCAGAAGGGTAAAAAATCGTCGTCCGAAAAACTTCCGGACGACATTTTGTATAACGATGAACGAGCTGTTAAGCATAAGCTAGCGTGTATCTGCCCTGATAATCTTACTATACTGGTTGATTGGCAAATCGTCAACGAATAGTGGGTATTTACCAAAATAAATGGGGGAGTAATCAGTGGAAAACGATTTGAAAAGCGTGGCAGAATCACTATCCGGAAAGTCGGTCGATATTATTCCGTATATTGATTATCTATTGCAGGATCTCTGGGAATTAGGAACCGATGCGGCTCATGTAGCAGCGATGTTTCGGACGTATCTGCCATTGCCGTTTGCCGAGCGGTCGGTGCTCGACTTGGGATGTGGAAAAGGAGCCGTGTCGATCAGAATTGCAAAGGAGCTTGGCTGTAAAGTCGACGGATTCGATCTGTTTCCGATTTTTATCGATCATTGTCAGAAACTAAGCAAAGAACACGGTGTTTTCGGACAATGTTCGTTTGCAGTGCAAGATATCCGTCAGGTAGTAGAACGTGGCTTACGGTACGACGCTGTCGTCTATGGTGCACTCGGAAATGTGTTTGGGGATACCGTGTCTAAGCTCGGAAAGCTGAAACAGACAGTAGCTGAGAAAGGATTGTTGTATCTCGACGAAGCCTATCAGGAGTCCGGTAACGATTATCCGACTTATGAATCGTGGATAGAAGCGTTTCAACAACAAAACCTGACCCTGATAGAAGCACACGAGCCTTCATTGGATGAGATTTCTGCTGTTAATTGGGAAAACCAGCGTAAGATCGAATATCGCGCAGATCAGTTGATTGCAAAAAATCCTGCAATTGCTTCGCTAATCGAAGACTACGTAGAAAGTCAGAGACTGGAATGTATCGAACTTGAGACAGATATAAAACCGGTTTGCTGGTTGCTGCGTAGCTGATTAGACGGATATCCTGTTCGTTTTTCCCGTAGTATGCTACACTCGCATCGTGATACTATCCCTTGGGGAGGTTGCCTTGCATGAAAGACGGATTTGTCAAAACAGCTGTTGCTACTAACCGGGTTTCAATCTCCGATTGCCGCTATAACACCAATTGCATCGTTACCATGATGCACGAAGCTGCAGCAGTCGGTGTCAAACTGCTGGTTTTCCCAGAATTGAGCATCACCGGTTACACCTGCGGAGATTTGTTCTTTCAACCGCTGCTTCAGCAAAAAGCCTTGGACGGATTATTAACCATCGTATCGGAAACCGAAACGCTCGATATGGTGGCATTAGTCGGTCTGCCGATTATGTTTGAAGGAAAATTGTACAATTGCGCAGCGGTCATCTCACATGGCAGTATCTTAGGAATCGTACCGAAGACTCATCTTCCGAATTATGGTGAATTCTATGAGCAAAGATGGTTTGCTCGTTCTCCGGTCGAGAACGGGACACTCATGATAGGTAAGACCTCGGTTCCCTTTGGGACTAAGCTGATATTTAGATGCGCTTCTTTACCGACATTTCTATTTGCGGTTGAAATATGTGAAGATCTTTGGGTGTCGTCACCTCCGTCGGTATCACATGCAGAAGCAGGTGCTGTATTGATAGCGAATCTTTCGGCTAGCAACGATCTGATCGGTAAACGCGAGTATCGTCGACAGCTGGTTCAAAATCAATCTGCTTCATGCGTATGTGCCTATCTGTACGCAAACGCCGGATCAGGCGAATCAAGTACCGATCTGGTTTTTACCGGTCATAGTCTTATTGCTGAAAATGGTATAATGCTAGCAGAGGCTAATTATTCCGATACAGCTCTGGTAGTCGCAGATATCGACATTGCTCGACTGGCTTTCGAACGCAGCAGGATGACGACCTTCTTTCCCTCTGATCGTACAGGCTACCAAATCATCGATTTCTCTCTTGCAGTAGAACAGACCCAGCTCTCGAGAAGCTTTCCAAAACATCCGTTTGTTCCAACTGATCCGACGGTACTGGATCAGCGGTGTTCCGATATCATTGCTCTTCAGGCAACTGCTCTTTGTACCAGACTGGTCAATACAAAGATACAATCGGTAACGCTCGGGATATCGGGAGGACTCGATTCTACACTGGCCTTACTCGTATGCGTCGAAGCATTCGACAAACTGAATATCGATAGATCCAATATTACGGTGGTCACGATGCCTTGTTTCGGTACTACGAAAAGAACGCTACGGAATGCAAACCGTTTGTGTACGGAACTCGATCTTACACTGCGCACCATCGATATCACCGCATCGGTGAATGCCCACTTCAAAGATATCGAGCACGATCCTGCAATACATAATGTGGTATTCGAGAATTCCCAGGCACGTGAAAGAACGCAAGTGCTTATGGATATTGCCAATCAGCAGGGTGCGCTCGTCGTCGGAACGGGCGACTTGTCGGAACTCGCTTTAGGCTGGGCTACCTATAACGGAGATCATATGTCGATGTATGGGGTAAATGCTTCTGTACCGAAAACCTTGGTTCGGCATCTGGTCGATTATTATCGTAGAAGACGATCTGATGGCGATCTTAAGGCAGTACTGAAAGACATTTTGGATACTCCGGTAAGCCCCGAATTATTACCGGCGGTCGAGGGCAAGATGGTTCAGCCTACCGAAGAGATCGTTGGACCATATGAACTGCACGACTACTTTCTCTATTATATGCTGCGATGGGGCTATGCTCCTGCGAAAATCCTTCGAATCGCAGTGGCGTCGTTCGAGGGAGTATATGACCGTGAGACTATACTGTCTTGGATGAAAGTCTTTTATCATCGATTCTTCACACAGCAATTCAAACGTTCATGTCTTCCCGACGGACCGAAAATCGGATCTATTGCGCTTTCGCCACGGGGTGATTGGCGAATGCCGAGCGACGCGAGTGTTTCAACCTGGAAAGAAGAGTTGGACAGGCTTTGATGATGTTTATATTTTAAGCCTTCGATATATAAACACCCATAGCTGTTTTTCTTACACACGGCTAATTTGTGTCCAATAAAGAATCAAGACGTGCATAATGAATAAAGCAAACTAAAGAATTTGCCAAGTAAATGAAAGAAAATCGATAAAAAAATGTATCCATCGCATTGATACGCTGTTATACTTGCGATACATAAGTTATATCATTATGAAATAAGTTTATGGAAGGAAAAGGTTGTTTAGAGACTATGGGCAAGTTTAGGATTGTAGCACTAATAATATTGGTTTTATTGTCCGGACCTCTGTTCGCGAGAGATTTTTTTGATATGAATCTGGGTCTTTCTGGAGTATATCAGGGAAATCCGACGCTAGCTGCAGATGAGTTTTTTAGCGGAATGGGAACAAAGGAGAATTGGCTGGTAGGCGTCGAGCTCGGAATGAGGGCTTCGTTTATCGATTTGGTTGCGCTCGCGGTTCCCAATGACGGACCTTCGAACGGGTTGATGTTACATACCAGCGGTGGTTTTTCGATTCCCGTTATCACTGATTTTGCGTATCTTGGAGTTGGCGCGGGAATCACGACAGATTTTGAGTTTCCGGAATCCGGAGAGTCGAAAGTGAATGGAAGGTTTGTATCGGATACCGATTTTATCGAGACGGTGAATGATTCTCCGATACATTTTCGAGCGGCGCTCGATTTCCTACTGGGGAACGCGAGTATAGGCTTATCCTATTATTGGGAATCGCAAGCGACGCTGTTGGGTCTGCAGACCCAGGGTGGATGGGCAACATTATTCCAGCCGGGCGAAAGGGCTAATTTGGCGGTCGTCCTGCGGTTAACGGTGTTTTAGGTCTCACGACCGGCCTCAGTCCGGCGTGAATGAAATAGAAAATAGGGGGAATTCCCCAAAAGAGAGGGTATTATGAAAAAGAGACTTTTGGTACTGTTCCTAATTCTCGCACTAATCCCGGCAGCAGTTTTTGCTGATTTCTTTGACTTTGGAATTGGTGCTACTGCTCAGTTCATCGGCAATTTTGACTTGACCGACACAGAAGACTTTGACTGGAGTCTTCTCGGCGATGTCAAAAATTATGGATTCGGAGCAGATATAAGAACCCGTGTCATGTTCGTAGAACTTGACGTGACAGGGTTGTACAATCAAAGACAATATAACAGCACGGATTATCATGAGATTTCCGGACTGATTACCGGCGGACTTTCGCTTGATCTGCTTGGGCTAGTTCGTATTGGATTGGGCATGGGACCCCGCGTAAACGTTTGGATCAATCAGGACGACGGTTCGGTAATGGTCTATAACCAAAACGGAGTTTTAGACGCTTCGACCGATTTCGCCGATGCGTTTATGAACGCCCCGATGACCTACCGCGCTACCGCCGATGTTAAGTTAGGCAACCTGCTCGTAGGATTGAATTATATTGTCGATTCCAGCGGATTTACGTTTGAGAATCCCGATACGACAAAATTGGCCCCCAATTTCGATGCCGGCCGCATCGGAGCTTCCGCAACTTTCATCTTGTTCTAGAGGGCATAACGTGAACCGACCGGCCCCGTTCTGCAAAAACGGGGCCGACCGTTCATTATGGAGAAGTAGATGTCTAAGCGCCTTATCATCGTAGTTTTATTATTCTTACTCTCTGTTTTTGCTCTCGGTGCCGATTTTCTTGATTTTGGTGCAGGTCCGTTTATCCAATACACTAAGAATCCTTTTTCGCCAGAGACGACATATGTCGATTGGATCGATAGCAGGAACTACCTGCGCGGTTATGATATCAGAACGCGTATAGGCTGGGCAGAATTCGACACACAGGTATTAATCGTACAAGGCAATATTATCGATGTCGGTGAAGATCACAAACCAGTTTATGAAGATGACATCTCGCAAAAAATATATGGTACGAGTTCAATCGGGTTTTCGACAGAAGTTGCAGCCTTCACGAAATTAGGAATATTTTTAGGATTCCCGATGGGTTACTCCATCGGCAGTACTTCTTCCCATTTCTGGATGGGAACTCAAGACAACGTGTATAGCGAGTCCGACATCCTTGAATTTATCAAGGACATCACGTTTAGCTATCGGATGAAGCTTGACGTCCGTATCGGACATTTTATCCTCAGTTTGGCCTATCAAGTTCCCTCAAGCGGATTTTCAATGCGAAATTTCAATCAGTATAGCCTGATTCCCGATTGGGATAACCAGAAAATCGGGTTCTCCCTCGTCAGTCTATTCTTGTAGCTTATAGCTTAATATTTTCCAGTATGCTACTATTATTGCCTATACTAGGAGTCTGATTATGAAGAAATTCGGATTCTTTCGCGCGTTGCTTAGCGCTTTAGTCATCGCAACGCTGATTTTTTTTGCATTGTATTTCTTTGCTCCGTCGGTTGCAAACGAAGCCTTCGGTACGAGTTGGCAAAGCAGGCAGGACGAGAAAGCCGTTCAGGCAGTCATTGAAGATATTCTTGAAAAAGCCAATGTACCTCAGGAAAGCGTTGAAGCGTACGTTAAACGCCTTAAAGATCCCTCAGTTCAGCGAGCATTGTCCGATTCAGTTCAGGAAGGCAAAGATGCAGTAGTAAATTTTCTCGCAGATATTGGCGAAGAAATTGACCTTAAGGCGATCGACGCACAGGATTTCAAACAACGAATTGCCGATACGTTTTCTTCTTCATCCATTGCAGCTTTCTCGAAACGCCAATGGTCTGCAATCCAGCGATTGTTCGGGGGAATTTTTGAGAAGTAATAATGATTGTTGAAATGCTTGGCACAGGAACTTCCCACGGAGTTCCCCGAATCGGATGTGATTGTCCCGTATGTACCTCTTTAGACCCCAAAGACAAGAGAATGAGATCCTCGATATGGGTACGTGACAAGGACGTTTCGGTAGTAATCGACACGGGCCCCGAGTTCAGACTGCAGGCCGTTCGTGCTCGAATCAAACATCTCGATGCGGTGTTCTACACACATAATCATGCCGATCATCTCAACGGGATTGATGATCTGCGTGCGTTTACGGAACAAAAATCCCTGAAGGTGTATGGACCAGTGCAGGTATTGGAAGATATCGAGCGCCGTTTTTCCTATGCGGTGGGTAATAATCCATGGCATGGCGGACTTCCTCAGTTACAACTGGCAGAGGTTCCTATCGAAGGAATAACGGTGGGATCGCTTACCTTCATCCCGATTCCGCTCGTTCACGGATGCCGCGAGGTGTTTGGATATCGGATCGGAAATTTCGCCTATCTTTCCGATTGCAAGAAGATACCCGAAAATAGTATCAAGTTGTTAGGCGGGATAGATACGATAGTAATCGATGCACTACGCAAGGATCCCCATCCTACGCATATGAATGTCCAGGAAGCTCTTGAAGCTGCCCGGAATCTCGGAGCGAAAGAGGTCTATCTTACTCATATGACGCACCGCTTATCTCATGCGGATTTAGAGCGAAGTCTTCCACAGGGCTGTCATCCGGCTTATGATGGTCTTATCATAGACCTGTAAATGTACGAGGAGGTATTTCTATGGCAGATAAGGCCGACCGACGGCCGAAGCTCTATATCATCGACGGCTACAGCCTGGTTTACCGTTCTTATTTTGCCTTCATAAACCGTCCTCTCAGGGATCTGGAGGGAAACAACGTTTCTGCGCTGTTCGGTTTTTTTAATACGCTACTGATGCTCGTGCGCCAATACAGTCCCGACTATCTTGCTGTTGCAATGGACACGGCGACCCCGACTTTCAGACATATCAAATATCCTCCATATAAAGCCAACAGAGAAAGCGCCCCGCAAGATCTTCACGAACAGGTTCCAAAAATCATCGAGATTCTCGAAGCGGCGAATATACCTCAGATTGGCAAGGACGGATGGGAAGCCGATGATGTAATCGCATCACTAGTGAGTTTGGCATCCGAACAAGAAATTGATTCTGTGATGGTAACAGGTGACAAGGATTTACTGCAGCTTGTTGATGAACGGGTCACTGCACTTCGTCCACCGAAAAAAGGCGAAAAAGATTATCGCCTTTTTACCGCCCGTGAAGTGGTTGAAGAATTCGGGATTGAACCAAACCAGATAGTCGATTATCTGGCGTTGATCGGGGACTCATCGGATAATGTCCCCGGTGTTGCGGGAATTGGTCCGAAAGGAGCGGTAAAGCTCATACAGGATTATTCTTCGCTTGATGGTATTTATCAGAACATTGGACGATGTTCGACGAGTGTTGCACAGAAGTTAGAAAATTCGCGCGAAAAAGCTTTCTTAAGCCAAGATTTGATCCGACTGCGCTCTGATGCTATGACGCGTGATGAATTTGTAGTCGATCAATTAAGCGTGAAGACTATCGATTGGCATAAAGCAGTTCCTTTTTTAGAAAAGACACAGGCAAGATCACTAATCTCGATCATCGAAGAGATGCATGGCCGTACTTTCTCGGAAGGGACGGTTCAAGTACCGTCTTTTCAACATAAAAAGATTAACGAAGCAGGCACCTATCACGCTGTAACATCGCTAGACGAACTGGAAAAGCTTCTTGATCGAATGTCAAAAAGCGGGAAGATAGCTTTGGATTTCGAGACAACCGGTATCGATGAGATGACCGCAGAGCCGGTAGGCTTTTCTTTTACCGATACCGCTGGCGAAGCCTGGTACGTACCGTTGTTCGCTGAAGGGCGCCCTATTGTGCCGTCAGAAGAAGCAAAGCGGCTACTGTCTCGATGCCTAATCGAGAAAAAAACCGCCGTTATCGGGCAAAACTTAAAATATGATTATAAAATTATGGCACGATGGGGCATCAAAGGCATTCAGCCGTATTTCGATACAATGATAGCTGCCTGGCTTCTCGACGCTGCTTCGGGTTCCTATGGCATGGATCATCTGGCCGAGCGGTATTTAGACGGGTATCGGACCATTCGTTTTAGCGATGTAGTACCAAATAGAGATGGTTGTTTCGCCGATGTTGCCCTCGAACAGGCCACTAGCTATGCTGCCGAAGATGCCGATATTACCTGGAGGCTGTACGAACTGTTTGACTCATTGTTAAAGCAACGCGGCATGCTCGATCTCTTTTATCATCTCGAGATGCCGCTGGTGAAGATTCTCGCCGATATGGAACTGGCAGGACTCACGCTGAACGTCGACAAGCTGACTGAATTTGATAAGGAAGTCGTCGTCCGTATTTCAGAGATCGAACAGCAGATTTATACGCTCTGCGGTAAAGAATTCAACATCAATTCGACTAAGCAGTTACAGCAAGTTCTTTTTGAAGAGAGAAAGCTTCCGGTGGGAAAGAAGAATAAGACAGGATTCTCGACCGATACAGACACGTTGGAACAGCTGGCCTTCATCGATGATGTTCCTCGTTTGATCTTGCAAAACCGCGCATTGGTAAAGCTAAAAAACACCTATATCGATTCGCTACCGACTATGGTCAATACTAAAACTGGTCGTGTACATACATCGTTCGTGCAAACCGGAACGGCCACCGGACGCCTGTCTAGTCGAAACCCGAATTTGCAGAACATACCGATTCGCAGCGATGACGGAAAGCGCATCCGCGATGCATTCGTTGCTCCGGAGGGCTGTCTTTTCCTTTCAGCCGATTATTCTCAGATTGAACTGGTAGTATTGGCTCACATGGCGGATGACAGAGCTTTGAAAGAGGCTTTTGTCAAAGGAGAGGATATCCATCGACATACCGCTGCAGTTATTTTCGATATCCATCCTGAACTGGTGAATACCGATCAGAGACGTATTGCCAAAACGATTAATTTTGGCGTGATGTACGGGATGTCCGCTTTCCGATTGGCAAACGAACTGCAGATACCGCAAAAGGCGGCCAAAGCATTTATCGACGACTATTTTGCACGGTTCCACGGAGTCCAATCGTTTATAGAACGAGTGCAAGCCGACGCTGAGAAAACCGGTAAGGTTGCCACCTTGATGGGTCGTGAGCGTGAAGTTCCCGAAATTCGCAGTCGTAACAGAGTTGAGAAGTCGCAAGCTCAGAGAATCGTAGTCAATACGGTTATCCAAGGTACCGCAGCAGATATTATGAAACTTGCGATGCTCAAGGTAACCGCCCGGATGTGCAGAGAACATACACGCAGTACGTTACTGCTTCAGGTTCACGACGAACTGATTTTCGAAGTCCCTGAAGATGAGATTCTCTCGATGCAATTACTGGTTCGACAAGAGATGGAACATGCCGTAGAGCTTTCGATTCCCCTACGAGTCGGTATGGGAGTGGGTAAAAGCTGGGGGGATCTCAATTGAAGGTAATCGGACTTACCGGCGGCTATTGTGTCGGAAAAAACCAATACGCTGCCGAATTCGCCGCACGCGGATTTCCCATAATCGATGTAGATGTACTCGGACATGAAATTCTCGACGAATGTAAAGAAGATGTTGTCGCGCGTTTTGGTCCTGCAATACGAGACGAAAGAGGAGGTATTGACCGAAAACGTTTGGGAGCAATCGTGTTCGGTAGTGATTCCCTATCTGATCTTGAATCGATACTTCATCCGCATATGGTACGTCGATGTGTCGAACTCATCGAGGATTATCGCGAATCTTCCTCTAAAGCGGTAATTGTCAACGCCGCATTGTTACACAGAATGCATTTGGATGTTTTATGTGATGAGGTATGTTTTATTACAGCGAATCTGCTTGTTCGATATCTGCGTTGCAAAAAACGGGACGGACTTACGATCAGGGCATTTATAAGGAGAATCAATGCTCAAAAAGATATCAAAAGTACCCTTGTCGAATCTGCATCGCACGTCTATGTTATGGACAATTCCTGTCATAGGGGAATTATTCATCGACAAGTCGATGAATTATGCGTTACTATAGGGTTGGATTATGATCGGTAAAGCCAATAGGAAGTGTACTTGTAGATGAAGAGAACCATACTCCCGGTATTATTAGGAATCTCAATAGCTCTCGCTCTCTTCAGCCTTGCTGCTATTATCTATTTCCGGCCTTCTAAGGTTGAAAAGCCAGAGCCAGCTCCGATTACCGTAGCTGTCGAGAAGCCTGTAGAGCCTGCATCCATAGAACAAAAACCCGAAGTACTCCCTTCAGCCGATGAAACGCTTCAGAAGCCGGAAC
>Ga0265294_10007726_pt1 | contig 12687 bp, 12 predicted proteins | sample MunlanPumphouse3_FD_192504 | JGI IMG/M metagenome (GOLD analysis project Ga0265294, IMG submission 192504) | Groundwater microbial communities from a municipal landfill in Southern Ontario, Canada - Pumphouse #3 | ecosystem: Environmental > Aquatic > Deep subsurface > Groundwater | place... | reverse complement strand
CAAGGTTTCCTATAACTAATGATCCACAGATACAGAATCTGTCGAACGCGCTGAATTCAATGTCAGACTCCCTTAAGCTTAGCATCAGGGAGGCGCAGGAGAGGAAAGAGGAACTCTCTCTGCTTGTCGGGGCACTTCCTGTCGGTGTGATACTGATTGATGAAGCAAGAAAAATCCGTTATATGAACAGTGCTGCTTCAAAGATATGCGGAAGGGCAGGCAACGAACCAGCGAGAGGTCTGTCTATAGAGGTGATCCTTCCTTCAGATGAGATGTGCAGCATGCTTGACGAAGAAGACGGAAGAAGGATGATCAGCCTTTCACGTGGCGGAGGCTCAAAAATAGAGATGTCAACGCTTACATTGACACGCGGAAGGATGATAGTACTCGAGGATCTGACGGATAAGATCAAGCTGGACGAAGCCAGGCGTGACTTCTTTATAGATGCGGGACATGAGTTCCAGACTCCGCTGACAGTAATAAGGACGGGTCTTGAGCTTTTGAGATCTGGTGATTCTCTTGCTGATATTGAAGACATAAAAGCAGTTGACAGCATGATCCGTCAGCAGGAACGTATAAGTGGCCTGGTTGAGGATCTTTTGCTTCTGGTGAAACTTGATGTGGACCCCCCGGGAAACAGAAGAGAAGATGTCGATCTCAAAGAGATGATCCGAGACATCGTATCTGACGTCAAAGAACTCCCTGCCAGCAGAAAGATAGAGATAAAAGCATCCCTGCCCGAGGACGATATATTTATCAACACAGTATATGGAGATCTTCGAAGGGCTCTCTTCAATCTGGTCGAAAACGGTGTGAAATACGTATCGTCTTACCGTGAGGCGGATGGAAGGGTCGAAGTAAGAGTCAGGCAGGATGACGGCCGAATTCAGGTGGTCGTGGACGATAATGGCCCGGGAGTAACCGATGAAGAGCGGGATGTAATATTTGAAAGGTTCAGAAGAGGAGACTCGCATCGTGCCAGAAGCCGAAGCTCTGCCGGCGGATACGGTCTTGGACTCTCTATCTCCAGAAAGATCGCGGAACGGGAGGGAGGTTCCCTTGAACTGGGAGGCTCATCTCTCGGAGGTGCATCCTTCATAATGACACTTCCTAAGGCATAACTGACAGGAAGCGAAGAAAAATAACAAACGAAGAGAGAGCCATCGTGCCCTCTCTTCGTTTATTACCCTTTAACTTTCAGAGAAAAGGATCTTAAAGGTCAAAAATTGCAAGGACCTCCGGCTTTTCACTTTTTCCGAGATAACTTCCTATTACAAATACAATTACAGAGATCAGGAGTGTCGGTACTATGGCTGTAGTGCCCGCAATACTGGTCTTTGTAATATTGAACCAGAAAAAGGCTGCGCAGCCTGTGATCATTGAGAGTATCGCACCGGTCGAGTTTGCCTTCCTCCAGTAAAGGCCGAAGAGTGTCGGACAGAAGAATACTGCTTCCAGTCCGCCGAATGCAAAGAGGTTTATCCATACAAGCAGTGAAGGGGGCTTCATCGCAGCAAAGAATACGATGACACCTACTACGCATGTGACAGTGAAGCTCATAGACCTTACTTTAGACGGGGACAGGCGTTCAGGGTCATTCTTTGCAATGTAGTGGAAATACAGGTCCTTGACTATTGCCGCAGAGCACATGATCAGCATCGAATCGACAGTGGACATTATTGCGGCTAGCGGACCTGCAATAAATATTCCGGCCCAGAACGGCGACATCAGCTTAACTGTAAGTGTCGGAACAGCCAGGTCTCCAATTTCTATTCCGGGCACAACTGCCCTTCCCATTGCGCCGATGAGATGCATGGAAAGCATAACGAAACCGACAACGAAGGTGCCAATGACCATGGCGTTGTGGAGGGACTTTGAGTCTTTGAACCCCAGGCATTTCTGCGTTGTCTGAGGCAGACCGAGTATTCCGAATCCCACCAATACCCAGAAGGAAAGTATGAAGGGTTTTGGGATGGAATTCCCCGCTCCGCTTGGTGTCAGGAGACCCGGATCGATGGATCTCAGGGTGTCCATTATGTTGGACACTCCTCCTCCTGCCGAGGTCACTGCGAAGAGCAGCGCTACAGATGCCAGAAGCATCATCACTCCCTGGATCATGTCAGTCAGGACTACCGCTCTGAAGCCGCCGACCGTGGTGTAGATTATTACGGTAATACCGAAAATTATAAGGCCGGTCCGGTAAGAGTATCCTGTTATCGACTCAAAGAGCCTTGCCCCCCCTATGAACTGTGCGAGCATCGAAGCCATGAAGAAGACAAGGAGTGCAATTGATGCCGCGATAACAACATAGTCACTGTTGTAACGGGCCCTGAGGAAGTCAGTGATCGTGACAGCTTTTGTCCTCCTGGCTATCAGGGCGAACCTTTTGCCCAGCACACCAAGAGTAAGAAAAGCCGTTGGTACCTGGATCATAGAAAGGAGTATCCATCCAAGCCCGACTTTGTATGCCACACCCGGTCCTCCGACAAAGCTGCTTGCGCTTATGTAGGTCGTAATGACAGCCATAGCGAGGACAAATCCACCCATTGACCGGCTGCCTATGAAATATTCCTCCATGAATCCCGCTGTGTCTGTTTTTTTTCTTGAGAAAGTGTTTCCCCAGAAGGCTATACCCATTATGAAAGCAAGATAAAGGACAAGAGGCAAAATCATGCCGGCACGGTCAATCATTTTTTGTGACCTCTTTCTTTTCTTCAAGATCAACTTCAGTGAAAAAGAGCCTCACGCATATCCACAGAAGGACAGAAATACCGATGTATCCGACTATGCAGCTGTAAAAAAACCATTCCGGGAAACCAAATATATATCTGTATTCTGATGGATCGTCCCCGAAACTATATGCTGTCACATACCACCATGCGAAAAAGAGAATATATAGGCCGAGTACGATAAATGTCTCTTTTTTTGCGGTTTTCATTATCGCTGAGTTTTTCAAGATCAGTCCTCCCCTGCCGGTTGTCTTTAGGATAAGTATAGACCGTTAAAAGCAAAAACTGTATGATTGTAGCATATTAATTTATATAACGATGTCCTCCCACCGTCTTTCCCGCATGCTACTGATCAGGAAGGACGCTGTTCCTCGAAAGAGGGACATAACAGATCACTATAGCGACTGAACTATTTCGAGTGCGTTTCGAGATCGGGAAACCAGAGCGGCTGTCCCCACCGTCTTTCCCGCATGCAACTGAGCGGGAAACCAGTGGCTTAAAGATTTTAAAAAGACCATTGTGTCTTGCGATGAAAAATTAAAATGAAAAAAAATTTTTTATCACAATCCAGAAAAGGAGTGAATGCTGTGGATCTGAACGAAGCGAAACTAGCAGGGTACGAAAAACTTGGAGAGACTGTATGCAAAAAACTGAACAGCCTCGGATATTCGGCCTGGTATGTGAAAAATAAAGAAGAGGCCCTTAAGGCTGCATTGAAACTTATACCTGAGGGTGCCTCAGTCGGAGTACCGGGCACAGTTACCGTCAGGCAGGTGGGATTGATCGACGAGCTAAAAAAAAGAGGCTCTAAGGTATCTGTCCACTGGGATCCCGATCTCAAGCCGGAAGGAAAAGCTGCCAGGTTTTTGGAGGAACTCTCCTCGGACTGGTTCGTAACTAGCACCAACGCCCTGACTGCCGATGAGGGGGTATTTGTGAATATCGACGGGACAGGCAACAGGGTAGGAGCTATGGCCTGGGCTCCGGGTAAGCTGCTCTATATCGTAGGGATAAACAAGATCACCACAGATATTCCGACCGCTCTTAAAAGGGTCCGTGACGCTGCGACTCCGCCGAATGTCATACGTTTGAACGGAAAGGCTCCCTGTGCATCAGTCGGCCACTGCGTAAACTGCAACAGCACAGAGAGGGTCTGCAGAATAGTCACTATGATGGAACGTCCTCCCTTTGGCAGGGAATGCCATGTCATAATTGTGGGCGAAGAACTGGGGTACTAGCATGAAAGGATATTGGGGCAGGATCCTTTCCATCGACCTGTCCGAAAGCGCCATAACTGCAATAACTCCTGATGAAAGGCTGTACAGGGATTACCTTGGCGGAAGCGGTATAGGTGCCAGGCTTTTGTTCGACATGACAGGACCCGAGACAGACCCACTCGGTCCGGACAACCCGATAATATGGATGACCGGACCATTTACAGGAACGAAGGTACCGACCTCCGGGCGGCACGAGATCACTTCTAAGTCTCCCCTGACCGGAGTATTCGGAGAGAGCGATGCCGGCGGCAGATTTGGGACAGCGTTGAAACGTTCAGGCTGGGACGGCCTTATTGTCAAAGGGATGTCTGATAAGCCTGTCATCATTGTCATAAGGGAAGACAACGTGACCATAGAGCCCGCAGGTGACCTGTGGGGAAAAGATACCTTCTGCACAGACGAACAAATGAAGGAAAGGTTGGGCCCGTCATGTGAGACGTCCTGTATAGGTGTTGCCGGAGAGAGACTGGTACCCATATCATGCATAGGCCATGACGGAGAAAATGCCAGAATGAGCGGAAGGTGTGGATTCGGAGCCGTAATGGGATCCAAGAAACTAAAGGCCGTGGCAGTTATCGGAAACATGGAGACAGAGATAGCTGACCCCAAAAGGCTCATGGCCCAGCAAAAGAAAATGGTCCCGATCATCGTTGAAAAGACAAAGGGTATGCACCTGCTCGGTACAGCCGGAGGAACTGCCGCAGCTGAAAAGATGGGCGACTTTCCTGTACAGAACTGGCGAAGGGGCAACTGGCCGGATGCTGAAAAAATTACCGGACAGGTGATGGCAGACACGATACTGACCAAAAACTACTACTGTGCCTCATGCCCGATCGGATGCGGACGTGATGTAGAGATAAAGAGCGGACGATGGGCAGGAGTCAAAGGTGCCGGCCCGGAATATGAAACGCTCGGGCTCATGGGCGGTTCGTGCCTTGTAAACGACCTTGAGGCAATAACCTACGCTGCGGACCTGTGCAACAGGCACGGGGTGGACACAATTGAGGCAGGCAGCGCGGTTGCCATGGCGATGGAATGTTTTGAAAAGGGATTCCTTTCCCCGGACGAACTTGACGGTATCAGTGCCGAGTGGGGAAGTGCAGAAGCGCTTGTCGCACTAACCGAAAAAATATGTATGGCTGAGGGAGCAGGAAAGCTTCTTGGTCTCGGTGTGGCAGGAATGGCAAAAAAAATCCCAGGCGCCGAGAGTTTTGCGATCCATGTCAAGGGCCTCACTCTGCCGGCACACGACCCCCGCTGTTTCAATACGATGGCAGTGGGATACGCCACAAGCAACAGGGGCGCCTGCCATCTTGCGAGCTCTGCTTATTTCTTTGAAAAGACTGCCGTCATGCCGGAGTTTGGGTATGAAAAACCGCGTGCCAGATACACGGAAGGCGGAGAAGGACTTCTTAACTTTCACGCCCAGAATCTCATGGGGCTGATGGACTCCCTTAAGATGTGCAAGTTTACGATTTACGGCGGTGTCAATGTGACCGAGATCTGCGAATGGTATGAAGCGGTAACAGGCGTCAAGACGTCAGTCAAAGAAATGGCTGAGACAGGAGAGAGGATATTCAACCTTAAGCGGCTGTACAACATCAGGCTGGGTCTTAGGAGGAAAGACGACAGACTGCCGGAGCGTATCCTTTCTACCCCGCGCAGGGATGAGGGAACAGGAGATTACACTCCCGACCTTGAACCTATGCTCGATGAATATTACAGAGTACGCGGATGGGACAATGACGGAGTCCCAAAACCGGAGACCGTAGAAAGGCTTGGACTCAACGAAAAGTTTTTTTAGGTAAAAACATGCATATGATAGGGCTGAAACTTTAATTTAAAATAGTTCCAGCCCTTTTTTAAAGCCCCAAATTACTGTTTGTCTTTGTTCAAAAGGAGTGCTTTTTTTGATCAGACTGAAGATAAGACCCGAGTATGAAGACCTTTACAACATTGTTGGGGACTCCCTGCCTCTTCCGTTGAAGGGGGAGACAATAAGGGAATATGTTGCAAGGTCCGGAGCCGGAAAAGAAGAAAATATCCTTCCGGTAGTCAATGACAGGGCAAAACCGTGGAACTACATCTTTTCTGACGGGGATGTCCTTGAGATCTATCCTATGGCAGCAAGCGGCTGAAGAGGGTCAAAAGTTATTCTGACGGCATTCCCTTATCAGGGATGTTTTCTGGATAGACCAATATAAGGTATTCATTTCCTTCCTGATCTGTCAGCAGGGATTCTTCAGCTTCTATGAGAGCAGGAACTTTTTTTTGTTCATCAGGAAATCTGAAGATGTGGACCTTGCCAAGAGCAATCAGGCTGCCGCTTTTGATGGCGGCGGCAATAGACCGGGATCCCTCTCCGTCTTCATACTCAACCCTGCCGTCGTTGTATATTTTTGCCCTTACTTCTGCTGATCGTGGGCTTCTTGAGTTCCATCCGGAACTTACGGATGAGATAACTTCGATGTGGCTTTCTTTATTATTGAAATTTACTTTGACTACCCAGTTTCCTTTTATTTTCATGTGGTCGATGATCAGTTCAGTCTCGTCACTGTTAAATCTTGCCCAGATCCCGGGCTCTCTGGCAGTCTTATCTGAAAACAGGGACACGGCAGAAACAGCAAGCAGCCTTACCTGTTTCTGTTCGTGCGCCTCATATGCAGGTTTTGTATATATCCTGTAGCCTATGAAAAATAACGAGGCTATGAATACAAGAGCAAAGATGGAAGCTATTATTTTCTGGAGAGGGGGCAATTTGTTATCTTTCATAATGTGAAGATTATACTCTAAATATGCTTTTGGATCGTCTCCGGAGCAATTTTGATTTGGTATCCCGGAGAGCTGATATAAAGTGGTAGAATAAACGGCGGTGATGAAAATGGACACAAAAATGGTCAGGGATGAACTCTGGCTCCTAAGCTCTCTTCTAAAATGGTCTTTCTTCTCTATCATGGCAGGTGTGGTCGTAGGTACAGTTGCAGCAGGATTTCTGATATCGCTTGACTGGGCTGTTGAATACGTTTCTTCTTTAAGCAATTGGAGATACCTGCTTATTTTCCCCGCGCTGCTCTTCAGTTTATATTTTGTGCGGATCCTTGCGCCTGAAGCAGCAGGCCACGGAACAGAGAAAGTTATCGACGCAGTCCATCGAAGGGCAGGCATTATTGACATAAAGGTCGTCCCTGTAAAGCTTATAGCGACAATAGTGACCATAGCTGCGGGCGGCTCGGCAGGAAAAGAAGGACCTTGTGCGCAAATAGGCGCAGGGCTGATGTACGGTCTTTCCAAGATATTCAGACTTGATGAATCTGACAGGAAGAAGCTTGTAATATGTGGTATCTCTGCAGGTTTTTCTGCAGTTTTCGGGACTCCCATAACAGGCGCGGTCTTTGGAGTGGAGGTACTGTTTGTGGGGCAGATGTTCTATGATGTTCTGCTTCCCTCGTTCATAAGCGGAATAGTATCATGCTTTGTCGCAGCATACCTCGGTGCAGGCCATCTTCCGGAGTTTGCCATAAATGTCCCTTTGCTTGCTCCAAGTCTGATCGGTTGGTCGTTGTTTGCAGGCCTCTTTTTTGGTGCTGTTTCAGTCTTCCACATAGAATGTCTCCATGCGGTAGACAAGAAATTTAAATCTTTAAACATAGCTGAATGGCAGAAACCGCTTCTTGGGGGGGCAGTACTTCTTGCAATGAGCGCACTGTTCGGAAGCAGGTACCTTGGGCTTGGAATGGACACTGTAGATGAGGCAATAAGGGGAGGAAACATCCCGTTCGCTGCGTTTGCGCTGAAGTCTTTTGCAATGGCGGTGACGCTGTCATGCGGAGGAAGCGGAGGAGTGCTTACCCCTACACTCTTCGTCGGCGCCGCTGCAGGGTCACTTTTTGGAAATATATTTGGTCTTGATCCATCGGTAGGCAGTGCTCTGGGGCTTGCAGGAGTACTTGCAGGTTCTACCAACACGCCGATAGCATCAACTATCCTGGCTATGGAACTTTTTGGAGCTCCGATAGCTCCTTTCGCGGGCCTGGTGTGCGCTGTCTCTTATGTTGTCGCGGGTCACAGGAGCTTATATCCAAGCCAGGTCATGCTGAGGCCTAAGACAAGGACCTTCGTGAGGCGCAGAGTAGGTGGAAAGACCATGATAACAGGCCGTTTCGAAGGTTTATCGTACAGCAGGATAATTCGTTTCCACCTGGACAAGATTTTGAACAAAATAATCAAAAGAAAATAACCGGCATTCCTAAAGGTGGTCTAAGCGTGGACTTTGATAAGATACCGAAAAAAACCATCAACAACATACTGACTGTCGTTGCCGTAGTATTTTTGATGTTCTGGGCATGGAAATGGTTTGGTCCGGGATCTGCCGAAATAAGGCAGAGCGGTGAGTTGGAGCTTAAAAGGACAGGGCTTAGCTTCACAGATCTGATCTGGATAAGTGTTGCAGTAACATCAGGAGGTTATCTGCTTTGGAGGGGGCTTACGGCTCTTTTCTGGCATAAGTATTTCAAAGACACAACTCCCCCGGATGGACCGGAGGAGTAGTTCTTAAAGCCTGTGATAATCGGAGACTTCAATGGCTTTTTCTGCGGCGATAGATCTTACTTTTTCTTCATCCTCGCAGGGATAACTGCAGGCAAGTCCGCAGCTGGAAGAGATCTCCCTTGGTACCGGAACGATCTTTACCTTCAAGCCGACACTCCTGCAGGATTTCTCAAAGAACAAAGCCATGTGAGTTGTGTCAAAGGTTGCTATGCAATCCATACGGGTCTACCGCCCTTCGAAGTCGAATTATCTTTATTCCGCAATTATACGTGGACTTCAGATATATTGACAGGTAAAATTCACTAGTTGACTTATTACGTTCCATTTTGTTGAACCAACCAAGAGGGGGTAAAGGAATTATGTTTCAAGCAAGAAAAATAACATTTACTGTTTTGGCCGTGCTGTTCCTTTCTTTTTATATCGCAGGTGCGGCATATGCTCAGGATGTAATGGGATGTGTTGATCCACAGAGGATCATGTTCCAGCATCCGAAGTTCGAGCAGATACAGAAACAGGTTCGCGATGTAACTAACAAAAAACAGGAAGAGGCCAAGGCCGCCATCGAAAAAGAGACCGATGACAAAAAAAAGGGTCAGATCTTTCAGGACAAAAGAACAGAGGCTGCAAATGAAGAGAGAAAACTTATGGAGCCTCTATTCAAAGACATAAACCTAGCGATACGAACAGTTGCAAATGCTAAGAAGATAACTGTTGTAGTTGATAAAGGCGCAGTTTTCTTCGGCGGGACAGATATCACAGACGACGTGATCGCCGAACTGAAAAAGAAACAATAAGCTGAATCAAAATAATAAATCCTTATGCCCCGTCGCCTTATTGCGTACGGGGCCTTTTCATGCTTCAAAATGATGAATTTTTAGGATCAGACAGGTCAAAAGGAATGGGTTTTGATATACTTGTCAATATCAAGAGTTGAGGAGGTAAGAAATCATGTCATGTAATATGAATATCGATATACAGCAGGTGACTATACCGGATGAATGCAACATCATAATAGGGCAAAGCCATTTCATTAAGACAGTTGAAGACATCTTTGAGGCACTTGTAACATCTTCGCCCTCTGTCGAATTCGGGATAGCATTCTGTGAGGCTTCCGGTGACTGTCTCGTAAGGCACGACGGAAACAAAAAAGATCTTGAAGATGCGGCGATCGAAAACGCAAAGGCGATCAACGCGGGTCACGTATTCGTTGTGATCTTAAGAAACGCTTTTCCGATCAACGTTCTTGACAGGATCAAAAATGTGCAGGAAGTCTGCCGAGTCTTTGCCGCGACTGCAAATCCTCTTCAGGTGCTTGTAGCTGAAACAGAGCAGGGCAGGGGAGTCATAGGAGTAATAGACGGATCAAAAACAGTTGGCGTTGAAGATGAAAATGGTCAGAATTGGAGAAAAGGCCTTCTTCGCAACATAATAGGATACAAGAGATAAGCTTATTTTGTCTGAATAAAATAAGCAGGCCTTCCTGATCATTAAGGGTGCCTGCTTGTTATTATATATACTGTTTTTTTGATCTTATCCCGATAAGTACGCAAGCGGCGGAAACGGCGAGTCCTGCGAAGAGCGGGTCTCCCGGCAAGGATGCGCCCCCCCAGAGGATGGTTCCGGAGAGTCCTGCGACCGAAGATGCAAGTGCCCATTTGGGAGATAAGGAATCAGGGCGCATGACAGCTGCCGCGAAAGGCAGGAAGGTACCGGCCCCCCTAAGTCCCATGCTCAGGTAGCTCCATTCCAGTATCATAGAACCGGCTCCCGTTATCCCCGCTAAGGCTGCAGCTGCAACTATTGCGCCTATCAGCAGGCGATGGATCATAATTTCTTTTTCCCTGTGCTTTTGAATGAATTTTTCCGGGATAAGGTTCTTGACAATATTTGTCGATATCCCGAGGATAAGTCCCGATGCACAGCCTATAACAGTGATCAGTATTCCTCCCCATATGATCCCTCCCAGAAATGGAGGAAAAGAGTCCGTTATAAACCAGGAAAGGACTTCATCAGGCCTCATTTCAATGCCTCTGGCCTTCACTGAGAGACCTATCCAGGCTCCAAGAAATCCCATAGGAGGCATTAGGACCGCCGAAGCGAAAGCTCCCCTTTTTGCTGTCCGGGCGTCTTTTGCTGCGGCAAGGGACTGAATGTAGATCTGTGTGGTGAAAACTCCGACTACCATTGAGGCTAAGTATCCCATTTCAGGTACAAAACCTCTTCCAAACGGGTTGAACCAGGGATGAAAATCCAGTTGTGAAGCCACAAAACTAAAAGTTCCACCCTTTATTATCGCCATAACGAAGCAGGAAATGAGGACAAAATAGAGCAGGATGATCTTTGCTCCGCCCAGTGTACTGAAGCTTTTCAAGCCTCCGGCAGCTATAAAGCCGATTATTGAAAGGCCGGCTAGCAGAGATGCTGTGGATGAAGAGACAGGGAAAAGGCCTTTCAGCAGTGCAATGCATGACAAAAACTGTGCGGATATAGATATGAAAGTGCCAAGAGTGGATGAGATCGTTGCAGTCAATGAAATAGACCTGCCGCAGATGCTATCTTTGCCTCCGTAGCTTTTTGCAAGGTAATCCGCAACTGTAGTAATATCTGAATTCCTCAGAGGGACGGCGAACCTTAGCCCCAGCAGCAAACAGCCTATCCCTCCTCCGAGCGTAAACCAGACAGCAGTCATTCCATGGCTGTAGGCCATCTGTACAGTACCGACAGTGGATGCCCCTCCTACCAGTGCTCCGAGAAGGATACCGGTAACGCCCGCGGCAGAAGACTTTCTCCCACCGAGAGAGTAATCTTTGGGATCGGATGTCCTTGTGCCTATGAAGGTCCCTGCCGCTACAAATATTGCGAGGGTCGATATGGCTGCCAGGTAAAAATAAAACAAAGTGCCACCCCATCTCTTATTACGGTGATATATTACCTCTTTTGAGGTTTGCGCGCTATTATATCACTTGTAGTTGGTGCGGCGCTCTGATATTCTCTATGCGGAGGATCAAAACATGGCAAAAAAGGATATGAACAGGTACAAGTGCAGTGAGTGCGGATACGTAAGCCTTACCATGGTTGGCAAATGCCCTAAGTGCGGTGTATGGGGAAGCATGGAAGAGGAAGCGCCTATTCCCATGACTAAGGATGGCAGGCCGGCAGATGCTAAGGCTGCATCACCCCTTCGCGGACTTGATGTTGAGGAACAGGAAAGAGTCCCGTCAGGTATCGGCGAGCTGGACAGGGTACTTGGAGGCGGATGGGTGCCGGGCGGAGTTGTATTGCTTGGAGGAGAACCGGGGGTAGGGAAGTCCACTCTTCTGCTTCAGGTATGTGCAAAAATGGCACATAACGGCAAAAAAGTCCTTTATATATCGGGAGAAGAATCTTCCGGGCAGCTTGCTCTCAGGGGAAGAAGGCTGGGTCTTATGCCCGAAGGCCTTTATCTTCTTTGCGAGGATGATCTTGCTTCATGCCTGAAAGCCGCGGAGGAATATGATTTTGTAGTTGTTGACAGTGTACAGGCCTTCAGGGCTGATGCAGAGAACGGCTGGGCAGGATCTCCCAACCAGGTCAGGGGAGTAGCATCCATGGCTGTAGAAATGGCTAAGAACTGCCAGACACCTACAGTTATTGTCGGGCATATAACGAAACAGGGTCAGATAGCGGGGCCCAAGTTGCTTGAACACATGGTCGACGTGGTACTTCTTTTTTCCGGTGAACAGAATTCACCGAACAGGTTGCTCAGAGCAGACAAGAACCGATTCGGAAGCACTGACGAACTCGGAATATTCGAAATGTCCGATAAGGGACTGTCTCCCGTACTGGATCCCAGCAGGCTTTATTGGGACGGCACAGACCTTGGCAGTTCAGGTGTCGCGATCTCGATGGTCCTTGAAGGCTCCCGCTCGCTTGCGGCGGAGATACAGGCACTTGCCTGCAATTCTCCTTTCCCTTATCCAAAACGGACCTCCAGGGGACTTGAGGCCAACAGGCTCCAGCTACTGCTCGCAGTCCTGGAAAAAAGGTGCGGTGTATTTTCAAGGACCAGTGACGTTTATCTAAATATCACGGGCGGTCTGACGCTCAGGGATCCCGCAGCGGACCTTGCCGTATGCGTTTCACTTGCTTCGACT
>Ga0265294_10007725_pt1 | contig 12689 bp, 20 predicted proteins | sample MunlanPumphouse3_FD_192504 | JGI IMG/M metagenome (GOLD analysis project Ga0265294, IMG submission 192504) | Groundwater microbial communities from a municipal landfill in Southern Ontario, Canada - Pumphouse #3 | ecosystem: Environmental > Aquatic > Deep subsurface > Groundwater | place... | reverse complement strand
TACTCAATTCACGCAAATTTTCCTTGTCTGTAAAAGCCATCAACATATCGACAGACAAATATGACCTAAAACGGTCTCTCAAGTCTTTTGCTGTTTTAGTTTGTTTCAGTTTTATATAATTATCTGTTTCATTATTATCATAAATCTCAAAATAATCAGGATGGTTGTAAATTAATTCACTAATATAGTGTTTAGAAAGAAGTAAAATAACATCCTCATTATTATTGTTTTTAAACCAACTAATAAGCATATTACCATATTTCCTTAATTGCTCGAAGCTGACCTTATTTGTATTATTTTTTTCAATCATTTCAATTAATGCGTTTGCAACTAAATCCTCAAGATTAATAAATTTACACATTTTTTATCCCTCCATCAACGCATTTTCAGCAGCATCTCTGGAAAGGAAAATGGTTTTACCGAAATCCTCTAGCTTCCAATTCATATTAGCAATTACAAAATGATTTTTTCCTATTATTGTTATTTCATCAACCTTTTCTTCGTAAATTTCATCTTCAAACTGATCGAAGAAATAAACTGTGTCCCCAATCTTGCAAGGAAGTTCCACTATCCAATCATCCTTCACAAGTTCTATATGGTTAACAAAATACCAATCCCCTCCTATTAACCCACTATGACCATCCTCTTGTTCAAAGGCATCTTGAGCTATAGCCCAATGAGAATCGATCACTAAAGGAAGGCCATATACCCACTCGCCATTATCAACCCGTTTGCCTATAAATTGAATGTTTTTCATGATTTTTCAATCCTTTCAAAGTAAAATATCCCGTCCCACGGCTCAACTGTGATAATCCCGTAATCTTCTGCTACTTTACAGATGTATATGTCTCTGATTCTTTTGTGCAGGGTTGACATCAACTTCCTAAAATATTCAAAAGTATGTCCTCTTTTATAATGGTTGCAACGGCGGCAAGAAGGATTTAGGTTGTCAATATGATCCATGGCATCTTTGGCATCTTTGTCGCCGTCCCAATAAAGGCGTTTCGGCGTAATGTGATCGACCTGCATATCTTCGTAAGTAATTTCTTTGCCGCAGTATGCACAATGGCCAACGTATTTTGCATAAACCTGCTGTCGCTGTGCTTTAGTCATACTCTTTCATCCTCTCAAATTCAATTCGCCATACCCATGGATTGTTTCCCCACAGGTTTTTACTATTTGACTCATCCCATGTATACATGAACCCCACTATCGCAGGTTCTAATATCTTAGTATTTATACAATCAGTACAGCCATATATACCCCTGTTGACGCAATCACAAAGTGTTGGTTCAAAACCTTCGGCAATAGCATCTTCTTCTGTTATATCTTGTAACCGTTCTGGCTGAATACTTTTCACTTTTAGAAATATTCGGGCTGCTTCTTTGGGCATGTGGATTGGAGACCGCCACTTCCAAATAACTTTTTGGTCTTGAAAATCTGTTTTGTAAATATACATATTTTTATTGTCAAACCAACTATCAATAGTTGCGCATGATGTCCACGTTTCACATACCCAAAGAGTATCTCCGGGCTTATAAGGCTGCTCATATGGCCATGAAAGGCAAACTTCCCCGTCGATAGTTATAGGCAGTATAGGTATTGGTTGTGGTTTGATCACCAACCTCGCTTGCGTTTTTCTGCTTTCAAGAATTGCTTTTACATCTTGCCCTGACAAAACAATGGGTTTCATTTCAATACCACAACCTTTGAATAATCAGGATAATAAGTCAAGACTGTCTGTTTGGCGTTCCATTCTTTAACAAACCGAAAAAGTTCTTCTTCGTCAACTATGCAATCCCGGGCATCTTCGTGAGCATCCGAAAGCATGTTGTCTAAAATATCGTCTGCGTTTAATTTATGCTCTCTGGATTCGCAGCAAAATACCCAGTCTGGCGGCTCAATGTCTTCGTCTTCACAGTGCTGCAGCAAATCGTCCACGGATTCAAAATAGCCTTCATTATACCCATAACCGTCTCTTTGCACCCAACCGTCCCATTGGGCGTATGTTAGTTTTTCTGCCTTATCAAACTGACGCTTTTCATAGCACGGTTCACAAACAATTCGATATGACTCTATCTCTTTACCACAATCTTCACAAAGCCTTGGGACACAACATTTTTCAGCTATATCTTTATCAAAATATGCCTTTTTGCAAACTCCGCATTGATACGCTGGTTTCTCGATTATGTTCATTTATTTATCTCCTTTATTTCTTCCAGCTTTTCATCGACTACTATTTCTAAGCATCCTTCAATCTGTTCCCTTATCCGCTCCACCTGCTCCTCTGTTTTGCAGGGGTCTAACAAATCGGAAAGATATAACTGCACCCCTAACGAATTAAAATAGAATACGTCCTTTTTCATGGTTTCTCCGTCCTTTCAAATTTTATTTTCCATACCCAATTTACCCGATTTTGTGTTATACTTAATAAAAGCATGGCCAGCCGGGGGTAACCCGGCATAGGCGCAGGGTAAGCCTTCCTATAAAGGAAGTACCTGTTACGCAACGGCCATGCCTACCTATTGATAACCAGAATAATTAAATTACCAATAGACGCAATAATTACAATAGACCAAACAACAATACCTATTTTGAACCAGAGCATACAACGTCTATAATGCCCTTCTAATTTTTCGTTAATCTCAACTATCCTTTTGTCCGGATCTTCCTCTTTTAGAACATACCATTCCTTCATAGGATATTTTTTCATGGTTTTTCAATCCCCCTATCTTTTCTATCTTTTCTATCTTTTCTTTCTTTTTATTTCTCAGGCGGATATCCTCTGCTAAAGAATGATCCGCCTGAATTCACGGTTCTAGTACAACCAAGGGCCTAGAGTAGTAAAACGTAAACAACATTTATCCTCTACTATATTATACAAACATACCTTATTTTTTCAGCGTTATTCCCATAATTTATTTTTACTTCCCTTATACTTTTCGTAACGAATCCCCGCTTCTTGCAATAAACCCCTCGTCATTTCATCCGGATACTCCCCATCAAAAACAACCCTTTGGATTCCAGCGTTTATGATCATCCTTGCGCAGATGGAGCAGGGGGAATCCGTCACGTATATGGTAGCCCCCTGGGTGGTAACCCCATGCAGGGCAGCCTGAATAACGGCGTTCGCCTCCGCATGTACCGCTCTGCATACTTCATGGCGTTGTCCGGAGGGAACGGCCATCTCCATCCGGATACAACTTAACTCGTCCGTGCAGTGGGCTAAACCAACGGGGGCACCATTGTACCCCGTGGTTAGCAGTTTGTTATCTTTGGTGATTACTGCCCCAACATTACGCCTCAAACAAGTGGATCTTTTTGCTACTACTTTAGCAATACTCATGAAAGTTTCATCCCATGTTGGACGGTTTCTGGTATTCATTATTTCTTCACACCGTCCTTTTCATCTATCAAATCATCCACATTTGCCATAGGCATCTTCTTGAATCCCCATTTTTCAAAGTCTTTAGCTATCTTTTCCCGGGAGTTTTTAATACTATTACTATCATTATCTATACAGGCTCCCAGCAACAGTAAGTAATTCCTAGCATCGGCGAACCGTTGTTTTAAACCTTCTTTGTTGCCGGTACCCCATGCCCAATCAAACCGTTTATTCACGATTGCATTTTTTATGCTTTGGATATGTTTCATTAAGAGGATGAAAGCAACCATAGTATAATCGATTGTGGCCGGCTGATCCCCAATAAAATTAGCTATCTCCCTAAAATTTTGCAAACGATCCTCATCCGAAGAATATTCCCCTGCCTTTATTTCCAGTATACCCCGTTCGTTTTCCTCAAATTCCCTGTACAACTCTAGAAACTTTTTTGGTGGATAAACGTCTTTTTTCCGCATGTTAAATACTCCACACCTTTCTTTCTTTATATTCTTCTTCCTTGCCTTTGTTCCAGTTCTGCACGGGCCTATAAAAGCCTACCACCCGGCTCCATACTTCCGTTTCCTTCTGGCAGTATGGGCAGGTAAACTGTTCCCCGTTTAAATAACCATGATCCTCACATATCGAAAATGTTGGTGTTAGTGAAACATACGGTAGATGATAATTGCTTAATATCCTTTTGATTATCTTTTTACAGGTAGCAAGATCATCTAACCGTTCCCCCAGGTAGGCATGGAACACCGTGCCCCCGGTATATTTAGTTTGGAGCTCGTCCTGCAGGCCTAATGCCTCAAACAAGTCTAACGGCGCATCTACGGGCAATTGAGTTGAGTTGGTATAATACGGTTCTTTTTCGCCGGCGGTAATAATATCGGGATAGAGCTCCTTGTCCAAAAGTGCAAGCCGGTAAGCGGTGCTTTCCGCCGGAGTAGCTTCAAGGTTAAACATCTGCCCCGTTTCCTTTTGGAACCGGACAAGCACTTTGCGTAAATGGTCAATTATAGCTTTAGCCATCTCCTGTCCCAGCGGAGTAGTTATATCTTGTCTGGTGTAGTTGAGAATAGATTCGTTCATGCCGACTATGCCGATAGTATTAAAATGGTTGTCCCAATAACGGCCAAAACGCTGGTAAACAGAATCAAGGTAAAACTTGGAATAGGGGTAAATCCCTTTTGAGGTAAGCTGCTCAAGAACGTCCCGCTTAATCAATAAGCTCTCCTTGGCTAGTTCCGCAAGAGCGGTGAGGCGGTTCATGTAATCGTCCAGCATTATTGCCTTATAGCCTATCCGGGGCAGATTTATCGTTACAACGCCGATAGAGCCGGTCAAGGGGTTTGCCCCAAAAAGCCCCCCGCCCCTTTTTTTAAGTTCCCGGTGATCTATCCTCAAGCGGCAGCACATACTTCTAACATCTTCCGGCGAAAGGTCCGAATTGATAAAATTAGCAAAATAGGGTATCCCGTATTTAGCAGTCATTTCCATGATTTCATCTATAACAGGATTCTCAAAAAAGTCGTTAGTGACGTTATATGTTGGAATGGGGAAGGTAAAAATACGTCCGTCTGAATCCCCGGCCATCATTACTTTACAAAAAGCCTTATTCAGCAGATTCATTTCCTCCTGGAATTCCCCGTATGTTTCTTTCTGCATCTGCCCCCCAATAATAGCCGGCTGGTTGGCCAACGTGCCGGGGACGGTCACATCCATCGTGATATTGATAAAAGGGCTCTGGAAACCTACTCTAGTGGGGACATTGAGGTTAAAAATGAATTCCTGCATAGCCTGTTCCACGTCTCGGTAGCTCAAATTATCATAACGGATGAAGGGGGCGAGGTAGGTGTCGAAGCTGGAAAGGGCCTGGGCCCCGGCAGCTTCACCTTGCAGGGTATAGAAAAAATTAACGATCTGGCCCAGTGCTGCCCGGAAATGTTTTGCCGGAGCGGAGGAAGTCTTTTGCGGTGCGCCCCTGAACCCGTGGAGCAGTATATCCTCCAGGTTCCAACCACAACAATAGGGGGCCAGCAGGCTAAGGTCATGGATATGAAAATCACCGAACCGGTGCGCATCTCTGATATTTTGGGGATAAACCTTTTCCAGCCAATATTTGGAGGTAACAGCGGTAATGATATGGTTGTTCAGCCCTTGCAGAGAATAATTCATATTGCTGTTCTCATTGATCCGCCAATCTTCACCACCCAGGTATTCCTGAACCATTTTTGCAGAATTCAACATCAGGTTTTGGAAGTTTCTAATTTCAGTACGTTGTTGACGATAAAGAATATATGCCTTGGCAGTTTTGGCATGGCCACTTTCAATAAGTACTTCCTCAACGATATCTTGTATTTCTTCAACGGTCGGGATCCCTTTGTTGTTTTTTTGGTAGGCAGCCACAACTTGTCCAGAAAGTTCCTTCGCCCGGATAAAGTCACTACCGCCGACCGCTTTAGCAGCTTTAAAAATAGCAATCGTGATCTTGTCCTGGTCGAAAGGTACTATGTCCCCGCTCCTCTTAATAATTTTGGTGGTTGTCAATAGCTTGCACCTCCTCATAAGTTTGTTCAAAAATATCTGGTTTATAGACGGTTAATTCATCGTTTGTGTCTTTAACGATATAATCATTTTCCGACACTGCACACCAGCCCTTAGACGTCTCAACCTTCCCAGTAATTATTTTTCCGGCATATTGTGACCATAACTGTATTTTATTGTCGGAGTGTCTAACCCAAGGAGGAGCCCCCTTTGAATAATTTTCTTTGGTAAATTGCCACGCATCAACTTCATCCGGCTTTTTACGGTATTTGATTATCTTGTCCCCCACCTTCTTGCCCTTGGTTTTAAATGAAACCGTTGTTGTGGCCCCCATAAAAGCTCCCAGAAAGGCTGCAAAGAATATGGTTAGATATGTCATTGATAAACCCCCTTATATTATTTTCCGCATAGTGGACAAATTTCCGGGAATAACGCCTTAAATTCTGTTTCCTTTTGCTCTATTAACATTTGATTTTTCGCCATAAGCCTCCTTATATTTATAGTTTTGTTTACAACCTGCTGTAATAATTTAAATTGTTTTTCCTTATCCATATAATTCGTAAACTGCAAATCAACCTTATTTAAAACACCTATAGCAGGTAGGACGTGGCTGAAAGAATTTATGGTATTTGTTAGCTGTGTCACTCTGTTTACGATCCTTACCTGCTTTTGGTGACGTTCAAATTCAGTTTGAAAACCAGCATAGGATTTTTCCACTGTTTCATACCCTTGTAACGCTCCCATTACATCCCCTAGGTTTTCTATCTTACCTCTTACTTTTTTGATATGAATAATTAATTGTTTCAGGTTGTCGTTACGTTTCACTTTTTTTAGCCATTCTTTCCCGTCATTTTCAGCCTGCTCTAGTTCTTCCTCTATAATAAGTAGGTTTTCATAACGCTTGATTTGCTCTTTGTGGTTTTCTAGCTCCCCCTGTTCATATACCAAATCGTTATTAGCCTTGGTATGGTTCCTTCTTAAGTTTGACGTTACTGTATCAATATCATCTATAGCAGCGGCCCTATTCAACATCCGGGATGCTTCCCCGGGTGTTTCCTGCAGCAAAAAATGAGGATTCATTTGTTCTTGTATATTTGCGAAATCCATTTGTAGAATGTTTTTAACATCTTCCGGCACATCGGATCCGAATGCTTTTAGCATCTGATCCTGATTGTTGATAATGTACCCGTTTTTAGTAGCTGTTCTGATCCGTTCAACAACGTTTCCTTCCATTGCATGTAAAGCAACCCGGGTACTGCCTCCCCATTCAGATCGGAACACATCCCCCAAGGGTCTGTTTTTAACTACCCAATTAATAGCATTAACAATAACAGATTTACCAGCATCCGATTCCCCAATAATCACGTTTACGCCGGGGACAAATTCCATTACCGTGTTTTTATGACTTTGGAAGTTTTCTATCTCTATTTTCTTCCACATCAGTTATCTCCTCCAAATCAAATAATCTTGGGATGATTGTACTGCTTACAGCAGTTCTACGTAATCTTTTTACTCCTGCTTTTGAAAGGCAGACCGGGCCAATTCCTAAAGCTATGGATTTTGGGTCTTTCAGCACCCTGCCACATACGCTGCATGTATAGGGCACTCCCTTTAATGGTTTAAAAAAGGGCTTAGTCATATCACTATTCCCTTTTCAACAAATCAAAAAAATGCTCAGCGTCCATAACAACCACCGGTTTTATATGATTCCTTTTCACTACCAATAACCAATCAGTTCCATCCACCCGGTTGGCTTCTGCCTGCTTTATCCAAGCTGGGATCGACCAGGTTTCTTGGGATTTGCATTCAACGGAATAGGGGAACCTTTTTTGAGCTTCTCCTATTAGTCTAACATCTGTACCAGATTGTCCCATCTCCCGAGAAGCAATTAATTCATCTTTTCCCCAGGGAATGCCTAACAATTCTGATATTTTTTCACATACCCATTTTTGCAAGTTTCTACCTTTCGCTTTGGCAGAAGATATTTTGATTCTTTTCTTCTTTTTTACCCGTTTAATTTTGATCACCACTTTCGGGGCTTTCTTTCTTCAACAAACTTTTCTTCAATCTCATTCCATAATCCAATAACTTCATTTTTCAGTTTCTGTTCCATATTACCCTGTTCCACTTTTTGAATAGCTTGATCCAACGATCTACCCAGTTTTTCATCCCCAACCTGATACACCGTGTTTTTTGTATTGGTTTTCAAAAACCTTAAATTGGCCCTAATATCATCTATACCATAGTCAAACAGGATAAAAACTTCGGCGGTATTATAGGGCTTCCACACTGAGGATTTAAACACTTCAATATTTGTCTTAATCCCGATAACCCTTTCATGGGCGGTTCCCTTAACGGATCGTTTCATCTTTAGCTTTTGGGAGCTGGAACACCGTAACCGTAAACTGGAATAGAACCCTATAGCCTCCCCACCAGGGCTTTTATACCGCTGTCCATAAGGGCCGGCGTCCAGGTTCTGGCGGATCTGGTTGGAGCAAACTACCAAAACGTTTTGTTGAGTAATTATACGGCAGGTTTTTCTTAATTCCTCACTGAATTCCTTGGCACGCCTCATGCCCATTTTGTCCCCTTCATCTTTTGTCATTTCCAAGTTGGTGGATAAGGCAGCTAACGAATCTGCAAAAACCCCATAAGGGACATCTTCCGGACGATCCTCTGGCACCCATTCCCGGACGGCGTTAAACACTTCTGGGATGGTATCCGGGATTGTGTATTCTATCTGTTCATGTTTCATCCCAAACATAGCAGCAAACTGTTTGTCCAACCTGGCTTCCGGGTCATGGAACATTATCTTCCCATTCTGTCTTTGTACATTACCAGCTATCTGACAAAGCAATACTGTTTTCCCAGCACCAGAAGGGCCAAATATTTCGACTAGGATACCCAGGGGGATCCCCCCCTCCTTAAACCGCCCCCCGCTGATTGCCAAATCTAACAAAGTGGATCCGGTAGAAACAACCTTATTCGTCCCATCATATTGGCTGGCAACGAGTTCTTTTTTACTTTTATCAAGTTTCTTTTCTACTTGTCTGCTCAGTTTCTCCGTTGTTCTTTTCAATCGATAGTCCCCACTTTATATTTTAGTTTGTTGATTATTACGTTAATATGCCTCTCCGCCACTTTACGGCGTTTCAATATCGAATAAATCTCCCTAATATACTTTTCCTGTTCAATCCTGCTTATCTTACCGCTTTCCATTACCCTCCGTTGCCATTCCATTACGGCTTTTTCAGTCAGTATTTCAATAATATATTTTTCCGATTTGTTTATCTTCCTACACCATCCTTCAATAATTTCCTGAAAAATGTTTTGTAGGCTTTTATTGTAATACATGGAAATAAGACGTAAATGGTCAGCAAGAGGCAGGGGGATATATCCCCCCACCAACTTGCTGTTTTTGACTTTGGGTAACTGCTCAATTTTAAACGGATCTCTTTTTTTCATAGTGTCCACTACTTTCTATCCGTTCCTATTTTTTCTAACCTATTTTTTCTAACCTTCGTCTGAGGCATCCATACAGGCCTCCCACACGTCGCATTCGTCACACTCGTCGTATTCTTCACAATCATCCCCGAAGGTATGACCATGTGGGCAGGTATCTTTCTTCTTGCTTTTAGACTTCTTCTTGGTATCTTTTTTTCTTCTGGTTTTCGGTTTTTCTTCCTCTATTTCCTCCTCATCTTCACCCTCATCTTCACCCTCATCTTCACCCTCATCTTCACCCTCATCTTCACCCTCATCTTCACCCTCGTCCTCATCTTCACCCTCATCATCTTCGTCCGTATAGCTATCTATTTCGTCATCGTCAATGTCAAATGGGACGTCATCTTCTGTAATATCTTCATTATCCTCGTCCTCACCTTCCAATTCTTCCGGGGAAAGCCCCCCAAAAAACAACGCTTCTACTGCTTTATAAGTTGGGATAAATAGTATTTCATCCAGATTGGGTACATCATCAAGGATGGATTCCTTGTATGGTTTTTTGCGGTCTATGAAGTCTATACGGGAAGTGTCCGCAAACTTGTTACTGCCAAATTGCTCCTCACTGAACCGGATTCGTAAAGAATAACCTTCTTCAAGATCCGGGAAAGTTTCGTACCTTTCATCTTCCTGGATCTCCTCATTGAGTTTATCCTGGAATAAGAATTGGCTAATATCCCAAATATGAGGTTTTTCATCATAGTTTTTGTTACCTTTGGGCACAACAACATAAAGGTTTCTCATGGATGGTTTGAGTGCTTTGACGGAATCGTCACTCCAGTCCACCCCATCTTTGAGCAACTGCGCCCGGTGTTCACAAATAGGGCATTTTTGTTTTATGCTTGTAGGACAAACTATTGCTTCATTATTCGCCCCAATATTCCTATGCAGCCAATAAGGGCGTTTGTACCAAAGTTCACCGGGGACGGCAATACTGTACTCCTCATCACGATCTGGGTGATTGGTGTCCGTCACTTCATACGGCATAATATCAAGGGAAACTCTGGTACCAGGCTCCTCCTTGAATACATTCACACCTTTGGGCAAGTTCAAATATGCGTATTGATAACCCCTGGATTGTTTTGCAGCATTCCTGCTAACATTACCCCTAAATCTTCTTTTTCTGACTTTACCTTTTGCCATTATGACCATCCCTTTCGTTTCTATTTTTGAAAAACATCCGCATAGTTACAACTTTACCAATATAAGAACATATAGAAAGCAGCATTACATACATAGGTAGGGCAATAACAACCCAGAAAAATATCCGTATAATTTGAGGGTTCATTTATTATAAAACCTCTTTCACTTTTTTTCTTTTATTGTTTCTTTATCTTTTTTACGGTTAATTTTCACTTTTGTGTTTTTTTCTTTTCTTTCCTTTCCCTTTATTTCTTCCCTCCATTCTTCTGCTATATCCCTGGGGGTTTGTGGCCCGGCGAAGTAGGCAACGGACAACAACCGAACAAGGTTTTCTAGTGCTGTTTTCTTCTGATCTATTGCTTTTACTACGCCAATAGCAATATCGTTCTCATATTTAGCCTCTATAAACATCTCAGAAAGCTCCTGGTATTCATTCTGCAGCAGTATCGTACTTTGAATTGCCGCTTCTGTGACTTTGGGGATACCATAGTTTTCAGGGTTTTTCCGTATATCCATTTCTATTTGCGCTTTCCCAACGTCCAAGCGTTCTTTTGCATCATCCATAGCTTTTTTTGTATATGCAGCATGGGAAGCGTAACGCCTCATTAATTCTGCCTGATTTAACCATTCTACATCTAATGCGTTCGGGTCTATCCTGGTATCCTTTTCGTAATTTAATTTCATATTTTTACTCCTTCATGTTCATTTTTTTGCCTTCCATATCCATATTTTTACCCCTCTTTATTTGTTGTATTTTGTTTCTAACATCTTCATCATTTGTTCGCTGACTTCTTCCCTTACTGCACGAAACGCTTCATCAAATGCCTCTTTATAATCATCCTCCTTTTTTAAAGTAACTACCATCCCAGCAGAAGCCTTTGCACTCTCATAATTCCCTAAATTTTTGGTAAAGGAAAACTGTACACTTATCTCTTTAACTTTTACTTTTACTTCCATAATTTGATCCTCCTATTTTATTTTGTAGCAGGGGGCCGGACGCTACCTCCGGCTTGCCGTTGGCATAGCATTTTAAGGCTGATAGATTATTCTACCACGGGTCATGCCCTTGCAACCCTTCGCCTTACGTGTCTGCGGTTTTCCACGCCGCCCCTGCTATATTTTGGACAAGGGGGTAGGGATTTCCACTTGTCGTTTACATTTGTTGTTTACATTCTTTCTCCCTACTACTATTATACAAAGTACCTCAATTTTTACCTAGTTAATTCTTATTTTTCTTTTTCTATAGTTCTTATAATTTTTTCCTTATTTACCTTTGTCCGTTCCTTGACTACATCTTCCACGATTACATAATTTTTATGATCCTTTATCAAGGCCCCCCACCGCTGCGCTTTATTCACATCATAGTAATTGATAAATACCTGTATGTTTTTAGGTGGTTCTGTGCGTCTTAATTTCACCATATTACTCCCCTCCAAATAACACGCTGTAGCAGGCCATTGTCAGCCCAGGGAATCCTGAATTATAAAAAGGATCGATAAATTCTTCCATTACCCCAGCTGCACCTTGGTTTTCCCCATTAAGTAAAATCGATTGGCAATACCCTAAAACGGCACGCCTTACTTGTTCCGGATCTTCTTCCCTTAACCCTTTCAATATATTAGACACCTTTTTCCAAGGGGCTCCCCCGGTTAAGGCCCGGCAAAGTTCTATCGTTTTGGATTGTACTTCTGCCGTCCTTTTTGCCACTTTCATCCGCTTATTTTTTTCTACTGCTAAAACTTGGGATAGAATCTGTAAGGCATTACGGGAATGCCCTAAACTATCTTGAGCGATCTGATCGTATATTTCCTTTGATATGGATTCCCCTTCCGCTTTGACTACCCGGCGTAATAGCATCTTCGTTTCCCGTTCGGATAATGTACTCACCTGGAATTGGGCGCACCGGCCCCTGATAGTTGGTAAAAGTTTTTGAGGATCTGTGGTGCAAAGGATAAAGTAAACGTGTTTAGGCGTATCTTCCAGCATTTTTAGTAATGCAGACATGGCATCACTTGTTAAACGGTGGACTTCGTCCAGGATCCAAACACGGCAAGGGCTCTCTAACGGGTTAAAAGCACTCTGCTGTCTAATATCCCTTATGGTATCTATCCCTCTA
>Ga0265294_10007724_pt1 | contig 12689 bp, 10 predicted proteins | sample MunlanPumphouse3_FD_192504 | JGI IMG/M metagenome (GOLD analysis project Ga0265294, IMG submission 192504) | Groundwater microbial communities from a municipal landfill in Southern Ontario, Canada - Pumphouse #3 | ecosystem: Environmental > Aquatic > Deep subsurface > Groundwater | place... | reverse complement strand
TCCAAGTATGATTCGTTTCCTTTAATTATTTTCATGATAACCACCTATTTCCTATTCATTATAGCATTTATTGGCAACTTAGAAAAACAAATTGACAACAATTTATTAAATAGATAAGAGGTCCCCCAGGGTTTAACCAAAGCGGACCTCTTCTTTTGTTTTAGATACCTCTGCTGCCGAAGCGACGAATAAGCATGCCGATAAAGGTGAAGAGAATAAAGACCAGCAAATTGACGATAACGATGCTTGCGGCGGAAGAGTATTGAGAGAAAGCAAAGAAAGCAACCAAAAAGCAGAAAACCGATATGAACATCGATGATACGATTACTTTCTTAAAGTTATTAAACACACGCATAGAAGTTAAGGCCGGAAAAATTATTAAGCTAGAAATAAGCAATGAACCCATGATACGCATGCCGATAACCACGACGATTGCCGTAAAAATCGATAAGAGGATATTATAGAACCGAGTGTGCATACCCGTAGCTTTGGCAAACGATTCGTCAAACGTAACCGCAAATATCCGATTATAAAACACTATAAAACAAATGATGATGATAGCCGCAAGCGGAACAATCATATATAAATCGGTTTTGGAAGCGGTGGTAATACTGCCGAACATATAGTTGTTAATATCGGCGGTAAAACCGCTTGACAGGCTGCCGGCCAAATAACCGATGGCAAGGGCGCTACTGGAAAGAAGCGCTATCGCCGCATCCGCCTTTATCTTCGTATTTTGTCCCAAGCGGAGAAGGATGTAAGCAGCTACCATGACAATCGGCAAAGCGAATTGCACCGGTGTTTGATTCAGTGCCAGCGCCACCGCAAACGACCCGAACGCCACATGCGATAACCCGTCGCCGATCATCGAATAACGTTTCAAAACCAAAACAACACCCAAAATAGCCGCACAAAGCGAAAGCAAAATTCCCACAAGGAGCGGTTCTTTCATATAGGTAAAAATATCGCGAACTTGTTCAAAAAAGTTAATCATAATTACCCCCTGTGTATTGGGTGCCGATGCCGCTGGCCAGATAGTCGCTAGGAGTTCCGTCAAAGGTAATCGTTTGGTCCACGTGGATGACTTTGGTCGCATGCTTGATGATGGTATTTACGTCATGGGAAATGATGACAATCGTTACACCGTATTCCTTGTTGATTTTATCGAGAATCTCATAAAGGTGCTGAGCCATCATCACATCCAGCCCCGCAAACGGTTCATCCAAAAACAAAATCTTTTCGGTTGAGCATAATGCTCTGGCCAAAAGAACGCGTTGTTGTTGACCGCCTGATAGGGATCTAAAAGGTTTGTTTTTAATATTTTCGATTTCCAATAATTTGATATAGCGCAGCGCCAATTCTTTTTCTTTCTTGCGATAGAAGGGGAACCAACCCAAGCGGTTTAAGCAACCCGACAAAACGATTTCCAAAACGGAGGCCGGAAAATCAGTTTGCACCTCGAGTTTTTGAGGAAGATAACCGATGGATTTCGGTTCGACGGTGCTGTCGTATTTCAGTTTGCCAGAAATTGGGGGAATCAAATTAACGAGGGTTTTGATTAAAGTGGTCTTTCCGCTGCCGTTGCTGCCGACGATGCAAACATAATCGCCGTTGGTGATTTCCAAATTGACATTAGCCAAAACCACTTTATTGTCGTAGCCGACGGCTAAATCATGACAAGTTAATAGTTTCATTCGCATAACCCCCTTTCTAAAGCTTTGATATTATCTTTCATAATGCTGAGGTATGTTGCGCCGTCCTTAAATTCCTGAGGCGTAACATTATGAGCCGAGTGCAAAAGCACCGCTTCGGCATTCGTGTTTTCCACAATTTTTTGACATATCGTATTGGTTAATAATTCTTTTTGATAAATAACCGGTATATCCAATTCATCAATTTCTTTGATCATTTCGATCACTTCATGGATTGAGGGGTCGGTTTCCACCGAACACGTTTCATATACGGAACGGTATTTTAGACCATACTGCTCAACAAAATAATAAAAGGCAAACGGAGCGCCAAAATACAAAGTATCTCTTTTCTTGCGGCTTACCACTTCTTTGATTTCCAAATCTAGTTGTTCCAATTCCGCCAAATAAGCATGGGCGTTTTGTTCATAAAAGGTTTGGTTCGCAGGATCCAATTCAATAACAACTTCCAAGATATCTCTTACAATGGTCATCGCAAAGATTGGATTTATCCAAATGTGCGGATCATAAGTATGAACATGGCCAAAAGGATCGCGATGCGTCTCTTCTTCGTGTTCGTCATGATCGTGGTCGTGGTCTTCAATGATAGCCAAAGGGATATTACGGGAAGCATCGAGTACTTTTAAGGTATCGGGCGCGTTGCGAAGGAGCGTTCCCGCCCATGTTTCCAAACTATCGCCCATATAAATAAAGAGATGAGAACGTTTGATGGTAATAATGTTGTGGGTTGAAGGGTCAAATGAGTGGGCATCTTGTCCCGGAAGAAGCAACATTTTTACTTCAGCTTTGTCCCCCACAATGGTTCTGGAAAAGTCATAAAAAGGAAAACTCGATGTTACAATCGTAAAATCACCTTCCATTTGCGGAAGCGAACAACTGGTTAGTCCCAATATGACAATTAATAAACTAAAAAAGAGCAGTGTTTTTTTCATAGATCACCCTTCTTATTGCTGCATTCATGGCAGGTGCCATATATGATAATTTTGCTTTGATCAATAATAAACTGATATTTCTCCTTGATGTACTGATCGAATTCATCGCATTCGACATGAAGCAGAACCCCGCATTCCAAGCATTTCAAATGAAAATGCTCATGACAGTAATCGCCTTCTTCGATATATTGATAACCGGCGCTCGGCTGATTGTCAATGATAAACTTACGAACCGCGTTTTGTGATACAAGCATATCCAAATACCGGTAAAGCGTAGCTTTGCTTACCGGAGTTTGATTTTGATTAAAAAGTTCAAGCATTTCTTCGGCCGTCAAATGGCGATCTTGATTGGCTTTCAACAAATCAAGAATGATGCTGCGTTGTTTAGTGTGGTAATTGCGGTTCATCTAGGCCATCCTCCCATCAAATTGAGATTCAGTTTCAAATATTATACAATGATTAATCCCGATAGTCAAGAATATGGCTTACTATTTTTGGTAGTAAAAAACAAAGAAAAAAATAAAAAAGCAAGATAACCGAGAAGTGTTATTTAATCTTGCTTTTTAAAAGAATTAAGGTGTAAATAATAAAAGGAAGAATATGAAAAAATCTATTTGGTTGTTGCGATGCCCTTAGTATTTTAACCTTAACTTACTTTTTTATGCATCTTTTAAAGCATTGATTTTTTCTAAATAATAAGGGCTGTCGGTTAACTCATAACCGATTTGCAAAATCTGAAGGGCCGCCTTCTTCGATCCTTTTTCCGTCGCGACTTGCGAGGATTCTTGAATCAAAGCGATGATATCGCGGCTTGGGCCAAGCTGAAGATTGTATTTCTTAAAGATGGCTTGCAAGCCTTCGGAATTGGGAATTTTGATTGTTCCCTCCAGTTGGCTTTCGATTTTGGCAAATACCTCGTTAACATTGAGTTTGGCATCGTAATACCTTGCCACCACCAAACAGGCCACCGCCGGTTCTTTTTGTTTTTGGGCTAAATAATACTTGCCAAGCAGATAATAGCTATGGCCTAAATCGCGTTTTTGGTAAGCCATGTGCATGGCTTTTTCCACCAGTGATTTTACTCGCTGCAAATCATTTTCCATAATGGCGATTTCCCCAAGCATCAGATAAACAATCGAGGCATAAGGATTAAAGCGAACCGATTCATGAAAATATTTCTTGGCCTCCTCAAACTTGCCTTGCGCCATTTGGATAACTCCTAAATTGAAGGCATAGGCACTTACCGGCTCCCTCAAAATCATTGGTTTTTGGGAAATGATAAAACGATTGGATGTCATCAACAAGGTTTCGAAGGGGCCTTGGGGACTGATGTAAGATACATTGGGTGTTTTCAAATTGGAAAGCAAGAAGGAATCTTTCAGAAAAATGAGCGTCTTTTCTGCTTCGGAAAATTCTTTCTTTTGAATAGATTCGATTGCTTCGATAAAAGCTTGTTTCCGGGACTCTGCGCTTCCGCGCAAAAGTTGAAACAAATTCGGCAACTTAGCCCGCGGAACTTTATTAAAATATTCCAAAAGCACTTCCTCCACATTGGGTGAACCGTATTTTAGGATGGCTTTCGCTAGTTCCCCGGGAATTTCCGTTGCAACATCTGCTATATCTTTTCCGTCAATATAGTCTTGAATAATGGTTAATAATCTTTCCAAGTGTTTTCACCTCTTTTTTTCCCCTATAGGTTATCGCCGCCTGAAGACATTCCCTTCCTTTGCGCAACCTCGATTTCCGCCAGTTTATTAGTAATAGACATCCTTGTCAAAATTAATTTTACAATCTTTTCCAATTCCGAACCTTTTCGGTAATCGCTGTTGCATATATAGTTGACACGGTTTTCGCCCAGCAATTTGTGTACTTTGGTCATATCGTCGCCATGATAAAGGGCTATTGATTGCCCCCCGTATTGTTTGACTAATTTCATGCATGGGACATCGGTAATTCCGTCACCCAAGTAGATCATATTTCGATACGGGATGCGTCTGTCTTCATCGGACATATATGTGTTCAAGGTTAAATCGTCCAAGACATCAAGAACGCCTTTACTGATTCGGAAAAGAAATTGCGTTTTGGTGGTAAAGTTGACGATTTGTCTAGGCCAAACCGCATTTCCCCGTTCATTGTAATGGAATTCGCAAGCATAAATCCGTTTGAATTCCTGAGCGATAGCGGTTCCTTCAATGATTTCCTTTAAGCCAGAAGAAATAATGTAGTGTTCAATCTCCAAGCCCAAAGATCTGCCGAATGCATTGATCCGCTCAAACCAGGTGTCTACACCGGGGAAGAATTCCACGTCTTTTCCGAGTTGTTGAAGCGATTCCTTAGTAATTTGCAAATCGTTCTTTTTTGCTTGCTTGTTCATCAAAAGCATATAAGCCAAGATTTTATCCATATTGTATTTATGAGCAATCTTATTGGCTTCCGCCCAAAACTCTTCTGCTTCCATACCGATGCTGGGGATAAAGCCGTATTCCTGCATATCTTTTTCACATAAAGTCTTATCAAAATCATACATTAAAGCAATAATTGTTTTTGCCATTTTTTCTCTCCTTTGTATTCATATTATACACAAAAACGGGATAAATAGCAAATATTTTTGATTAATGCTCAATTTATTGATTGCTTTCGGCGCGTTCTTGGAGTTGAGTGATAATTTCGGAATAGAACTTTTCGTCGATTCGGTATTTCTTTCGATAGAAAAAGTAGCTGCCAACAATGAAAAATAACGGAATTATTAGCATGGTAACAATCAATGAATCCTGCATAAATTTATCGACATTGGTGTTGATATAGTCTTTAATAATGCTACCTTCGATCAACCCCAAGGCCTTGTCTTTTTCCATTTCGGACACATTTTTGTTGATTTGGTACAGTCCTGAAATCAACATTGTGCCGTTCACGAATAGTACATAAATGGCGCTTGCGAGTTTCGTAACAAACGGCTGCAAAGAGAAATTTATGCTTTCGTAACGTTTCCCGAGTTTCCATTGACCGTATTCAATCGTATCGGTTAAGAGCACCAAAACGATTAATTGAATCAATCCTTCCCCGAAGAATAGGATAAAGCCGAAAACCAATAACCCCGCAATCGTTTGAGGGAATACCAAGGTCCAAAAGAGAAAACCCAAGTATCCAATTACCACTAAAATAATCGCCAGTTTAAACATTTGCGACCGGTTAAACCGCTGGGAAAAAAGCGGATAAACGAGCAGCGCTAAGAGTTGCGACCCGCCCAGCGCCAGCGCAAACAGCGAATATTCGAGCCCACCATAATTTAAATAAACGTAATTGAAGTAAAACTGCCCGCAGTTAATTGTGATAAAAAAACCGATGTTGAAAAGCAAAATCGCAAAAGCGATTATCACCAATTGGTCATTTTTAAAAATTACTTTCACCATGGTTTTAAGCGAAATCGTTTCTTTATCCTTTTTAGCTTGATCGATGATGGCATTAGGCCTTTCTTTTACCCCAAAGACCACCAACAATTGGCAGAGGATAAAGAGAACGCCAATAACAATCGCCATCCATTGGAACGCTTTTGAGCCGCTTTTGCTACCGCTATAAAAAATCGGAATTAAAACCACCGAACTGAACGCACCGATATTGGCGCAAATCCGGGCAAGCGACCCAACTTTTTCGCGTTCCTTTTGATCAACCGAAAAGGTGGAATACATGGTCCAATAGGAAATGTCGTTAATGGTGTAAGTCATTTCCCAAAGCAAATAGAGAAAAGCAAACCAGAGTACAAAACCGATGCCCGAAAAGCCAAAATCGGTAAAAAGCAACATCGTTACCAAAGCATTGGTTAAAGCCCCGATTAAAATCCAAGGTTTAAATTTGCCGTATTTGCTTCTGGTGTTTTCGATGATGACACCCATGATCGGGTCGTTGATAGCATCCCAAATCCTTGTAATAATCATGACAATCGAGATGCCGATTAATTCGCCTTTATCCAAGCCCACATAATAACTAAAGTAAATGATTAAATACATGTTAACGAGCGTGTATAACATGTCGCGCCCGATGCCACCGATACTGTAGGTGAATTTATTGCGTACTGATACTTTTTCCGTGATATCCATATTTTTACCTCTTGTGAATTATTTGTGAATTAATCGAATAAATAAACGCGTGCTTCATAAGGTTTCAGCATTTCGGATGTTTGAGGATAATTTTGTAAAATTAGTTTGCCTTTGGTTAAATCACTGTCGTTTAAGTCGGGAATAGCTAAGTCCTTATCCGAAAAGTTTCCGATTACCAGAAGTTTTTTTCCGTCATAATCCCTTAGATAACAATAAATCTTTTGGTGTTTTGGAAGCAATTCTTTAAATGACCCTTCCACCACAATCGGAAATTGTTTTCGTAAGGCAATGATTTTTTGATAATAATAGAAGATTGAATCAGGATTAGCCAAACTGTTTCTGACATTTATTTCTGGATAGTTGGGATTTACTTTAATCCATGGCTTTCCTTCCGTGAACCCGGCATTTTCCGTATCATCCCATTGCATCGGGGTTCTGGCATTGTCGCGGCTCATATAGATAATCTTTTTCATCATCCGTTTATGAGATAAACCCAAGCGTTTGCCTAACCAGTAGATTCGGTGTGTTTCGATATCTTGATAATCGCTAAGGTCAGTAAATTGAGGGTTGGTCATGCCAATTTCTTGCCCTTGGTATATAAAAGGCGTTCCTTGTTGGAAATATAGAACCGTTGCAAGCATGGTGGCTGACTGATAGTGATATCTCTCGCTATCACCAAAACGGCTGACCACCCGCGGTTGGTCATGGTTTTCCCAATACAAAGTATTCCAACCTTTACCGTTAATGGTATCTTGCCATTTAGTCAAAGCATTCATTAACCTTCGCGGTTTAAAGGGACGGATAAACCATTTAAAGAAATTATCCGCACTCATATGATCAAATTGGAAAACCATCGTCAGTTCCTGATTGTCAAAACTGATATAAGCCAACGCGTCTTCCGGTTTGAGGAAAATCGCTTCGCCGACCGTAAAGGCATCGTATTGGTCAAAGACTTCCTTTTTTAATTCTTTAAGGTATTTGTGAATTTGGGGACCATTGATAAAATGTTCGTGGCCGCGAATAAGATGCAATTTGCCTTTCGGATAACCCGGTGTCTTTGATAAAAGATTGATAACGTCGCAACGAAAACCGTCAACGCCAAGATTGAGCCAGTAGCGAATCATTTTTTTGATTTCCGAGCGCAATTCTTTGCATTCCCAGTTCAAGTCCGGCTGTTCTTTGGCAAACAGATGCAAATAGTATTCCTGGGTTGTTTCGTCATATTCCCAAACCGAACCGCCGAACAAACTCATCCAATTGTTCGGTTTTTTCCTGCCTTTTCCTTTTTGCCAATGATAAAATTTTCGATAAGGGTTGTCGGTCGACTTGGCGCTTTCGATAAACCAAGGGTGTTCGTTCGAGGTATGATTGATTACTAAATCCATGACCAGACGCATACCGCGGCGATGAAGTTCGTTGACTAAAGTTTTTAAGTCTTCCAAGGTGCCATAGTCCGGCAATAGATTATAATAATCCGATATATCATAACCATTGTCGACCAGCGGGGAATCGTAAATTGGCGAAAGCCAAATCATATCCACACCAAGCTCTTGCAAATAATCGAGGCGGCTGATGATGCCGGGGATATCGCCGATTCCGTCATTATTGCTGTCTTGAAAACTGCGTGGATAGATTTGATAAACAACACCATTCTTAACCCAATGTTTCATACTCGTCCTCCGAAGAAAAAATTCTAACATAATTGTATCATACATTCTTCGGTTTTGGGACAATTCTTATAATTTAACAAAAAAGAAGCAGTCATAAACGCTTTAGGCATTTATGCTGCTTCCTTTAATCAACAATCGATGTAATTATTCGATTAAGATTTGTTTTGGTGCTGGGATTTCTCGGTTGTTTTTCAAAACGTTGATTTTAAGAACACCGTCTTCCAATTTGACTTTGATATCTTCTTCGGTAACATCGTTCTTTAAACGATAGCTGCGTCTGATTTCGACATTCTTTCTGCCTTTAACATAATAATGGTAGGCATCGTTCTTTTGTTCGCTTTCTTCTTTCTTAACCGCATTCACCGTTAAGATATGGTCGCGAAGTTCAACGTTTATATCTTCTTTCTTAAAGCCGGGAACTTCAATTTCGAAAGTAATCCCTTTTTCATCTTCATAAATATCCGTTCTGGAATCAGCACCAAAGAAGAAACTGTCAAAGACATCATCCCACAAATTGCGTCTTGTTAAATATCTCATTTATGCATTCCTCCTTTTCTTTTTATTATATCGATAAAATTATTGTTTTATTCAATCAAAATAGTTTTTGGCAACATTTTTTCCGGTTTTGAAATACTGATTGCAAGAACACCATCTTCCAATTTCACCTTAATATTGCCTTCATCGATACCGTTTGGAAGTTTGTACTTCCTGGTAAAGATCAAGTTAACACGGCCTTTTTCATAATAGCGGTATTCATTTTCTGCTTCTTCGTTGTCGGCCTTGACATCTATGACAAGATGTCCGTTATCTAATTTGACATTTACGGCTTCCTTTTTTACACCCGGAACCTCGATGTCAATGTAAAATGCTTGATCATCTTCATAGATGTCGGTTTTTGCCACATCTTTTTCTATGCAGCAGCCATCAAAAAATTTGTTTAATAAGTCGAAAGTGGATTCAAATCTCATTTATTATTACCTCCTTTTTCCATTTTCACTAGTATTATAGCATATTTTGTTAGCACTGTCAAGCGTTGAGTGCTAAATTTTTAAAATAATTTTAAATTTTTTAAAAATAAAAATAACCCCACGGGTTTGTGGGGTTATAAATTGATTCTATTCTGAATTTATTGGAGTATCAAAACGATTTCGGTATTGCTGTAATAGATATAATCGCGATCCCCTGATGCGTAAACTTTGACATAACAACCGTCTTGCACTGGAAAAATAATGGTGAAAGTGTCCATATCACTTTCGGAATCGTATACCGGAAGTGAATTTTCAAGTAAGTCTACCATATCCTCAACGGTAAAAAAGCCGTCGCCTGGTACATGGGAGTACAATTTTCCTTGGTAAACAAGTTCATAAAAAGCGTCTTGCACATAATAACGATAGATGTCTAAATTTACTTCATTGTTGCTTATTAGGTTTTCTTCGTAGATCACTTCAATTGGAAATTGGGAATCGACAAAATCGAGAATGGTTTCGAGGTCGTGTTCCGAAATTCCTTCCGGATCCATTTCGCTAACTAATTTGGCAATTTCAAAGGCATTGCGCATATCTCGTTCAAATTCATCAATTTCTTCAGCGGTTACTTCGACGTAGAATTCCTTATACAACGGATTATCCACTAACAAGGTTTTTAAGTTATCTAATAATGTGTCTATTTTCGCATCATTTGTTTCGTAGAATTCGCTAAGCTCCGAAGCAATCAAAATGACGTTTTCAAATGTATATTGTTCGAATAGTCCTTCATTGTATAAATCATTAAGCATTGTTCCGAGTTGTCCGGCAATATCGCCCAATTGAGCAATAATTGTGCCAATTAAATCCATATCAAATGCTTCATCGAATTGCTCTTCGGTTAACAAGTATTTGTCGGGTTCCAATTCTTGGTTATAGAAGTAAAGAACTTTTACAATTCTCTTTGTTAATTCCAAAGTATTGGCGAAATCTTCCTTGGTCAAATTCATAAATGCCGACCAATCAACCATGGATATAATGTCAAATGGCGACTTATTGATTCCGGCATTTCTAAAGAACACAAAGGAGAAAGCCGTCATATCGGAAATGATGGATATTTCTTCAAAAGCGCCAAGGGTAATGTTTTGATCAAGCGTTAGAATATCCCAAATGTCGAAGACTAAATCGAAATCGGTGCCTGATGCATAAGCAAAAATAAACGGAATAACGTCAAAACCTTTGTTGAAGATTAAATCGATAAAGGCATCTTCGATTATTGCGCTGTTTTCCGCAATCACCGGATTATTTTGAATTCTTTGGGCTATTTCGGTAAAGATTTGCAACAATTCTTCTTCGCTTACCACCATCATTAAAGCTTCAATGTCTTCGGATGTGGAGGTAAGTAATACTTCTTTATAAACATTTATCATCGGTACGTAAATGGCACTGACATACTCAAATCCGTTTACCAATGAACTCAACAAGATTTCATATTCGTCTGAAAGCGTTTCGAAATTTTCTGTTCTAAAGTCGAGGGCGAGGATGCCGAGATCTTCAACAACACCTAAGAAAGTATCAAATTCTTCTTGGGTCGGCATTACGTCAAAACTGAAAATCGATTCCACAAAAGCATTCTTGAGTTCAAAAATTTCATATGGCGTAATGTTCGGATTGGAAATCAAGGCATATAATTCTTCCATGTTATTGCTTAAACCGTTTCTTACCAATTTTATCGGAACCATTAATGCTTCCAAAACCGCGGTTTCGTTTTCTTTTAAGTAATCCCCAAGTTCCAACATAAGTTGATAATAGAGTTGGTTTTCTTCGTATCTTTCTTCAAGTTTGACTATTTGTTCTTGATAATATTCGATTTCCTTTTGGTAATCAAGAATTAGCCCGATTTCGTATTCCCTTTCATGAAGATTGTATATTTTGTTCAACTCTTCGTATGGATAAGAATCGAATAAGGAATCAAGTTCGGCGCGCAAATTATATTTTTCGATAAAAGTTTGCATTTTTGAGGTTAAATCAAGTAGCCATGGATATTCGTTTTCCAACATTTCCTGTTCATCAACAATATTCCATTCAATAGCTGCTCTGTATGATTCTAGTGCCGAATAGTAAGTGTGGTAGCTCAAACTATCAAAAAGATTATCATAATAGTAATCGGTGAATAAGTATCTTTCGATTGGCAAAATTTCCTCGCTTAAAGCATTGCGTTGGGTGTAAAGGGCATAAATTTCCGTTCCTTCCACTTCGGCTAAAAGCGCGTTGTATTCGGTTTGAATTTCCTCAATCTTGGTTTCCAACTCGGAAATCATCATTTCGTATTGCTTTTTATAATCTTCTAATTCTTTCTCATTTGGCGTATTTTCTTCATCTGTCAAGAAATAGATTATTGCTCCGCGCAACAATTTTGCCAAATCAAGATTGTCCAAATCGCTGTAAACGACGGAGTCAAGGAAAGTCATCAGATTAGATCCATCATAAAAATGATCGAAGAAAGTTTGGAACAGTTCCAAATAAACCGCATTCTCAAGTCCGGCATATTCATTAATTTTTAAAACAATCTCATCAACAAAGTCGTTAGCAAATTGAACTGCCTCTGCTTCCGAATAATCGTATTTTTGCATGAGATGCAACTTGATTTTGTTTTTGAAAGTTTCCGTACTTAGCGAAATAACGTACTTAACGGAAGCGGATAAGTCGGACGCCAAATAACCTGAGCCAAGTGCTTTGACCTTAATTTGCAAAACCCCTTCCAAATCGCCTAATTGCAAGAGGGCAAAACTGGTTGAAGTGGTGGTCTTGACAATGTCATCAACCACGATTTGGTAGGAAGTGGCACCGGAAACCGCACTCCAAACAATATTATCGCCTTCAATCCGCACATTGGTTGGAGCAGAAAGTTTCTTTGGACCGTCTACGGTAATTTCGTAGGAAACGGATTCCGAATATTTGGAATTTTGGAATTCTTTTGAGTTGCTGATAGCTTTAACTTTAATGGTATGGATTCCCACCGGCAAGTTCAACTTAATTAAATCATAACTCGGCGTTGTGGTATCGTATTCGGTATCATTGATTAATACTTTGTAGCCTTTGGCATTTTCCACGCTATCCCATACCAACACACCGTGCTCATTGATATGAACATTTGTCGGTGCAGGCAAACCTTTGGTGCATGATGTCAAAACGAACAAACTGACCGTAAATACAAAAAGCAATCCCCAAAATTTTAAAAAGTTTCTTTTCAATTTTTTTTCCTCCTTATTTTTTTTTTTTTTTTTTTTAAAAACTTTGACACAAAGTTTTTTTTTTAAAA
>Ga0265294_10007722_pt1 | contig 12692 bp, 13 predicted proteins | sample MunlanPumphouse3_FD_192504 | JGI IMG/M metagenome (GOLD analysis project Ga0265294, IMG submission 192504) | Groundwater microbial communities from a municipal landfill in Southern Ontario, Canada - Pumphouse #3 | ecosystem: Environmental > Aquatic > Deep subsurface > Groundwater | place... | reverse complement strand
AAAGGGTTATACATACATCTGCTGATTTTGATTATGTGCGCACATTGCTCTTTTCCGATGATGTAGTGAACAAAGCTTTAGCAGCACTTAAGGCTGGAGTTACAATAGTTACTGATACTAACATGGCCTGTACTGGGATTAACAAACAGGGCTTAACTAAGCTAGGAGGAAAAGCTGTATGTTTTATGGCTGACACTGACGTAGCTGAACGAGCAAAAAAAGCTGGGTCCACAAGGGCAGCTGCATGTATGGAAAAAGCCTGTTCTATTGCAGGACCCCTTATTGTTGCAGTAGGAAATGCTCCTACCGCCTTGGTGCGTTTAGATGAATTAGTAAAAGAGGGGAAAATTAACCCTGTTTTAGTTATTGGGGTTCCCGTGGGATTTGTGAATGTAGTAGAATCTAAAGAAATAATAATGAAAACAGGCGTTCCTTATATAGTTGCACGGGGGCGTAAAGGCGGCAGCAATGTTGCAGCTGCTATTTGTAATGCCTTAATTTATAGCCTAACACGCAAATAAATTAGCCTTAATATAAATTGACTGCTTTTTGAGGACACTAAATATCTTAGTGTTTAAATCAGACAGATCTACTATAGTAAAGGATGTCTTATGAAAAAAAAATTTGCCTTGATTATGCTCTTAGTTGTTATTTGTTTTAGTATTTTCAAACTATTAGCTTCGTCAGGAAACATTTCAGGAAACAAAATAGGTTATGGGGCAGCTGCCTATAAAGGCAGTAATAACGTAGCTAAATCTACATATTATACACGTCATGACTTCTATAATATGCAATCTAATAATAGTTTAACTATATTGCCTAAATTTAAAACACGGCAGCAAACTACTCCCTTTAGTTGTGGTCCATCTGCTGCTTTGATGGTTATAAAATACTTGTCGCCTTCTACTAATGTTACAGAAGAAGAGTTATGCCAATATATGAGTACTAGTAGGGTGGTAGGTACCAGCACTAAAAATATGATTAAATATTTTAAAAACAATAATTGGACGGTGGAAAGTTGTTATACTCATGATACTCCGGACAATCCTCTTGCTTTTCGAAAATTCGTTTTAGAACATTTAAAAGCTAATATGCCAATATTAGTAGAAAACATTGAATGGGGCGGACATTGGCGTGTTATTATTGGCTACGATACCATGGGTACTAGCAATACAGAAAATGATGTGTTGATTTTTGCCGACCCATATGACACGACTGACCATTATCAAGATGGTTATACATTAGGGTCAGCACATAGATTTTTTACTATGTGGTTCGATGCCCATCTTTATCCCAAAAGCGAACAAAAAAAACAATGGCTTAGTGTAACAACAACTAATAAGTAAAAAATAATAAAATGTTGCAAACCCTGCAATATATTTAGGAGGCATATAATGAAAAAACGCGGATTTGAAAAGATTAATAAATATATTATGGTGGATTTTCCTATGCCAGAGCGCAAAACAAAAACTTCTGCCGGTTATGATTTTTGTCTACCGGAAAAAGTTACTTTGCTGCCCAATAAATTGATGATGGTCCCTACTGGAATTAAGGCCTATATGCAAGACGATGAATACCTTGGCATCCATATTCGCTCTAGTATTGCTATAAAAAAAGCTGTCTGTTTAGTGAATAATGAAGGTATCATTGATTCTGACTATTATAATAACGCTGACAATGAAGGACATATTATGCTGCCCTTACTTAATCGCGGTGAAGGTCCTTTAGTGCTAGAAAAAGGCGAACGTATTGCTCAGGGAATTTTTTACAAGTATTTGACTGTTGATGAAGATAGTTCAGATACAAAGGCTACCCGTGGTGGTGGTTTTGGTAGTACAAAATAATAGTAAAGCAGCTATCTATAAAACAGATAGCTGCTTTTTTACGCTATTATACCTCCGCCCAACACAATATCATCATCATAAAGGACGACGGCTTGACCTGGAGTAATAGCACGTTGGGGGTTGTCAAAAACAAGAAATAATGTGTCATCGTTTGTTTGTTCTACAGTAGCCCACTGTTCTTCTTGATGGTAGCGAATTTTGGCTTTAACCCTTATTGGTCCATCAAGTTTTGGCACTGCTATCATGTTCAAGTCATGTGCAACTAAAGTAGTGGTTAATAAACCTTGAGCATCACAGACGGTAATAGTGTTGTCCACCGGATTTTTTTGGCAAACATAGCAGGGGGTAGGCGAGGATAAACCCAAATTTTTGCGTTGACCTATAGTGTAGTTGATAATACCTTTATGAGTACCAATAATGTTACCTTTTTTATCAACAAAAGCGCCTGGTAGGAAGTTTTGACCGGTATATCTTTCTATAAATTCAGCGTAATTACCACTAGGTACAAAGCAGATATCTTGACTATCATGCTTGTATGCGTTAGCAAAACCATATTCAGCAGCAATTTTTCTTGCTTGTGATTTTAACATACTTCCCAACGGGAAGAGTATATGTGCTAACTGTTGTTGTGTTAAATTGTAGAGAACATAGCTTTGGTCTTTAGTGACGTCTAAACCTTTTTTCAGCAAATACCGTGAGCCATTATTTTCTATGCGGGCATAATGTCCTGTTACAACATAGTCAAAACCTATTTCTTTAGCTCTTTGCAGTAAAGATGTAAATTTAATATACCGATTGCAGTCAAGACAAGGGTTGGGAGTACTACCCGTGCAATAACTTTTAACAAAACGGTCGATTACGTTTTCGTGAAATTTTTCAACAAAATTAAATACATAATAGGGGATACCAAGTTTATAGGCTGCTAATCTAGCATCTTCTACATCAGACAAAGAACAGCAGGTATGACCCTTGCTAAGCCCAAGGTCCTTATTATCATATAGTTTCAATGTTGTACCTATAATTTCATATTTTTTTTCTTGCATAAGTAGAGCCGCTACAGAACTATCAACACCTCCACTCATGGCAATTATAGCTTTTTTATTCATCTTATTTTTCCTCCCAATATTATAAATTGTATTGTTTAGCTAAAATATTAATAATACTATTCCTATTAGATTAATATGATTATAACGCAACAGCAGAATCTGTCAAGTAAATTGCTTATATTTAACGTACAAAAATTAGTTTACAATGTGCCAAAAAATATTGACAAACTGTAATTATATGTTTATACTTAATGCAATATACAGATGATAGAGGAGCGGAAAGCATGAGTACTTCGTTGAGAGTGGTTTCGATGATACGAAGGAAAGGGTTACCGCCGAAGTTTAGTAATAGCCATATTGCTGAGCTGGGTCGCTAACGAATAGTTAGCGGACTGTCGCCAATTATTTGGCGGAGTGCTATCTCAGCGAGTTTTTATTTATTTGCCAGCGTTGGTAGATAAAATACAAGCCAATGAGAGCGCTCATAGGCTTGTATTTTTTTTTAGAAAGGGTGTTCTAAATGATAAACATATTAGTAAATGGTGCTTTGGGCAGAATGGGTAGCGAGGTTGTGCGCACAGTTTTACAGGAAAAAGACATGAATTTGGTTGGTTGTGTTGATATCCACGGAGCAGAAAAAATGGTAGAAGGCCATTTAGTGGAAGAGGATCTCCAAAATGCTTTAGATAAATATAAACCCCAGGTTGTAGTAGATTTTACTAGACCTGATGTGGTAATGAATAATTTGAAAATAATTTTAAGTAACGGCATTCATGCAGTGGTTGGTACTACTGGTTTTACCACGGAAAATTTACAAGAACTTGATGATTTGGCCAAGAATAACAAAGTAGGAATTTTGGTTGCACCAAATTTTGCCATGGGAGCTATTTTGATGATGAAAATTGCTTGTGAAGTAGCTAAGTATTTCCCACAAGTTGAAATCATTGAAATGCATCATGATAAAAAACTAGATGCACCATCGGGAACAGCAATTTTGACTGCACAAAAATTGGCAGAAGTTCGTGGCGGTTATGTGGCTCAAGGGCATCCGGAGGAAGTTGAAAAATTAAGTGGAGCCAGAGGGAATAATTATGAAGGAATGCATATTCACAGCGTAAGATTGCCTGGATTTGTCGCTTCGCAGGAGATAATTTTTGGCAGCGCAGGCGAAACATTAAAAATCCGCAATGATTCTATTAATCGTGAGTGTTATATGCCAGGTGTGATGTTGGGGTGTCGTGCCATGATTTCTAAAATAGGGCTGGTATATGGTTTAGATAAATTACTATAAAATTACTTTTAGGAGGCGACTACTATGAAAAGATATAATTTAGCTATATTAGGGGCAACTGGGGCAGTAGGGCAGGAGTTTATAAAACTTTTAAACGAGCGTGACTTTCCTTTTGACGAATTAAGACTTTTGGCTTCTGCAAAAAGTATTGGTAAACAATATGAAGTAAAGGGAAAAATGTACACGGTGCAAGAAGCTACACAAAACTCATTTAAAGGTATTGATATAGCTCTTTTTGCCGGCGGTTCAATTAGTAAGGAATTTGCGCCTATTGCTGTTAAGGCAGGAGCGGTAGTTATTGATAATTCTAGTACTTTTCGTATGGATCCCCAGGTGCCACTAGTAGTACCTGAAGTTAACCCTGAGGCAATTTTAAAGCACAAAGGCATTATCGCTAATCCTAATTGTTCTACAATTATTATGGTTATGGCTTTAAAGCCCATTTATGACTTGTCGAAAATAAAGAGAATAGTTGTATCAACTTATCAAGCTGCTTCAGGAGCAGGAAAAGATGGTCTTGATGAACTTACGGAGCAGATTAAATCAGTTGCTGCTGGGAAAGAAATGCAAGCAAATATTTTCCCAAGTGCTGGGCAGCCAAAACATTATCCATTAGCTTTGAATGTAATTCCTCAAATTGATATTTTCTTAGAGAATCGTTATACCAAGGAAGAAATGAAAATGGTAAATGAAACAAAGAAAATTTTTGCTGATGATGATATGAGGATTACGGCAACAACCGTTAGAGTTCCTGTATATCGTAGTCATAGCGAAGCCGTTAATATAGAGCTGGAAGATGAATTGGATTTAGGCTTAATTACAGATGCTTTGAATGCTTTTCCAGGTGTGACGGTGCAAGATGATCCTAGCCAGCAAATTTATCCTATGCCCTTATATACTTCCGATAAAAATGATGTTTATGTAGGACGTTTACGTAAGGATGAATCAGCGCCGAGGAGTTATAATTTATGGTGCGTTGGTGATCAAATTCGCAAGGGTGCTGCTCTTAATACATTACAAATTGCTGAAACCATGATTAAAAATGGTTGGCTATAAGGTGGATAAAAGATGAATATAATAGTACAAAAATTCGGTGGAACTTCTGTAGCGACAGTTGAAGCGCGAAATGCTGTTACAAATAAAGTAAAAGAAGCTCAAAAAAAAGGTTATTCACCTGTGCTTGTAGTATCTGCTATGGGAAGAAGGGGTGATCCCTACGCCACTGATACTTTGATTAATGTTCTGAAAGCGTCCAATGCTACAGTAAATAGTCGTGAGATGGATGCTATGATGTGCTGCGGTGAACTTATCTCAGCAGCTGTAGTTGCCGCTACCTTGCAAGCAGCAGGAATTAATGCATTAGCACTAACAGGTGGGCAGGCTGGAATTGTTACTGATGCGCATTTTGGTTCAGCTAAAATTAAAAATATTGACACCTGCCAAATAATGAATCTTTTGGTAGCAGGAGCTGTACCTGTAGTTTGTGGTTTTCAAGGAATTACGGAAAAAAATGGCGATTTTACTACCTTAGGCCGAGGTGGGAGCGATACTTCAGCAGCAGCTTTGGGCGTTGCCTTAAATGCGAAACTCGTAGAAATTTATACCGATGTTGAAGGTATTATGACAGCTGATCCCCGTATTGTTAAAGATGCCAATATCTTGCAAGAAATTTCTTATGGTGAAATTTGCCAAATGGCTCATCAAGGAGCTAAGGTTATTCATCCGCGAGCGGTAGAAATTGCAATGCAAAAAAATATTCCTTTGGTTGTTAAGTCAACGTTTTCCGACGCTTGTGGTACTTTAATAGGTGCAAATTGCTGTTCAAAGATTTGTGGCGAAATTGAGATTAATGAACGCATAGCTAGTGGTGTTACTTACTTGACAGACCTCGTCCAATTTCGCGTTAAATTAGATGATACTGACCTAACTAGTGGTAAAAAGTTGTTTGACGAATTAGCAGCTGGTGGCGTTAGCGTAGGTTGCTTGAATTTACAACCGGAATTAAGCATGTTTGCTGTTTATACTCCAGATAAGAAGAATGCGGAAAATATTTTGCAAAGATTTGCGTATGAATATGAACTTACTGATAACTGTGGTAAAGTTTCCGTTGTGGGTGCTGGAATGCGTGGTGTGACTGGGGTAATGGCAACATTTGTATCTGCCTTAGCGAAAAAAAATATAACAATTTTGCAAACAGTTGACTCAGATACAACGATATCTGCTATAATTGATGATAAATATGTTATTGACGCAGTCCAGGCATTGCATACTGCGTTTAAACTTTAAAAGGAGTGCGATAAAAATGCAAAACCCATATTTTGGCAGATTGTTAACTGCTATGATAACACCATTTAATGCTGATGGCAGTGTGAATTATGCTGGAGCCGCCGATTTTGCTCAGTGGCTTTTGTCTAATGGTTCGGATGGATTAGTTGTTGCCGGAACTACAGGCGAAGCACCTACTATGTCTATAGATGAAAAAAAAGAGCTGTTTATGACTGTTATAAACCGCGTTGGAAGAAAAGCTCCTGTTGTTGTGGGAACGGGTTGCAATGACACAGCGGCAACAATTAAGACTACCAAAATGGCTGAAGAAGTTGGCGCTGACGGAGTTTTGGTTGTAGGACCGTATTATAATAAACCTACACAAAATGGTTTTTATCAACATTTTAAAGCTATTGCTGACTCTACTAATTTGCCAGTTATAGTTTATAATGTGCCTGGGAGAACAGGAAGCAATATCTTGCCGGATACCATCGCCAAACTAGTTAAAGAATGTAAAAATATCGTGGCTATTAAGGAGGCAGGAGGCAATGTTTCTCAAGTAGCCGAACTTTATCGCATTTTACCTAGAGATTTTACTATTTATAGTGGCGATGATCTTTTGATACTTCCCTTTATGTCTGTAGGAGCTACAGGGCTAATTAGCGTACTTAGTAATGTTGGTGGCAAGTTGCTGCAAGATATTATGCTTGCCTATGAAGCCGGTAACGTTAAAGAAGCTGCGGAACTTAACGCCAAAATGTTACCACAAGCAAGAGCTATGTTTATTGTAAGTAATCCTATGCCGATTAAAGAAGCCGTTACTATGCTTACACCATTTGATGCCGGTCCTTTTAGATTGCCGATGTGTTCTTTAACAGCGGATGAACATACAAAATTAGAAGAAGCCTTGAAGGCTAGTGGTCTAATGTAATAAGGCAAAAAATACCTTCCACTATTAGGTGGAAGGTATTTTTTGCCTTATTGTCGAATATTGAAGAAATAAGAATAGGGAGGCAAATACAGTGAAAAGTACAAAAAAATATAGAGAAAATATTACAGGAGAGTATCATGATATAGTGAAAATAACCAATCTACCGGTAAAATGCGAGGTTAAGATTCAAGACGTAATGGGTAGAGGAGTAATAACTTTATTCTCCTTAGCTAAGGAGAATAAACAATGTTAGTAGATTTACATATTCATACGACTGCTTCTGACGGAATTTATACTCCTGAAAATATTTTACAAATGGCTATAGCAGCAAAGTTAGAAACAATTGCTATAACAGATCACGATAATGCGGCCGGTTATATTAGAGCAAGAAAATATATAGAAACACAGGCTTTACAAATTAAATTAATTCCCGGTGTGGAAATAGATACTTATTTCGATGATATGGATGTCCATATTTTAGGTTATCACATTAATCCATATTACAAACCGTTATTAGAAGCTATGGAATGGATTAGAAATGGTCGCATCAAACGTATAGAGCAAATGCTTTCAAACCTTAACTTTTTAGGGTATAGTATTACTCAAGCCGAAGTTACTGCCGAAGCTAAGCAAAGTAAAAGTATTGGAAGACCACATATTGCTAGAGTTATGGTAAAAAAAGGCTATTTCCAAACAGAACAAGCAGTATTTGATGCACTTATCGCTCGTGGTAAGCCGGCTTTTTGTCAGCAAAAAAAAATAAACCCACAAGAAGTTGTAAAACTTATACAAGAAGCGGGAGGAATTACTTTTTTAGCTCATCCCTCTGAATTACGTAGTCATGATTTTGTTAAAAAAGTAATAAAGGCTTGCAGTTTTAACGGGGTTGAAGTATGGCATCCGTCAGCTTACTATTGTCATGAAGTAAATACATGGTTAAATTTAGCAAAAAAACTTAATTTATTAACTAGTGGTGGTTCGGATTTTCATGGAAATAAAGACCGCTATCCAACACAACTTGGTATATTTAAAGTTTCGTATGACAAAGTAAAAAATGTGATAGAATGGAAAGAGTAGAGGTAGTATTTATATCGGCTGTTGCTTAGATAATCTATAAAAGCAAAGGGTAGGTTTACATATGTCCCCACTATGAATTATAATAATGTATCCGGAGGAAAACACACTATGCGGGTAGTTGCATTTGTAGGCCCTAGCGGCACAGGCAAAAGTCATCGTGCTTTAACTGTAGCTCATGATCATCACAGCGAAGCAATTATAGATGACGGTCTTTTAATAAAAGGAACTAAAATTTTGGCAGGAAGTTCTGCTAAAAGTGAACAGAATAAAGTACAAGCCGTTAAGCGTGCAATTTTTATGGATAAAGCACATCGTGATTCTGTAAAAAATGCTTTAACAAAAAGTAAGGTAGAAAACTTGCTGATTATCGGAACTTCTGATAAAATGGCAGATAAGATTTGCGAAAATTTAGCTTTGCCTGCACCTGCTGAATATGTTAGAATACAAGATGTTGCTACTAAGCACGAGATGAACAAGGCTAGAGAAACGCGCCTTAAAGAAGGGAAACATATTGTCCCTGTACCAACAATAGAATTAAAGCCACATTTATCAGGTGTGCTCATAGATTTACCTCATAGACTTTTTAGCCACAAGCAAAAGAAAAAGAAACAAGATGAAAAATCTATTGTAAGACCAACTTTTAGCTATTATGGTAAACTGACGGTTTCTGATTATGTGGTTATTGATATTGTTAAAATTATTATGCAAAAACAGTTTGACGTAGATAAAATTACGGATATACGCGTACGAAGACCGTCAGATGCAAACAAAGGTATGACTATTTATTTAGAATTGGTGTTGTTTTATGGCGTTAATATTTTTAACGTAGTAAAAATAATTCAAAATAAAATTAAAGACAAGGTGGAAATGATGACGGCCATGCCTGTCAGAGAAGTAAATGTTTCTATCAGAAGTTTATCAGTAAAAACGAGAGGGGAAAAGTCATGACATCAACCAATAAACACGAATTAGTACTGTTTTCGGGGTATGCTAAGCTACCTGAAGGTATAACAGCCACAGCGTTATACAAGGTTATTGGCTTAGTAGTTGTTATTGATGTAGAAACCGGCATAATTAAGGAAGCTGATTGTACATTGGCTACAGCATTAGCTTGCAAACAGGTTTCAGGGGTATTAATTGGTCATAATATTTCTAATGGCGTAGAAGAATTACAGCGTGATATGGATCATAAATACCAAGGTAGTGCCAAAAAAGCTGTTGCTACCGCGATTCGTATTATTTATGATAAATATCGCAGTTACAAACTTGAGGAAGAACAAGCATAGATAAGAGCTCTGGGCTTTGCATTTTAATGCAAAGCCCTTTTTATTTTACCTTTTTATGTGCTATACTATAGTTGTATTTGTGAAATTTATGAGGTGAAAAAAATGAAAGCACTATTTGTGGAACCGTTTATGGGTATTAGTGGTAATATGTTTTTGGGCGCTCTTTTAGATTTGGGTGTACCTTTTGCCTACTTAAAAAATGAGTTGGAAAAACTTTCGCTAGGTAAATATGAGCTGGTTTTTAAACGTGTCGATAAATGTGGTATAAATTCTGTTTATTTTGAAGTTGATTTGGCTATACATGAACATTCAACTGAACATGAGCATATTCATAACAATAATCACAATCATGAACATAGAAATCTACGAGATATACTGCAGATAATTACTGCTTCAGGTTTGTCTAACAAAGTAAAAGAACAAGCTTCAGCAGTATTCATGAAGTTGGCAGAAGCTGAAGCTAAGGTTCACGGCAAAGATATTCAAGAAATACATTTCCATGAAGTTGGCGCTGTTGACACTATAATAGATATAGTAGGGTCCGTACTAGCTTTGGAATATTTAAATATTGAAAGAATTTTTGTGGGAGAAATGCAAACTGGGAGAGGATTTGTGCATTGCGCCCATGGTTTGATGCCTATTCCAGCACCTGCTACAGCAGAATTGTTAAAGCGGATGCCATATTATAAGGGCGATATTGAAAAAGAACTAGTAACGCCTACAGGCGCAGCATTAATGTGCGCTTTGGCTCAAGTAGCAACAGAAATGCCTCAGGGATTTGTTTATGAAAACATTGGTTATGGAGCGGGAACGTGGGATTTACCAATACCTAATGTAGTTCGTGTATATTTAGGCGATGTAGAAAATATAGAATCAAGCAATAAAGTACAGGTTGTGGAATGCAATATTGATGATATGTCTAGTCAAATTTTTCCTTACATTATGGAACGAGTTATGCAAACTGGAGCACTAGATGTCTGGCTAAGTAGTATTATTATGAAAAAAGGTAGATTGGCTCATAAACTGTCTGTATTGTGCACAGAAGAACTTTTACCGGAAATAACAGCATTATTGTTTAGTGAAACATCAACTTTAGGGTTAAGATATTATAAAGTAGAACGGGAGACTTTAGAACGTATTTTCATCAAAGTACCGTTTTTGAATAACAGTATAAATGTTAAAGTAGGTAGATTAGCTGGAGAGGTAGTAAATGTTATGCCTGAATTTGAAGATTGCAAAAAAATAGCAGAAGAGCTTGGTTTACCTCTAAAAACAGTACTTAGTAAAGCAGCTGAACAAGGCAGGTTAGTACTTCATGAGCGATTTTGACCAATATATTAAAGGCTTGCAAGAAAAATTTAAGAACTTGAATTTAGATGAATTAAAACTTAAAGATATAAATTATGGCAAACAAATTTTATTGGTTCGGCAGAAGGAAAAAGTTGTGCTTTCGATTTATAATGGAAAAAAGGGCAGAAAAATGGTTTGGGGCGGTACGCCTTCAGTTTTGCAAGACGAAGCAAGGGCATTGGTTAACGGACATAGCAATAAGAATTCGTTTGGTAACAGCCAGACAAGCTATTCCTCTAATACGCCTGAAATAAGTCTTTTGGAAGATATTCCTGGTTTTGACTATTTATGGGTAGGTTCTGATGAATCCGGAAAAGGCGACTTTTTTGGGCCCTTAGTTGTAGCTTCGGTTATGGTAGATAAAGCAATAGCTATACAATTAATGGAAATAGGCGTTAAAGACAGTAAGATGCTAAATGATACTAAAATATGCGAATTAGCTGCTATAATAGAGCGTCTAGCACCTATTCATGTGGTGTTAGCTTTGAAGCCGGAAATGTATAATTTGCGTTATCAGCAGTTGAAGTTCCAAAAACAAAACCTTAATCATTTGTTAGCAAACGGTCACACTGCCGTACTAGCTAACGCATTGGGGCAAAATAGTAGGTGCAAATTTGCCTTAGTTGATCGTTTTACTGTGAAGAATGATATCGCGACGAAGCTACAAGAGCAGTACCCTTTGGTTAAGGTAGTGCAACAACCAAAAGCAGAAGCAGATATAGCTGTTGCCGCTGCTTCCATTTTAGCAAGAGCTAAATTTGTACAAATAATGGATGATTTATCACTTAGCGCTGGAATTGAATTACCTAAAGGTGGCGGTAAAAATGCTACTGAATGCGCCCGAAAAATTTTAGTAGAACAAGGCGAAGATACCCTTAAAAAGTTTGTAAAAATACATTTTGTTAATTATCGGATGCTATTTGATATCTGATAATAGTAGTTTTTGAGATAGTAACTAACGAGGTAATTGTGAAAAAATTAATAATTAACGCCGATGATTTTGGTTTACATGAAGAAATTAATAATGGTATTATTCGTTGTTTTCAAAAAGGTTGCTTGACCAGCACTTCTTTGATGTGTGGAGCTCCTGCCTTTGACCATGCATTAACGTTGTTAAAAGCAAACCCTCTCTTAGGAGTTGGCATTCATCTTACTCTTGTTGGTGGCGTGCCGCCTGTGTTGCCCGCAGAAGAAGTGCCTTCTTTGGTAGATGAAAATGGTTTGTTTTTTTCAGATTATACAGTATTTATTAAAAAATTTTATCTTGGGCAGGTAAAAAAAGAGGAAATAAGGCGAGAATTGGTCGCACAAATGCAAAAAGCAGTGGCAGCAGGAGTGCATTTTACACATATTGATAGTCATCAGCATATGCACGTTCTACCGGGAATAGTACCAATTATTATTGCTTTATGCAAAGAGTTCAATGTCACTGCGGTTAGATTACCACAAGAAGCATATTTTTCTGATTATGGTTATAAAACATCCTTTGGGAGAAAAATTGGCCGGGCAGGATTAACTTTTTGTGCACAATTAGCAGCTAAACAATTTAAAAAAGCTGGTTTAATGTATCCTGATTATTTTTTCGGTATGCTGGCAGGAGGA
>Ga0265294_10007721_pt1 | contig 12695 bp, 8 predicted proteins | sample MunlanPumphouse3_FD_192504 | JGI IMG/M metagenome (GOLD analysis project Ga0265294, IMG submission 192504) | Groundwater microbial communities from a municipal landfill in Southern Ontario, Canada - Pumphouse #3 | ecosystem: Environmental > Aquatic > Deep subsurface > Groundwater | place... | reverse complement strand
TGCTCAAGCTGCAGTGGGCGGATGGAAGAAATGTTATGCTAACGGAAAACCTGCACCTTTTATTATGGTTGCTTTTTCCGGTGCACCTTTGACACAGACAATTTACGGTTTTCTGTTGATGAATTTTATCTCAGCAGCAGCTTTAAGAGGTATTGATCCTCTTCTAGGTATGTCCGTAGGTATTTTCGGTGGAATGGCAATTGGACTTTCTGCATATATGCAGGGAAAAACAGCTGCTAATGCTTGTGATGCTATGGCTGAAACAGGAAAAGGAACTGCAAACTACTTTATCGTAATTGGTATTGTTGAAACAGTTGCTTTGTTTACTTTAGTGTTCTCAATGTTACTTTTAAACGCTTAAGAGATAAATTTAAAAACTTAAATTTATTACACAAAAATACCTTTTATAAGACAAAGAAATTTTTATCCTTTATCTTATTAGGTATTTTTTTTCTTTATTTATTACGGAGAGTTAAATGGAAAAAATTATTTTAGATGTTGATACAGGTCAAGATGATGCTGTAGCCTTGGCATTAGCCAGTGGTTTTATTGATAAATTTAGCATTATGGGAATTATTGCTTCTTATGGAAATCAAGTATTAGACAAAGTAGTCATAAATACATTAAATATGTGTCAGTCTTTAAATCTTAATGTTCCAGTTTATCGAGGGTCTTTTAAACCTTTAATTAGGAAACAGGTAATAGCTGGTGCTATACATGGAAAAACTGGGCTGGATGGTCTAATTTTTGAAAAATTAGAAAAAAAATGTGAAACTAAAAGTGGAATTGATTTTTTAATAGAAACTGTTAACTCTAATCCTGGAGAAGTTACCCTTGTTTTTACTGGACCTTTAACTGATTTGGCTTTAGCGATGCGTTTAGACCCTGATTTTGAGAAAAATGTTAAGAGAGTTGTATTAATGGGAGGTTCAAGTACACAAGGTAATATAACTCCCTCTAGTGAATTTAACATATATGCAGACCCCGAAAGTGCTAGTGTTGTATTTTCTAGTAGTTTAAAAATATTTGTAATGAGTCTTGATGTTACCTTAAAATTAATTTTAAAACCGGAAATTTTAAATATTTATAGAAATTTTGACAATTTAAAAGCTAAGAATTTTTGTCGTGGAATGGATTTTTATACCCAAAGTTGTAAAGAGTATATTCATGATTATCCAGCCATGCATGACCCTTGTTGTGTAGCCTTTTTAATAGAACCTGAAATGTTTACTTTTAAAAAAGTTGATGTAAAAATTGAAACTGAAAGTAAATATTGTTATGGAAGAACGGTAGTAGGTTTTGAAAATAATGAAAGTAATATTTTTTGGGCAACTGAAGTAGATGAGCAAAGGTTTTGGTCTTTATTAGAAAAAGCTTTCAGAAGTTGAAGTCCTTTATTGAAAAATTCTAATGATTGATAGTAAAATGACTCTATGATAGCTAAAATTGGAAAAATAGAAATTGGGGAAAATAATCCTATTACTGTACAGACAATGTATGATCGCCCCGTTAGTGATATAGAAGATGTAGTTAAACAAATTGTTTCTTTAAAAGCCTTAGGTTGTGATATTATGCGTTTCGCTTATGTTAATGAAAGTGAACGTGAAACTTTTAAACAAATTTGTCAAAGAAGCTGTATGCCATTGGTTGCAGATATTCATTTTGATTATAAATTAGCCCTTGATGCTTTTGATATTGGTTTTGATAAGGTAAGAATTAATCCCGGAAATATTGGTGCAAAATGGAAATCAATCGAGGTTTTTAAAAAAGCACGTGACCTAGGTAAATGCATTAGAATCGGTTTAAACAGTGGAAGTCTTCCAAGAAATTTAGAACATGAGACTCAGGCAGATCTTATGGTAAATACAGCCCTAGAATATTTGAATTGGGCTGAAGAGGTAAATTTCACCAATAGTGTTGTTTCATTGAAATCAACTGATTGTGATATAACTTATGATGCAGCTAAAAAATTTGCTCTTCAAAGCTCTTATCCCCAACATTTGGGAGTTACTGAAGCTGGATCAGTTATAAGTAGTACCGTTCGTGGAACTTGGGTACTTTCAAGACTACTTGAGAAAAACATAGGTTCAACTATAAGATTTTCAATTAATGGTTCGATTGAAAGTGAAGTAATTGCAGGGGTGGAACTTTTAAGAACCTTGGGCCTGAGAAAAAAGGGTGTTAGAATTATTGCCTGCCCCCGATGCGGACGTTATAGTTTTGATAGCCATAAAATGTTAGAATCAGTGGAATATGAATTACTTAAAAGTGATAAAAATGTTTGCATAGCTTTTATGGGTTGTCAGGTAAATGGTCCCGGTGAAGCAAAAAATGCCGATCTTGCAATTACCGGAATAGGTAATAAAACTTTTATTTATAGAAAAGGTAAACTTTATAAAGAAGTAGAAAAAAAGAATGCTATCCAAGAATTTTGGAAAGCCTTTGAGGAACTTTAATGAACGATAAATTAATTATAAGGGGAGCTAGAGAGCATAACCTTAAAAATATAAATCTCGAACTTGAAAAAAATAAATTAATAGTAATAAGCGGACTCAGTGGGAGTGGTAAATCTTCACTAGCGTTTGATACTATTTTTGCTGAAGGGCAAAGACGCTATGTTGAGTCTTTGTCTTCTTATGCTAGACAATTTTTAGGAAGACTTGATAAACCTGATGTGGATTACATTGAAGGACTTAGTCCCTCAATAGCAATTCAACAAAAATCAACCAATAGAAATCCAAGATCTACTGTGGGAACTATAACTGAAATATATGATTATTATAGATTGCTTTGGGCAAGGATTGGTATTGTTCATTGTCCAAATGGCCATGGAGAAATTTCCAAAGTTACAGTTGACCAAGTAATTGATAAGGTCTTTGAAAAAGAAGAAGGCACAAAACTATATATACTTGCTCCTGTTGTTCTTGGTAGAAAGGGAGAATACAGAAAAGTATTTGAAGACGCAAAAAAATTAGGTTTTCAAAGAGCTAAAGTTGATTCTGAAATTGTAAACCTAACAGATATGGTTAATTTAGAAAAAAATTTAAAACATTCCATTTCAATTATTACAGATCGTCTTATATTAAAAAAGGATAATCGCCAACGCTTGGCCGAATCTATGGAAACTTCAGTTACTCTTTCAAAAGGTTTGATTGAAATTGGGGAAATTAGTGAGGACGGGAACGTTCAATACCAAATATTTAGTCTTAAAAATAGCTGTCCACACTGCGGAGCAAGTATTGGAGAATTGCAGCCTAGAAATTTTAGTTTTAATAGCCCCTTTGGAGCTTGCCCTAATTGTAAGGGACTTGGAACCACCGTTAGATTTGACCCTGATAAGATAATTCCCGATAGAAGTTTGAGCTTTAATAAAGGTGGTATTGCTTGTCAAAATCCTGATTCCAAATGGGGAAGAGCAACTTTTGAAGCTCTTTCCAAAAAATATCATTTTTCTTTAGACACTCCGTTTGAAAAACTTGATGATGAGATTATTAAAATTATTCTTTATGGATCCCAAGATAAAATTCGACTTGAAAGAGGTTCTTTAGAAAATAGTAGTTATTTTTTTTCTACAGATCGAAAATTTCCAGGAATAATAAATGACTTGAAAAGACGTTATGCCTCTACAGACTCTCCCTATATTAGAAATTGGCTACAAGGTTTTCAAACTGAAAATTTATGTCCTGTTTGTAATGGTAATAAACTAAAACCTGAAATATTAGGAGTAACTGTTGGTGATTTAAATATAATTGAGGCAACGAATCTTTCAGTTAAAGCATCTGTTGATTTCTTTAGTAAACTTGAACTTGATTCTTCAAAGAAAGAAATAGCAAAAGAAATATTAAAAGAAATAAATAATCGCCTTAACTTCCTTTGTAATGTTGGATTGGATTATCTTACCCTTTCTAGGAAAGCAGGTACTTTAAGTGGTGGTGAAGCCCAAAGAATTAGGCTTGCAACTCAAATTGGAAGTGCATTAACAGGTGTGATTTATGTTTTAGATGAACCTTCTATTGGACTTCATCAAAGAGATAATCAGCGTTTAATAGATTCCTTGAAAAATCTTCGTAATATTGGAAATTCGGTAATAGTTGTAGAACATGATGAACAAACTATTAGAGAAGCAGATTATCTTGTTGATTTAGGCCCTGCAGCAGGTGTAAATGGAGGGTATATAGTAGCTGAAGGAACCCCTGAACAAGTAAAGTTAAATCCCGATAGTATTACAGGTAAATATCTTCGTGGAGAGCTTGCAATTCCAGTTCCTTTGAAAAGAAGAAAAGGAAATGGAAAATTTATTAAGTTAGAGGGAGCTGAAAGAAATAACCTTAAGAAGATAAATGTAAAATTTCCGTTGGGAGAGTTTATTGCTTTAACTGGAGTCAGTGGAAGTGGTAAAAGTACTTTATTAAATGGAATATTACTTCCAGCTGTTAAACAACAATTGCTACAAAAGAAGGGAAAAGTTAAATATCTAAAGAAAATTACAGGGTTAGAAAATGTCGACAAGGTGATAAATATTGACCAAAGTCCAATTGGTAGAACACCTAAAAGTAATCCTGCCACCTATGTTGGTTTATTTGCACCAATAAGGGAGCTTTTTGCCTCTTTAACAGAAAGTAAAGCTCGAGGTTATAAACCAGGACGTTTTTCATTTAATGTAAATGGTGGAAGATGTGAAGCTTGTAAGGGTGATGGTACAATTAAAGTGGCTATGAACTTTTTGCCTGATGTCTACGTTAAATGTGATGTCTGTAATGGAAAACGCTATAATGAAGAAACTCTTGGAATATACTATAAGGGAAAGAATATTCATGATGTTTTGGAAATGACCGTAGCACAAGCCTATGAATTTTTTGAACCAATAAAAAAGATAAGTACTAAACTAAAGACTTTAATTGAAGTTGGCCTTGATTATATAAAACTGGGCCAAAGTGCTTTAACCTTAAGTGGAGGAGAGGCACAGAGAGTTAAATTGTCCTTGGAACTGTCAAAAAGAAGCACTGGTAAAACTCTTTATATTTTGGATGAACCTACAACTGGTCTTCATGCAGGGGATGTTAAAAAACTTCTTGAGGTTCTAAATAGATTGGTAGATTCTGGAAATACTGTAATATTAATTGAACACAATCTCGATGTTATTAAACAGGTAGATTATATTATTGATTTAGGGCCCGAAGGTGGCATTGAAGGTGGAACTGTAGTAGCAGAAGGAACTCCAGAAAAAATTTCTAGAAATAAGAATTCTTATACGGGGTATTATCTAAAAGAAACTTTAAAATAGGATTATAGGTTGAAAACAAAAAAGCTCGGCATTATTATTATTTTAGCTTTTCTTATAGTTTTTTCTATTAACGCCCAAGATGAGGCTACTTCTTCTTATGTTTTAAAAATAGTATCAAGTGATTTAGTTAATATTAATGAAAATGAAGTAATCCTTTCTGGTTCAGTAGAGTTAAATTTTACAAGTCTAGAAGAAAAGCCAAAGATTTTAAAAGCTGATAAAATTATTCTTAATATTAATGAAAAAACTCTTATAGCTTATAATAACGTTTCTTTTACTTCTGAAGATAATGACAATCAAAAAATAGAAGCGGATGTTGTTTATTACAATTGGGAAAATGGAAATATAAAAGTTCTTGGGGGAGAAGTTGAATCTCAAAGAGAAAACTCCGAAGGACAAACCGTTAGCTTTTATGCAAAGGGTGATACTATTTCTTATTTAGGTAATAGTGAAGGGTTGATTTTAGAGGAAGGAAATATAACCACTAGTCCTGATGACCCTTATTTTTCTATTAATTCTTCTGATATGGCTATTCTTGATGAAGGGGATATGTTCATTAAAGATGCTACTATCAAACTTGGAAGAGTAAAAATTTATTATTTTCCTTTCTTTTTTTATCCAGGAACAACCTTTGTTTTTAATCCTGCCTTTGGATACTCTTCAAAGAAAGGGTTCTTTTTTAATACAACCACAGAATTGTATGGACTTTATCCTATTAAGGAAAATGCAGATCAAAGCTCTTTTGCTACTTTGTTAAATAGTGAAAATGGAAATGAAAAAGTGAAAGATGGGCTTATCTATTCTTCATCAAAAAGTATTGATAATGCAAATGGTCTCGAAAGCTGGGCAAAGGATTCTGAAAGTTATTTTGCTTTATTTGCTGATTCCTATGAGGAATTAGGAACTTTTATTGGTTTTGAAACTGAAAATAATTTTTATAATAAGAAACTAATAATAAATGCGTTGGGTGGTTTGGCTTATGATGTAAAAAACGAAACTCTTCCTTTTAGAGGTTTTTGGGATTTTCAAAGTACTTTTTCTTTTGAAAGTGGTAGCTTTAAGCTGAGTTTGCCTTATATTTCAGACCCATATGTTAAAAGTGACTATTATAATAGGTTAAATACCTATTCTTTTGATTCTTTTTTTAATAGTGACCAAACTTTTCCTAGTGATTATTCTTATGTAAATTCTTATAACATGAGTTTTGAAGGGAATTGGAAACCTGATGTTGAAGCATTAAGCCCCTACATAAGTAATTTTGAAATTTCAAAGTTTAATCTAGTCGGTCTTTATGAATATACAAAAGTCGATGAAAACTATATTTATGAATTAGATAATTATTCACCAATAGTAAACATGACAGTTCAAGGAACTTTGTTTGATGTTAAAAAAAGTATAAAAAATGAAGAAAGTGAAAATAAGGGTTATACGGATTTAGAGGCCTTGAAACTTTATAACGAGCTTCAAAATCTAAATCTAGAGGAAAAAGAAGCTGTTGTTCCTTTAGACTCTGAAAAGTCTACTTTACTTACAGAAAGATATTCTAGTTTACCAATAAAAGCCGAAAATTCTGAAGTTCAAAATGAGTATCTTTTAAAATATGAAATAAATCAAGAATTTTCCGATATTGAGTATGTTAGTGAAAATGAACAAAAACTAAATTACATTCTAAAAGGAAGCCTTGATTTTAATTTGAATCTAGGTTCCAATTGGTTGTCAATTTCAAATAAACTTAAACCATATTATTCTAAAAACCTTACTTCCAGTGATGAAGTTGATAAAATGACCTTAAAGAATGTATTAAGTATAAAATCTGACAAATTAGGTCTTACTTACAACAGGTCAGAAAACTTAATAAACTTTTATTCTTCAGATTCAGTTATAATTGATGAATATTTTATGTTTGATGCAGAAAGTACTTCGGTTCATAATGTTGTTTTTTCTAAGGATATAAAACTCTTTAATCTTTCTTTTACTCAAAACCTTCCACCTTTAACAAAGTACTTAACTCCAAAATTAAAATATAAAGGAAAATATTTCAATTTTGAAATTTATATCAAACTTTTTGAAAACGAGGACCAATTATTTCAACCCTCTTGGTTAAATTTAAACAGTGGATTTACTTTTGGTAAATTTGATTTTAATATAAAATCTACCATTGATTTAAACGATGAAGATATCCTTAACACCTTTTCATTAAATCAAGACTTTGCCTATGAAATTTTCAATGAGTTTATTTTTTGGGAAGAAGCTAATTTTGTAAGTGAAATGGAATTTGAGGATTTAGAATTAGGATTAAAATACAAGAAAAGCTTTCTTAGCCTAAGTTTCAAAGACAGTTCACTTAATCTTGATGTTTTTAAAGTTGATTTAAATTTTACTGATGTCCAGTTTGCTTTTTATAAAAAGCGAGGTCTTTTTAAATTGAATCTTGATTTAAATTTTAAATATGATTTTTCCAATAAATATGCATCTGTTCTTGGTTTGAAATTGGATTCAAAGTTTTATATTGCTGAATTTTTAGCTTTGAAAGTTAGTCTAGAATCAGAAAATAATGGATTCTATAACTACTACGTAGGTGATGTTTTTAGCTATGATCTTATGTTTAAAGATTTACTAAATTCTTTTGATTTTTTTAGTGATGGGCAAAAAGGGAGAAACAATACAAGTTTTAACCTTAAAAGTTTAAATTTTGATTTTGTCCACTATATGAAAGACTGGGATTTACATTGCAAATATGAGGCTAGAGTTGTATTATCAGAAGGTGTTTGGAATTGGGAACCTGCATTTACCATTCTTTTACAATGGAAGGATATTCCTGAACTAAAAGTGGAAAGGAATGAAGTGTTATATTAGGAGGTTTTGTGGCTAGATCAATAGTCTTGAATGATTCAGAAGCCATTAGGAAGATTTGTGGAGTGAACGACCAAAATATTCCTTATTTAGAGAATTTGTTTTCATCAGAAATATTTTTAAAAGGAAATTACTTAGAAATTTCGTCATCTGATGAAGGTATAGAAGAGTCTTTTGTTCTTCTTATCCAAAAGTTAAATGAGCTTTCAAAAGAATTTGATTATCTTGGAGAAACTGAGATATTTATGGAGTTTCAAGCCTTAGGAATTGATGGTAGAGAAGAGCTAGAAGATGAAGTTGTTGAAGTCCCAATGCTTAAAGTTTTGGGTAGAACAATTTTTCCAAAAAACAATAACCAAAAAAGGTATCTTAAGAACTTACTTGATAAGCAAATCATTTTTGCCATAGGACCTGCAGGAACAGGAAAAACTTTTTTGGCTATTTCTTATGCTCTTAGCCAATTACAACAGGGGAATTTTAAAAAAATAATTTTAAGCCGTCCAGTTGTTGAAGCGGGAGAAAGTCTTGGGTTTCTTCCAGGTGATTTATCACAGAAACTTAATCCCTACCTAAAACCCTTGTATGACTCTATGGAATATTTAATGGATTGTAATTCAATAAATCATTTAAGAGAGAGTAATTCAATTGAAGTCGCTCCATTGGCTTATATGAGAGGGCGAAGTTTGAATAACTGCTGTATTATTCTTGATGAGGCTCAAAATACTACTGTGGATCAGATGAAGATGTTTTTAACCAGAATTGGAGAAGACTCCAAGGCAATCATAACTGGAGATGTAACACAAACAGACCTTAAAAGAGGATGTATGTCGGGGTTAGTACATGCTCGTTCTATTTTAATGGGAATTAAGGATATTGGTTTTGTTGACTTTACTTCTAAAGATGTTGTAAGGTCAAGAATCGTACAAAGGATAGTTGACGCTTATGAAAAGAACTAAGCATTTTTTTAAATTTAATGTTGATGAAAAGTCTTATCTAAAAAAAAGTTTAAATAAAAAGCAGTTTATGACTGTGGTTATTTTGAGCGTAATACTGGGTGTTTTATGTGTTCTTACAAGCTATCTTTTATGGGAAAATCCACAAAAGTCTTATTTGCGTTATTTGAATCAATATAAAGTAAACATGTTGGTTGATTCAACAGTAATTAGTGAAGATAATTTTTATCTTATTGATGAAGAAGCAACTTCCGAAAAAATTGAAAACTTGAGAAATAATAGTTTGCCAGTATTTTCTTTGAATCTTGAAGATTCATTAAAGATTATGGATAATATTGAAAATTTAACTAATAGAATTAAAGAAAATAAAGAAGCTTATGATAGCTTTATAAGTCCTAGAACTGGATTTTCTACTACTACTTATCAATATTACATTGACAATTCAAAGATTATTGATACAACTGTTAAAGAACTTGCTCAAAAACTAATAAATCAAGGTATTTTTGATAAGGAAGAACTTGAAAGTAAAGTCAAAAATAGTAATAAACTTCTTCTTATTTCTACCTTAAGTGAAACAGAAAAAAAAGAATTTTACAGTAGTGAATGTTTAACTACGGATAACTATCTTTTAGCAATTGAAAATTCCTTTATAAACTATAAAAACGAGCAAATAATAATTAGGTCCAGTGATCTTATTACTACTATTCTTAAACAAAGTATAATTGGTAATGTTTACTTTGATTCCTTAGAAACCAAAAAGCTCCAAAATGAAAATATAAAGGATTCAAAACCTATTGTTTATGAAATAAAGAAAGGTGATAAACTTTTAGAAAAGAATACCTTGGTTACTGACAAACAGTTGAAGGTTTTATCATTAATTTCCAAGCAATACTCTGGATATCCAGTTTTAAAATTTATTGGTATTGCCCTTTATGTATTGTTGGTTATTTTAATATTCTTGAGAGTTTTTAATTTAAACCTTGAAAAAGGCTATCATAATTATAGTTATTATATGATTTTTCTTGTTGGTTGTATTGTAACGATAATAATCACTTATTTTCTTCATCAATGGGCTAATCCTTACGATGAAGTATTTTTAGGGCCGACACTTCCAATACTTGTAATGCCTATGTTAATTAGTATGGCAAGTAATAATAAAAATCTTGGCTATATTTGTTCACTTTTTCTTAGTTTATTGGTATTAATAATTCCAAATGCTAATATTTTGACTTTTTCTTATTGTGTTCTTTCAGCTTTTTCCTGTATATTTTTTGAAAAATTTCTTAATCGAAGAAGGGATTTATTTTATGAATGGTTATATGCTTATGGCTGTAATTTAATATTTGCAGTTATTTGTCTTATGTTTTTAAATATTGAAGTTTTGTCTAACATTTCACTACTTGGGCTAAAAATCCTAATTAACGTTTTTGGAACTTATGTAATAATATCCTTTTTGCTTCCAATTCTTGAGGAGTTTTTAAATCTTCCAACAGCATTAAGGCTTAATGAACTTTCCTATATTTCAAATTCTTTGATTGATAAGTTAGAAAAAGATGCCCCAGGAACTTATAATCATAGTAAGCAAGTATCAGAATTGGCTTTTGCAGCTGCAAAATCCATTGGTGCTAATGAATTGTTGTGTAAGGCGGGTGGCCTTTATCATGATATTGGAAAAATTGATCATGCAGGTTATTTTACAGAAAATCAAAATCATAAGAAAAATAATGAAAAAAGTCTCTCAAAATATAGTTCAACTTTAGCAGTTACGATAATTCGTTCTCATGTTAAACTGGGTGTAGAAAAGGGGCGTGAGTATGGCCTGCCTCCTGAAATCCTTGATATTATAGGTAATCATCATGGTAATGATATTGTTTCTTTCTTTTATCAAGAAGATGTTAAGGCGTATACAGCTGGGAAGCAACAGGATAAACCTAAGAAGGAAGATTATGCCTATCTTGGAGTTCCACCAAAAACCAAAGAAGAAGGAATAGTTATGCTTTGTGATTGTGCTGAAGCTGCTACAAGATCTTTAGGAAGGCCGAACTTAGCAAGATATGAGAAATATGTAAATGATAATGTCCTTCTTAAAAAAATTGAAAATAACCAGCTTGAAGATTGTCCTTTAACTTGTAAAGAACTTTCTACTGTGACTAAGGTGATTGTTGAAAACCTTTTGGCTAGCAGTCATGGTAGGATTGCTTATCCAAAAGAGACTGATGAAAATATCGAAGAGGTAGGTGAAAAATAATGAATGATATTTATGTTTCGTATGAAAATGAAGATGAGAGTAAAATATTTTCTGAAATTCAAGTTCAAAGATATTTAAAAGCAATATTTGAAGAGCTAAAGATGGATGAAAATGAAATTTCTTGTAGTTTTGTAACAGATGAAACTATTGCAAAAATGAATCTTGATTATCGAGGAGTAGAAGGACCTACTGATATTCTTTCTTTTGTCCAAAAAGATTTTAACGAGGACCCTGAAAGCATAGAATTTGTTAAGGTAGCAGAAAAAGCAGAAAAAATGGTATTAGGTGATCTAATTATTTCCATTGACTCCTTGAAAAGAAATTGTGATTATTTTAATATAAAAATGGATGAAGAGCTTTTAAGACTTTTGATTCATGGTGTACTTCATCTCATTGGAGAAGACCATAAAACTAATGAACCTGATGAGCCAATGCTTATTAGGCAGGAAGGGTTAATAAACCATTTCAAGGGTAGGATGTTTTGAGTTTGATCGGTAAATTAAAATCGATTTTCGGAAAAAGTGGAAGTGATCATATTCCAACACAAGAAGAAGAGGAAGAAAACGAGCGGAATGACATGATAAGTGGTGTCGTCCAACTTGATGAAAAAATTGTTAAAGAGGTGATGGTACCAAGAATAGATGTTCAGTTTTTGTCACTTGATACAACCTATGATGAAATAATAAAAATAATCACGGACTTAGGGTTTTCTAGATATCCTGTTTATGATGATAGTATAGATAATATTGTTGGTATTCTTTATGCCAAAGATCTTATTCATAAGGATATAGAAGAGGGTTTTTCAGTTTCAAAATATATGAGAGAGGTCTTTTTTGTACCCGAAAGTAAACATTTGGATGATCTCTTGAGAGATTTTAAAGCTCAAAAAGTTCATATTGCAGTTGCAGTAGATGAATATGGTGGTGTATCTGGAATAGTTTGCATGGAAGATATTATTGAGGTTATTGTTGGTGAGATTCAAGATGAATTTGATGATGAGGATGAAGCCGAAATAATCAAAGTAGATGATAGAATATATCTTTGTGATGCAAGGATTAACATAGAAGACCTAAATGAGGAACTAAAACTGTCAATTCCTGAAGATGATTTTGAAACTTTAGGAGGATATGTATTTGAACTATTTGGTTGTATCCCAAAATCTGGAGAATCCATTTCCACAGATCAAGCAGATTTTCTTGTTGAAAGCATAGATGGCCATAAAATAAATAAAATTAGACTTACTTTAAATAATACTTTACCAATTCTTTGAACTATATAAATAACTGGAAAATTGCTTATTTTAAACTTGAATTGGATATTATACTTACCTCTACTCATTACGGTAAGTATTTTTTCA
>Ga0265294_10007720_pt1 | contig 12695 bp, 10 predicted proteins | sample MunlanPumphouse3_FD_192504 | JGI IMG/M metagenome (GOLD analysis project Ga0265294, IMG submission 192504) | Groundwater microbial communities from a municipal landfill in Southern Ontario, Canada - Pumphouse #3 | ecosystem: Environmental > Aquatic > Deep subsurface > Groundwater | place... | reverse complement strand
TCAAGTTCACTATTTTTAATATATAGGTTACAAACATCAATGTTTGCTCCTGGTGCTTCACCAATCATAACGTGATCATATTTACTTAATACATCTTTTTGGAATCTACCAAGTAAAACATGGTTGCCATCCGTATTATCATAAAATTCACGTCCAGTTTGTGTCATATGCTTTTTAGCATTATTAAAAGATTCTTTCCATAAATAACTGATGGTGTCACATCTAAATCCATAAACGCCTTTTTTAAGCCAAAAATCCATTATATTTTCAACTTCTTTAATAACATCTTCATTATGATAATTTAAATCAACTTGTTCTTTACAAAATAAATGTAAATAATAACAACTCTTATCATTAATCAAAGGTTCCCAAGCACTTCCAACAAAAATTGATTGCCAATTATTTGGTGGTCGTTTGCCATTTTTACCTTTGCCTTTTTTAAAATAGTAATAATCTCTATATTTTGTAGTTGGATTATTTATTGCTTGTTGAAACCAAAAATGCTCACTAGAAGTATGATTGATTACTAAATCCATAATAATTTTAATGTCACGAATTTTAGCTTCGTGCATCAATGCATCAAAGTCATCCATTGTTCCAAAACGTGGATTGATTGCTTTATAATCGCTAATATCATAGCCCATATCAAACATTGGTGAAGCGTAAATTGGTGATAACCAAATAATGCCTACACCAAGCTCTTTTAGGTAGTCTAGCTTTTGTGCGATACCTTTTAAATCTCCCCAACCATCATTATTAGAATCATAAAATGATGATGGATAAATTTGATACACTACTCTTTCTTTATATGCTTTTTCCATATTTTCTTGTTCCAATCTATCTTATTTTACTATCTAGAAGGTAAAATTAAAAGCACTAGAAAAGCGTCACGATTAGGTGACGCTTTTATGCAACTTTTGATTAGCTACTTAATTTTAGGGAATTTTTCACGATTTGCATTGTAATGAGTATGTAAATACTTATGTGCTTTTTCGCTTCCAAATTCACCAAAGAAATCTTTATATAAACGAATAATATCTGGATTTAAGTGCGATCTACGAATTGGACGTCCTTCATCTTCTCTATAGAGAACTGCAGCACGTTTTTCTTTGTAGGTATCTAAGATATCAGGATCTTCGTTTGGTAAGAAAGCTGGGTTAACGTATGGTTGACCACCACCATTAATACAACCTCCTGGACAACCCATAATTTCAATAAAGTCGTATTTTGACTTTCCTTCTTTAATTTCATCAAGAAGTTTATGTGCGTTTGCCATACCACTACTGACTGCAAAATTGTAGTCATGACCAGCAATATTTACGGTTGCTGACTTAATAGCAGCAAATCCTCTTACAGGTTTAAATTCAACTGGCTCAAGTTCTTTTCCAGTAATGAAGTAGTAAGCACTACGAATAGCCGCTTCCATAACACCACCAGTAACACCAAAGATAACACCAGCACCAGTATAATCACCAATTAAATCATCATCGAATTGTTCATCTGGAAGAGACTTCCAATTGATACCACTTCTCTTAATAACTCGAGCAATTTCTCTTGTAGTTAAGACAATATCAACATCAGGATTTCCATCGACTGCTTCGCCATCACGAGTAATTTCGAATTTCTTAGCAGTACATGGCATAACACTTACAACACAAATATTTTTTGGATCAATATTATGCTTTTGGGCATAATAGGATTTAATTGTTGCACCCATCATTGTATGAGGTGATTTGCAACTTGATAAATGAGAAATAAGTTCTGGATAATAATACTCAATATAGTTGACCCAACCTGGAGAACAACTAGTTAGCATTGGACCAGGAACTTTATCTTTAATACGTTTAACAAGTTCGGTAGCTTCTTCAACAATTGTTTCATCAGCACCAAAGTTAACATCGAATACTCGATAGAATCCAAGTCTATGTAAAGCCGCAACCATTTTACCAGTTGAAGTTGTACCAATCTTTTCCCCAAATTCTTCACCAATTGCTGCTCTAACTGCAGGAGCAGTTTGAACAATAACAAGTTTCTTATCAGCAAAAGCTTTATCAAGTTTATCAATACTTGAATGTTCCATTAAAGCGCCGGTTGGACAAACAAGTGTGCATTGACCACATTGAATACATGGAACTTCACTAAATGAACGATTTTGAACTGGACCAACAACCGTCTTGAATCCACGATTCTCAAAACCTAAAATGCTGATCCCTTGGGCATCTTTACAAGCTTCAATACATCTACCACAAAGAATACATTTGCTGGTATCACGAATAATTCCAGGAGCAACTTCATCTAAAGTAGTATCAGTTTTTGCACCAATATATTGCTCTGGACGAGCACCAACAATATGGGCGACTTCTAAAAGTTCACAATGACCTTCTTTGTTGCATGATTTGCAATCAAAGTAGTGATTACTTAAAAGAAGTTCAACACTAGTTCTACGAGCTGTAACAGCTTGTGGATCATTAATTAAAATATGCATCCCATCATTAATTGGATAAGCACATGATGGAACAAGACCTCTAGCACCATCAACATGGACAAGACAAACACGACAAGAAGCTAATGAACACTTTCCATCTCTCCAAGTACAAAGTGAAGGAATGTTAAATCCACACTTTTTAGCAGCTTGTAAAATAGTTTGTCCATCATCAACTTCGTAAGGTCGGTTTTCAATATAAATTGTAATTTTCTTACTCATAAATGTTCTCCTTACTTTTTGTAGACAGCACCAAATCTACATACTGCCATACAAGTACCACACTTGATACATTTCTTTGTATCAATCTTAAAGGCTTCTTTGCCAACAACACCAGAAATACAACCAACTGGGCAATTTCTTGCACACATTGAGCACTTCTTGCATTTATTTGGATCAATATTGTAAGTAATTAATTTCTTACAAACACCATTTCTACATTTCTTATCGGTAACGTGTTCAACGTATACTGGATAGAATTTAGCTAATGTTGATAAGACTGGGTTTGCAGCTGTTTGACCAAGACCACAAAGAGCGCCAGTTTTAATAGTTGAAGCTAAGCTCTTGAGTAAATCAAGATCTTCCATACTTCCATTACCATTAGTAATTCGAGTTAAAACTTCAAGTAAACGTTTTGTTCCAATACGGCATGGTGTGCACTTTCCACAAGATTCATCACAAATGAATTCAAGATAGAACTTAGCAACATCAACCATACAGTTATCTTCATCCATAACAATAGCACCGCCACTGCCCATCATACTTCCAGCAGCGATTAAACTACCATAATCAATAGGAGTATCAAGATCAGCTTCAGTTAAGCAACCTCCTGATGGACCTCCAGTTTGAATAGCTTGGAATTTCTTATCATTAACAATTCCACCACCAATATCAAAAATTAAAGTACGTAAAGTAGTTCCCATTGGTACTTCGACAAGACCAACGTTCTTAACTTTGCCACCAAGAGCAAAAATCTTAGTTCCTTTACTATCTGCATCACCAATCTTGCTATATTCACTAGCACCATGGTTGATAATATATGCGACATTAGCGAGAGTTTCAACGTTATTAATAATAGTTGGTTTATCCCATAAACCTTTAACGGCTGGGAATGGTGGTCGTGGTCGTGGCATACCTCGTTTACCTTCAATTGAGTTAAGTAACGCAGTTTCTTCACCACAAACGAATGCACCAGCACCAAGTCTAAGGTGAACTCTAAATGAGAATTTAGTTCCTAAGATGTTATCTCCAAGTAAACCAACTTCTTCGAGTTCTTTAATAGCTTTCTTTAAACGAATAACGGCGATTGGATATTCAGCACGAACATAGAAATATCCATCACGTGCACCAATTGCATATCCGGCAATCATCATACCTTCAATGACATTAACTGGGTTAGCTTCAAGAATACTACGATCCATGAATGCACCTGGATCGCCTTCATCACCATTACAAACGACATATTTTTGTTCATTAACTTGGTTTAAAGCAAATTGCCATTTCTTTCCTGTTGGGAAGCCAGCACCACCTCTACCTCTTAAACCACTTGCAAGAACTTCATCAACAACTGCTTGTTGAGTCATATGTAAAACTTTTTTAAGAGCTTCAAAACTATGATTACCAAAAGCTTCATCAAGATTTTCTGGGTTTATTGTGCCAGATCCATGTAAAACAATACGTTTTTGTTTGGCATAGAAGTTGATATCATCTTGCTTTTGAATTCTTTCATGAGTATTTGGATCTTCATAAAGAAGTTCAGTAACAACCTTATGATTTATAATATCTTCATCAAAAATCTTAGCAACATCACTAACTTTAACCGCATGATATAAAGTATCTTCTGGATAAATTTTAACGAAAGGACCTTGTGAGCAGAAACCAAAGCAGCCAACAACGTTAGCACTTACTTTGTCTTCTAAATTATGTTCTTTAATTAATCTCTCTAATTCTTCTAAAATTTCTTTAGATTCACTACTTAAGCAGCCGGTACCACCACAAACAACAATATGACGCATACCATCTTGGCCACTAAATTTCTTATCGAGTTTATCGACACATGTAGCTATCTTTTTATCAAGTAAAGCTTCACTTTTAATTAATTCTACCATTTTGTTACTCCTTATCTTGATATTCTTTTAAGACAGTAGCGACTTTATCAACTGTCATTTTTGGATATACTTTTCCATTAATTGATAATGCTGGAGCAAGAGCGCAAGCACCAATGCATCTAAGCGAATCAATTGTAAACTTTCCATCTGGTGTAGTTTGACCAGCTTTAATATGTAAAAGTTCTTCGAATTTGTTTTCGATATTTTGTCCACCTTTAACATAGCAAGCAGTTCCGATACAAACACCAATAACATACTTTCCTTTTGGATTTAAACTAAAGAAATTATAAAAAGTAACGACACCATAAATTTCACTGACTGGTACGTTAATTTCTTTTGATATAACTTCTTGGACTTCAAGAGGAATATAACCATATTCTTTTTGAACATCACTTAAAATCAACATTAATGGAGAAGGTTCATCTTTATATCGATTACAGATGTTCTTCACTAAGTCGACGGCTTCTTTACGTAAGACCATGATATTTTTGCTCCTTAAACGATAGTATTATACTATTAAAAATACTGATTTTAAAATGAAATGTGTAAAAAATTACCGGATTTTTATATCCAGTAATTTTTTCGAATTATATCAGTATTTTTGAATCAAATTATCTAGCAGCAATTTCGTAAATATTTTTGGCATCTTCTTTAGTAATTTTAATGAATCCACCAACACTTTTTACGCCTTCAAACAACTTATCAACAAGATATGGGATATCTTCTTTCTTTGCTCCAAGTTCTTTAAAACTTGTTGGCATCTTAAGTGTGTCATGAAGCAAGGTCTTATATTTATCAATTCCAGCAAGAACAACAGCTTCTTTATTTTTATCTTCTTTTATATGCATTACTCTAGTTGCAAAATCATAGAATAAATCAATATTTACATGACAGTTATAAAGCATCCATGCTGGAAATACCGTTGCTAACCCTGCACCATGCGTAATTCCATACTTAGCAGTTAATTCATGTTCTAATTTATGACTTGCCCAATCTTGAACTCTATCACAACCAAAAATATTGTTATGAGCTAAGGTTGAAGCCCACATGATATTACTTCTTGCTCCATAATCTTTTGGATCTTTAATGATTCTAGGTATGGAATCATAAATGATAGATTGAAGAACTCCTTCAATCATTCTTTGCGATACAAAACAATCTTTACTTGGCGAGAAATATCGTTCAAGTAAATGAGCCATAATATCAGTTATCCCAGCGTTCGTTTGAAACTCTGGTAAAGAGTATGTTAATTCAGGATTTAAAAGAGCAAATTTTGGTCTTTCAAGTTCACATCCAAATCCTCTTTTTAATCCTTTAGATTCAAAGGAAATAACACTATTTGTAGAAGACTCACTTCCAGCTGCTGCGATAGTTAAAACTACTCCGATTGGTAAACAACTATCTGGACCCTTTTGGTTCTTATAAATATCAAAAAAATCTCCATCATAATAGTATCCGAGGCCAATTGCTTTGGCGCTATCGATGACGCTGCCGCCTCCAACCGCTAAGATAAAATCAACATGATTTTCTTTAGCGATTTTTATACCTTCATATATTAATGTGTCCTTTGGATTAGCTTCCACACCACCAAGTTCAATATACTTAATATCTACTAATTTTATACTTTTAATAATTTTATCAATTAATCCGCTATCCTTAGCATGATGCGAACCATAATGAATTAAAACATTATGAGCACCATATTTTTTTAGTAATTCACCAACTTCATCTTCGACACCTTTTCCAAAAATATATCTAGTCCCATTATAATAATTAAAGTTTTCCATAGGTCTTCTCCTTAATGAAATCATTTGCCGAAGTTAATACTTCTTGATCAGCTTTAAAAGTCAAAGTATGTAAAGCGTCTATATAAATAAGCCAATAAAAACCAACCACTTCTTTATCATGAAAATCCTTAGGAATTTTATCTTCTTTTTCTTCAGCAACAAAAAAGATTACATCTTTCATTACGCCCTCAATTGGCGAGTAAGAAATTACCTTCCTAAAACTAGTATCAATAATAGGTTTTAAAGACGTCTCTTCAAGTATTTCTCTTTGGGCAGTTTCTTCTTCGGTTTCATTGAGTTCTACATGCCCTTTTGAAAGGCTTACATGCCCATATCCCATTTTTGATAATAGATAATAGATTTGTCCATCTTTAACTTTATATATAACTGCTCCACAGCTTTTTTCTTTTTTCATATTAGTCATTATAGCAAAAAACCAAAAAAATAATCGCTAAAATACTTGAACATAAAAGTCTATTTACTTATTTATGTTTTTTAAGTTGATTTTTATATTTTTATAATTACTAATATTGTTAATTAATAGACAACTTGAATTTATAATCATAGAAACTGACATCAATAATTCGCTTCTAGAATAATGTGATGCTGGAAATCCATTAATCGTGTCATAAACATTAATGTGTAAAATTCCGACAACTAAAAAAGAAATTGATGATAATAACAAGAATGTTCCAAAAACAACTTTTCCTAAAGAATGATCTATTAAACTTGAATAAAAATAAAACAAAGATATTACTAGCGATATTAACATTTCATAACGAAGATTCCATTTTAAACAATATTCTGAAATATAATGATTAAAACCATACATTCCAACATATTGCATTGAAGAATTAACTGGAACTTGAATATCATCATAATAATTATAAAAAGTTCCTTTTGATGGTAAACAAAAGATAACAATATTGAAAACTAGAATTAAAACCGAAGGCAATAATCTAATCAATTTAAAGTTAGTTGAAAAATTTGATATTAATAAATAAACAAATATTAAAAGACTTAACAATGTAAACCCAATAGCGTATTCATCATACAAAATTGGAATAGAGGCATATGATGTTCCTTCCTTTAAATTGGTGCAAAAATACAAAATATAAATTATTAAAGAACAAATATTATTTAAAAGTCCAACCATAATCATTATTCTCTTAAATACTTTTTTCTTTAAACAATATGCGATAAGTAAAGCGATACAAACTATTAAATTTAAGAAATCAAATAAGTAAAACTTAAGTTCTTGCACGTTCTGAAAACCACCATACGACAAATCATCATTTATTAATAAAATATTAAATTCATTAAATAAATCCATTGGAATCAAAAGACTACAAAAATAAAAAGCAATTAAAACAAGCAATAACATAAACTCACTTTTTTGTTTAATAATACCCATTACCATAAGATTCTCCTAAACTATTAATATAATTATTAATTTTTGTAGCGGACATTCTGTGATAATCATCAAGACCTTGCGAAACGCAAATCTTATAAGAAACTGGCAAATTATTAGAATATGTAGAAATAATTGGTCCACCACTCATTCCACTGATGACATAGTTTAAATTGTTATCATACATACCATATCTTTTATTGTTTAAAAAATATGTTGAAGTAAGAGTTAATTTATTCGAATTAAAATTTAAATATTTTGGATACCCAAAAATTTGTGCATTAGAAGAAATCGTTTCCTGGTTTGTGTTAAAGCCAATAGAACCATAATTATCTCCGATATTTTCGTTAAAAATCAGCAAAGCCCAATCATGATCAAAATTTTTCAAACTTTGATAATTGCTATTCGCTTGAAATAAAGGATCTCCATTAAAATAGTATAAGTCGTCAATAATTATATACTTTGCACTATAATAAGTGGAATTGCCGTTTTTATAATTAGGATAGAATCTACACATATCAACAAATTTCTCATTATAATTTGGTAGGTATGTTGGTAATGATTCATCAATACCATCACAATAAACTACATGTCCTGCTGTTAATACCATATTTTTGCCAATTATAAAACCCGTACCTCTAGAAGAAAAATTGTAATATTGTTTATAAGTTGTTGAATAAACATTATAAAAAGAACAATCTAAATAGCCTACCATAGGTGTCCAATCATCATTCGCTTTCGAATATGATACATTACCTATATGAGGTTCATGATATAAACATTCGTTCCCACTGGTAATATTTATGCTTCTTAAATAAGTATCTGAAAAGTCAGAGTATGCATAGTCAAAATAAGTACCATTGGATGAAAAAGTCGAAAACAAATTTCTTTGATCAATAACTCTTTTACTCTTCTCAAATTGATTTTCTGATAAAGAAATTACCTCATAAGAACTACAACAATTGGAGGTAGCTGAATATAAATTAAAACTAAAACCTAAACAAATCACAAATGAATACAAAATTTTTGCAATCATTTTTATCCCTTTATTGTTATAGCATTATCAATATCAAAATTCAAAAGCTATTCCCCTATATTTATAAAAAGCTATTACCTTACATTTATACAAATTCCATTAGTACAATTATTAATACAAATTTTTTTAATAAACTTATAAATAAATCTAATGCCAAAGTTCATGTTTACGAAAATTTATATAATAAATCTAAGTTAATGTAATATTAAAAAAATATTTATTTTCAATTTTACAAATGTCCTTGCTTAAAAATAAATCTATAGGATAATAAAGTCATAACAAGGAGGAAGACAAAATGAAAAAACTTTTAAATAACATACTTTGCACTTCCTCATACTATTATTGCAGCTATAGATAAACCTAACTTTTTTATTTTGGCTACGCTTAAGTAAAGAAGTTAATTCTTCTATGCTTAAGTAATAAATGGTTAATATTGATTTATAAACCTAGGCATGGATTGTCTAGGCTTTTTATTTTATTAAAGGAGAAAAAAATATGAAAAAAATTGCAATAGGAATGATTTCACTTAGTTTATTAGGGATGATGTTTACGACAAGTTGTGGCAAATCGAGTGGTAAAAAGCAAATTGGTATTTTGCAAGTTGCGACCCATGATGCACTTGATTTATGTCGAAAAGGATTTGTAAGTGCACTTAAAGATGGAGGATTTGTTGATGGAGAAAACATCACCATCACTACTCAAAACCCTGAAGGCGATTCAACAAAACAAGTATCTGCTGCTAAATCGTTAGTATTAAATAGCGACCTTGTCTTTGGAATTTCAACTGGTAGCGCTCAAGCTTTAAAGAGTGCGGCAGTCGATTTTGAAAAAGATATTCCAATCTTATTTAGTGCTTCAACTGATCCAGTTGGAAGTAATATTACTACAAGTTCTGAATATGAAAATATAACTGGAACTAGTGATGCCGGAGATACTAAAAAGAATGTTTCTTTATTTACCTATTTTAGTAATGTAGATAAAGTGGCTTGCTTATATAACTCAGCTGAACAAAATTCCCAAATTCAAAAAGAAGAATGTAAATCTGCTTGTGCTGATTTTAATTTATCATTTGAAGATGCTGGAATTACTAGTGCTAATCAAATAAATTCCGCTTTCCAAGGATTAGTATCTAAAGGTGTTGATGGCGTCTTTATTCCTACAGATAATATGGTTGCTGAAAATATCTCATTACTTAAAGATATAGCTGTAGAAAATAAGGTAATCCTAGTTTGCGCCGATACTTCTCTTGTTGCAAATGGCGGTTCCCTTGGATTTGGTGTTGATTATAAGGGTCTTGGCGAACAAACAGGAATGATGGCAATTGATATTTTAAATGGAACAAAGAAAGCGAAAGATATTGCTTGGGAAAAGACAACTAGTTTCTCAATTGCAATTAATGATGAATTCTTTACAAAGATTGGAATTACAGTTCCAGATGAAATTAAGAAAATGATGTTAGTAGGTTAATTTAATTATGAATTGGAATGCAATAGGTTACTTTTTACTTAGTGATGTCCCTGTACAAGGCTTAATATGGGCAATATTTGCCCTTGGGGTCTTTGTTACTTATAGAATTCTCGATGTTGCGGATTTAAGTGTTGAAGGCGTTTTCCCTTTAGCGGCAATTTTATCAATTGGAGCGATTAATCTTGGAGTTGATCCACTATTATCGTTACTAATTTCAGTTGTCGCAGGAATGGCTGTTGGGTTTTTAAATGGAGTCTTACATATCTATTTAAAAATACCATCACTATTAAGTGGAATCATTATTATGATTTCTTTATATACTGTAAATGTTGTTTTAAGTTCAGGAAATATATCAATAAATTCTGGAAAACAAACGATATTCACGATATTTAATCAACTTATTAATAATCGAATATTATCTCAGATTATTATACTATTCTTATTTGTTGCGGTTATTTTCGTTGTCGTTTATTGGTTCTTTGGTACTGAATATGGTCTTTCCTTACGTGCTTCAGGCAAAAATAAGACCATGAGTAAGGCTAATGGTATTAATACTCATAATCGGTATATTGTTGGCATGATTATTGCTACGGCTTTTATTGCTTTAGCTGGTGGCCTTTGGGGACAAACCTCTAAAGCTACTGCTACTGATAGTGGCAAAGGCACCATTGTTATTGGCTTAGCTATCGTCTTTCTAGGCGAAGTAATCTTTGGTCGTAAGCTTAATTTTAAGAAGAGTTTAATTTCAATTGTTTTAGGAAGTTTTATCTATTGGCTAATCATGGATATTATTTATTCAATTCCAGGATTCAACACCAACTACACCTTCTTAATCCAAGCCGTATTTATTACGATTGTCGTTGCTGCTCCACGCATTAAAAAGCTATTTGCACATATGCAACGTCATAAAAATAGCGAAGAAGAAAGTGAGGTTACAAAGATATGATCGAATTAAAACACATTTATAAAGATTTCAATACAACAAGCAAGGTTAATCCTATTAACCATGTTTTAAAGAATGTTAATTTAAAGATTAATGATGGAGACTTTATTACAATTATCGGAAGTAATGGTTCAGGCAAGACTACTTTATTAAATACTATTGCTGGTCACTTTAAACCTACAAAAGGTTCAATCTTCTTTGATAAGGATGATGTTACAAACTTAAAAGAGAATGAAAGAGCTAAATATGTTGGTAGAGTATTTCAAGACCCAACAGTTGGCACAATAAGCGATATTTCTATTGAAGAAAACTTAGCTTTAGCGCGTAAAAGAGGTCAAAAGAGAAAACTCGTTTGGGCTCTTAAAAAAGATTATATTCAACCATATAAAGATGTTTTAAAACCTTTAAATTTAGGGATTGAAAATTCATTACATGAACCAGTTTCTACTTTATCTGGTGGTCAAAGACAAGCTTTAACTTTAATCATGGCAACACTACAAAAACCATCAATTCTTTTACTTGATGAACACACTGCCGCTCTTGATCCAAAAACCTCTAAAAAGATAATGGATTTAACTACTAAATTAGTTACTGAAAATCACCTAACTACTTTAATGATTACGCATAATATGCGTGATGCCTTAAAATATGGCAATAGAATCATCATGATTAGTGATGGAAAAATCATTTTTGATGGTGATGAAAAGGCCAAAAAGTCACTAACTGTCGATGATTTATATAAAAAATTTGACCAAGCAGAAGGTCAATAAGCTTGACTATGTCGCTATTATTTTTTAGCAATTTAGTTTTCCACATTAATTTTTGACACTGACAAAACGAATATTTTTACAGTGACAAAAGGAGTTTATACTTATATATCTACTAGATTAATACTAATTTGCCCGAAAAGTATAAAAATAAAATAAGATTCAAACTACCATAAAACTACCATCAATTTTTTTGCAATTTTTCTTGTTTCAAAAAAACCGTTTATAATCTATATTTAATGTACAAATTATTTGACACCCAGAAAATGACGACTTGTTATTCTTTAAGAGCCTCATTTTATGGTCAAATTATGTTTGTGAAATAAGAGGTATTTATATGTTAAGTGTTAAGAAAAGAGATGGAAGTGTTGTAGAGTTTAATCTTGAAAAGATTTCAAAAGCAATTGAAAAAGCTTTTATTGCTGAACATGTTAGTTATACAAAAGAAATAATTGATTTATTATCTTTAAAAGTTACTAGCAATTTCTCAGATAAAGTTAAAGGTGAGGTAATTTCTGTTGAAGATATCCAAGATGCAGTAGAAATTACTCTTATTGAATCTGGATATGTTAAAGTTGCTAAAGCCTATATGTTATATAGACAACAACATAAGACCCTAAGAGGTGTTGCTACCACTACTCTTGATTATAAGAAGTTAGTTGATAGTTATTTACATGTCTCAGATTGGCGTGTT
>Ga0265294_10007719_pt1 | contig 12697 bp, 9 predicted proteins | sample MunlanPumphouse3_FD_192504 | JGI IMG/M metagenome (GOLD analysis project Ga0265294, IMG submission 192504) | Groundwater microbial communities from a municipal landfill in Southern Ontario, Canada - Pumphouse #3 | ecosystem: Environmental > Aquatic > Deep subsurface > Groundwater | place... | reverse complement strand
ACTTTATTTCTTATCTCTTCCACATTACTACACAACTTTAGTACCTACTCCTTTTTCTTTTTTTAACATTATTATATTTTCCGTAATAGCGTCAAAGGTATCATCATGACTAATAACAAATACCTGACGCAAATCCTTGGTAATTTTAGGTATAATACTTGCTAGGTTATTTCTTCTTTGTTCATCAAGATTAGATGTAGGTTCATCAAATATCCCTATGCCAAACCCTGAAAACTGTCTCAGAAGTGCAAGTCTTACAGCTAAAGCAGCTGTCATTTTTTCACCACCGGAAAGCTGTGTGAAAACTCTCTCTCTTTCTTTTCCCTCCTGGTTATCAATAATTTTTATCTCATAATCATTAGACCAAAGTAAATTAACATTCTCTCCTGATATTTGTTGATAAATTGAATTAGCCTCTCTTCCTAAATACTGACGATATACATCCGCCATTTCTTCACCACTATTTTTCAAAACAGAACGCAGTATTTGTAAAAGTTTCTGCCCCTTTTTTCCTTTACTAACTTCCTTATTTAAAATAATAACCTCTCGCCTAATCTTTTCTTTTTTTTCTACCATCCCAGCTAATTTAGTAATTTCTTGGATACAAAATGTTCCATCTTTTTCCTTATTAACCTTCTCCGTTATCAAAAGCTCCCGTTTATTCTTTAACTCTAACAAACATTCAAGATTATATTTACCTTTTAATTCAACAAGAGAGGCTTCCAGGCTTTCTTGTTCTTGTCTTTTTCTAATTTCATCTTCAGAAATCCGCTTATGTTCAACTATTAATTGCTCTTTTTTTTCTGCTCCTTCCTTGTTTTGCATATACTGCACATAAAAATGTTTTTTCTCTTTCATCTTTTCAACATTATTTTCCCAACAAGACTCCATATCTCCAAATTCATTGATTTCTTTATCTATTTGAAGGAGGCTTTGGGATTTTTCATTTGCTTCTATTTCTTTTCTCTCCAGTTTTTTATCTTCCTTCAATTTCACAAGCTCATCCCTTGTTCTTCTGAATCTTTCCCTCTGATAATCTAATTTTGACGAGATACCTGTCCCTTTGCCAGTCCATTCTTCTAAATACTTGCTAATTCTAGCTTGTTTATTATTTATAAATTTATTTCCTATGTCTTCTATCATATCAACTTTTTGTAAAAGGATAACTATATCCCCAAATTCATTATATAGTATTTCATATTCTTTCACTATATCTATAATATTTTTACTCACTGATTCATCTGTTTCTACTTCAACGCCATTTTTTAATTCCTGATTAACAATATTTTGCATATCATCTACCCCATCAAGAAGTGTTTGAGTAAGCTTCTCTATCACATGGGGTTGTAATTTATTTAAAATTATCTCTCTATTATTTTGTAATTCATCCAATATATCTTGCTTACGCAATTCTAAGGTTTGTAGTTGTTTCATTTTACTTTGGAGTACACCTAGCTTTGTCACAGCTAACCGAGCATCTTTTAATTTTATTCGTACTGCCTGTTCTTTCACTTGATAATTATTTAAATCTGGTGTAAACTTGTTAATTTCATTGATGAAATACTGCTGAAGATCTCCTTCAACATTTTTGCACGGCATTTGCAAAAATGGACACAACCCATCTTTAGCGACACTCTTATTTTCTTGTAATGCCCTGATTTTACCCTTTAATATATTTAACTCTTCTTTGATAGTACTTTCTTCTTTCTCAAAAGCAACTACGCTAAGTGCCATTTTCTCTGTTTCTTCCCATTTTACGAGTTCTTCCTTAAGAATATTTATCTCAGCTTCAACTTTCTTTGTGTCATTTTTTAAATAATTCGCCTCAGTAATACTTTCTTTGGCGACTTGTCTTATCTCCGCAATAGTTTTCCAATTATTTACCTGTTCCTCTAGCAATTGCTTTGCCGTTTGACCCAATACCCTCTTTTCTTCCGCGTATACATTTTCCTTTAAAAGCTTCTCTCCTTCAATTCTAAGTCTATCTATCTCTTCCTGTCTTTCCCTAAGAAGCTTTTCCCTATTCTCCGTTTCGCTTTTTAACTCAGCCTTTAATGCTACTATCTCTTGTAGCAATTTTTGTTGCTTTATTTTAAGAAGCTCCTTTGCCTTTCTCCTTTTTTCCAATTCTTCTTGTTCTTTTTGAAGCATTATATATTCCTTATATCCCTGAAAAGAGGCTTCTACTTTCTCGCAACATATATTGGCTAACTTAATATCTTTCTTCACTCGCTCTTTCTGTTCTGCTAATCCCTTTAAGCGAATTATTATACCTTCTAAATTTTTTTCTCCTTTTTCCGTTTCTAATTTGTACTTTTCTTGAAAAGCAATCTCATCTTCTATACCTTTTAATTCAGCAGATAATGCTTTTATCGAAGCCTTTAAAATCTCTATTTCTTTTTCTTTTTCCTGTAATTGTTCTTTACACTGTGGAAGATCCTCAATACGAACCATCATTCCTTCTCTTTTTCTCTCTTTTAAGGCAATTTTTTCTCCTAAAGTAGCATTCATGCTAGCCGTCTTATCAAAAACCTCTCTATAACTATCTAATTGTAAAATTGTGTTAAATAATTTTTTTCTTCTTTCTCCTTTTTCCAGAAAAGGCGTAGTAAATCTACCTTGAGAAACGCCTATTACATCCTCATAAAGAAGACTGGGCTCAAGTCCAAATGTAACTCCTAAATTTTCCGCCAACCATATTTTCACATCTTGATTACCATGTAATTCGTTTAATTCTCCTCCTGACTCAATATCATACACAGCCCAAGAACTGCCCGAAGGACTTCTTAACCTTCTGACAACACGATATAACCGTTCATCTCTTCCTTCAAACACAAGAGATATTTCACCCTTTTTCTCTCCTTCTCTAATAAATTGCTTCATAGAGGAAAAAGGATTAGCATCAAAAAGTACATATCCAATAGCTTCAATTATCGTTGATTTTCCAGTACCATTTATACCTGAGATAAAATTAACTCCATTATGAAAATTAATAGTTTCTCTACAATAACTCTTTATATTATTCAGTGTCAGACTTACCAGTTTCACTCTTTTTCACCCTCTTCTGTTTTAAAAGGAACTTGTACTTCATCTTCTCCGGATATTAAATACTCTCCAATTTGTACTAAGAACTCCGTTAATTCTTCTTCCGAAGAATCATTTAAAACTAATTCCTTGATTTTTGAAACAACATCTACCGCCTTGTCCAACTGCTCATCCTGCCAATTCGTATTTTTTTCTAACAAGCTTTTAAAAACTAGCTTTTCTATTTCTTCACGTTTAAAACCATTAACAGAGCTAACGCTACCCTCTTGTGGCAAATTAAGCTCATTAACAATTTCAACATACAAAGCCTCAAAATCCTTTTGCAAATTTTCCTCCATATCATTCATATCTAACTGTAAAGGACTAAAGCTACTTTTCCCACGAAGTATAACTCGAATTTGAAAACCAGAAGACTTAACTTCATTTTTTAATTCTTCCGTAATAACACTATATAGCTCCTCCATAATTATTTTTTCTTCTATTTTAATAGAACATATACAAACAGGTCTATATTTACTATTAATATATTTCATGCTTTTTTGTCCATCTTTTACCGTAACATGATAAAACCCTTTTTCCACGCCATACTTGAATTCATCAAGATGACAGCACTCCAAAGATCCAGGATTATATATCCAGTCATCTATGTCATAACGGGTATGAATATGACCCAACGCAACATAATCAATTTTATCTTTAAAAGGCTCCATTATTTCTGTTTTTACTCCGCCCAAATCCTGCCCTAATAACCTGTTGACACCTGCATGTAATAACATAATATTGTACTTGTCATTATCTTTTACAATATAGTCCTGAACCTCCGAGAGACGAGTCGCCGTTGTAATCCCCAAATAGCCCAATCCATAAATTCGTACATTTAATAGATCAAAGATTGAACCTTTGCTTTCTTCATTATTCCAAGGTAATAGTTCTATGCTCCCATCTTTAAAACTGGGTTGTAACAAATATAAATACTTCTGATTATTAAGAAAAGAAAGCCAAGAGTTTTTATCCTTATAATATGCTTTATCATGATTCCCTTCAATTGCGATAAGGGGAATATCTGCTTCTTTCAGCGGTTTAAGAAGCTCCACCGCCTGTTCTAGTGTTCCTGCATTAATTGCACGTTTATGGAAAAAGTCTCCGCTAATCAAGACAAAATCAACTTTATTCTTCAAAGCGTAGTCTGTAACCTGACGAAAAGCCTTGGCAAAATCCTCTAAACGCACAGGTTCATTATACTGGTTATTTCCAAGATGTATATCACCACAGTGTAAAAATGAAATGGATACAGCCATATTTTCACCTCAATCTCCTATATGTTTTTTTAAACCAATTTAACAATACACTAACATCATACTACGTAAGACTCCCACTTCTAGAAGTGAGAGCCTTAAAATTGGATCAATATTTAAACTCATTTCCAATATTTTCTCCTACTAATAGGCCAATAAGTATATAATGCTTTCCCTTTAATACTTGTTATCTCAGCAAACCCCCACTCATGGGAATCATATGAACGATTACGATTATCACCTAAAGCAAAAAATTTCCCTTCCGGTACTTTCCGTTCTGTTAAAGAATATTGCATCGGTTCTGCTAAATACGGTTCATCTAAAGGCTCTCCATTAACAAAAAGGGTACTATCCTTAATTTCAATAATATCACCAGGTAAACCAATCAATCTTTTTATAAAATCCTCTTTCATATTGCTTTGTTCAGGTGAAACAAAAACTATTACTTCCCCTCTTTCTAATTCTTTAAATCTATGGGTTATTTTTTCAACAAAGAGCCTATCTCCTGGTTGAATAGTGGGAACCATTGAAGGCGTAGGAACAATTCTGTTATCAAGTATAAATGTCCTTATAATTACCACCAAAAAAATAGCCAATAATATAATACCAATCCATTCTTTTACTTCTCGTTTTTCCATTTTTGAATAGCACACCACTTTTCCTCAAAATTACTACTAACCGCTCCCTTAAGTATACAAGAAAAACAGACAATTTAACATAACTATTTTTCCGTAAGATATGCCATATCCGCAAGCACAAGATTATACCTTTTTACAATATCTTGTGCTTTTTCTACTCCAACCGTAAGTTCTTCGGGTCTATGAGCATCCGAATTTATTAAAGTCCTAACATTATACTGAGCTGCCATCTCCCAAAAATGTTCCAGCGGATATTTGTAGCGACTACCTTGAATGGTATCTATTTCCCCTTTTCTAAAACCACTACAATTTATTTCAAGCGGCATATTATAGGCTTGTGCAGCTTCAATAATATATTTTGCACAACTCTTTGCCTCTTCATCCCACGTTTCATAAAAGCTTCCAAAACAATCAGGATGGGCGAGATAATCAAACAAACCCGACTCTATCCCCATAACCGTATACTCTGTATACGTCCTTAACTCCTTGTAACCTTTCATCCCTTTCCAGAAACAAACCCACTCACCATCACAATAGAAGACATGTTGCCCTAGAGCAAGATAATCAAAGTCCCATTTTCCTAAAAGCTCATCATGAAAATATCCATAATATTTTTTCTGGTATTCACACTCTAGACCTTTTAATATTGTTAACTGTTTAAACTTCTCTTTAGCTTTTTCTATCGTCTCAACATAACCAGGGAGTTCGGTGATATCCATCCTTATCTCTGGCTCCCAATCATCAGGTAAAGGCGTATGATCAGAAACCCCCATTACCTTCAATCCTCGCTTTAAAGCAACTTGAGCATAATCCTCTACATCGCCCTGTGCATGCTTACAACGATATGTATGCATATGATAATCGTTCACACTTTTCACCCACCAACTAGTACGTATCTTCAAATTTCTAAAGTATATATCCTGATATTTAATCGTTGATCCAACTACATTTTTCCTTCTAAAATACTAATTAAATCTTCCATTTCCTTTTGAACTTCACCATAACCAGCCCAATCACCTGCTTTAATCTCTTCCTTGCCTTGCTTTTGTAACTCTACCAACTGCTTAATCAAACTCTCAACAGAATCATTTACACCTCCAGAAATAATATCAGTTCCTCCTATTTGTGAAGATTCTTCCTTACCTGCTCCATCTCCGAATAAACTAATTAAGGCCTTCTCTAAAGTATCTTCCATTACAATTTTATTATTATAATATAGGAAAACCTTCTTCAATTGAGGATACTTCGTCTGTTCCGCTTCAATATAAAGAGGCTCTACATAGAGAAGTGACCCACCTATCGGATATACTAATAAATTCCCTCTTAATATCCTACTTCCACCCTGTCCCCACAGTGTCAGCTGACTTGAAATAACAGGATCCTGGTCGATCAATGACTCAACCTGAGCTGTACCCGCAATTTGAACCCCTTTGGGAAACTTATACAAAAGAAGTTTTCCATAGTCATCACCATCAGACCGCCCAGCTAACCAACCAACCATATTTTGTTTCTTAGCAGGTGTAAATGTCTGCATCAATATAAATTCCTTCTTCTCTTCATTAGGCAAAGAAATGATACTGTAAAAAGGCTCCTGGGTTTGTAATTCTCCCCAATATACTTCTTGGCTTAATTCCCATCTGTCTTCTCTATTATAAAAAACAGTAGGATTACTCATATGATAATCTCTTAAAATTATAGACTGAATAGCAAATAAATCCTCTGGATAACGAACATGTTTCTTCAAATCACTAGGAAATTCATCAACACCTTTAAAAAGATCAGGATATATCTTGCTGTACACTTTAATAATAGGATCATCGTCATCAAAAATATAAAAATCCGCCTCACCAGAATAAGCATTGAGAACTACCTTAACACTATTACGCATATAATTAAAGCTGTTCTTTTCGTTCAAAGCCTGAGAATACGGATACTTATCAGTAAATGTGTACGCATCTAATAAGTAATACAAGTTACCATCTTCTCCTAAAACAAGATACGGATCATGATCATAATATAAGAAAGGTGCTATTCTACTAACCCTATCTACAACATTACGAGTTTCAAGGTACTGACTTTCAGAGGTTATATAATTAGATAAAAGATATTTGAACTGTGCATCACGCAATGTTAAAAGAAATTTGTTCCCGAAAGTCATGGGAATCCCTTTGTTTCCCTGGTAAATGTATTCCTGATTGTTATCACCCAACGGATAATCGAATTCCTTTAATCCAGTATTAACTATGACATTATCCCCTGTCGCCTCTCCAAAATAAATACGTGGCTCTTTAACTGGGAAAAGTTCCGATTGAGGTGGTATATCCTTTATTAAATACTGTGGAAGCCCCGTATCACTTATGGCATTTGCTGGACTCATCGCCAAACCGAAACCATGAGTATATTTAAACATCAAATTATTAAACGTCTTAGCCTGTTCGGGTAAAGACTTTCTATTAAGCTCGCGTGCCGAAAGCAAAACCTGTGTTAATTTCCCATCAACAGTATATCTATCTATATCAACATCCGTAAAATCATAATATAAGCGAATCTCATGTTGCTGACCATATGTACTTTTCGTAGCTCTATGATCCAATAACCTAATATTATCAATAATATCTCGTTCATTTTCAATTTCATCCATTGTTAACTCATCAACCGGATATTCTACTTCAGTAAGATTATCAAGACCAAAGGCTTGATGTGTATACTTAATATTTTTTTCAAGATAAGGTGTTTCTTTTCCCAACTCATCTGGATCTACAATAAATTTTTGATATATTCCAGGATAAACTCCCGTTATCAATGTAGCAATAATAAAATAAGCCGCAATGGAAAGAAGAGACCTTTTAATGTTTTTTCTAATAGTCAAAAATATAAACACACCTAACACAAGGGAAATGACCATCATAATAGAATAACCCGGAAGTCTTGCCCCAATATCAGTTGCCCCTGCACCTACTACCGACCCAGTTTGGGAATAAAGTAATTCATAACTACTTAACTTATATTGAACAGCTTGCCAAGCAATAAATATCCCTAAAAGCAATCCCACGTGAGTAAAGCCTCTGCTTTCTTCCTTTGTAAGAATACGTTTGGTGATAAACTGCGAGATTACCTCCATACGTCCTGATAAAAGGTATAAATATGCAGGTATAGCGATAATGATATTCATCATCAACAAAAGATTTACTACCCTGTAACCCAACCACAAAACAGGTAACTTGAATACATAAAAACCAATATCCAAATTGAATTGAGGATCTGTCAATCCAAAAGGTTCAGCGTTAAAATATTTTAAAATTGCCATCCATAAATAACTACCATTGCCCGTTGCTAAAATTCCAATAAATAACGCAGGTATAAGTGAAATTAACGGACGAAAAGGTTTCTTTGTCATTTTGAAAATAAGATATGTATTTAAATAAGTAAATAAAAATGCAACAGCAAAAATCCCTATCCCTATCATAATCTTAGCTGTAAAAGAACGCCAAAACACTGCATCATATCCTAATACACTAAACCATGTCCAATCCAATTTAAAAGTGACAAAGAAACGAAAAACAACATATAAAACTACTAATGCTAAAATAGCAAACCACTTGCGAAAAGAAAGACCCGTCAACCCACTATTTTTAGATTTGCCATCACCAGGCGGATAATCATAAACATCAGCCAAATCCTTCACCTCTTCTTAAGATTATATTTTATATCCCATTAACATATCACCAAAGTATACCACATAATGCAATCATTACACAAATCACAGAGTGACACGGCTAGGACTTACTTTAATACTTAATTGCAAAAGTAATATTATCTACATCTTATTTTGTATTTTCTTGCTCGGATACGGTTTTCACCCCTCTTCCCTCAGTTCCTGGTCTTGCGTGGTCAATGCCTCCTCCACCCTGTAATACTTTTGCAACAAACTTTGTTGGAAAATTGTCAAATTCAATTCTTTTTAAATAAGGCATTCTATTAATAATGGCATTAATTTTTTCTTTATCCATATTATCAATTTTCCAACCAACAAATCTACCTTTATTAAATTGAAAATGACCACTCGCTATCCTCTGCTCCTTAGTAGCAAAAAAAGGATTACCCTGTTCTTTAGCAATCTGCACTACAATATCCTTCCGATCGGGTTTTTCATTAAACTCTTCAACAGCTAAAACAAAATATACTTTTCCTTCAGGAACACCACTAGTCTTCATTCCATTTTCTTCAGTTATTGCATATATATTTCCCCTTCTTATACTTAAAGTTAATAATCCCTCTGGTTTAACCAAATTTTCTTTAGTAACAGGTATCTCGTTCTCATTAAGCATTCCTATAATTATATCAATATCCTCTGGTGGCAACCCAAATTCTACGACTTCCCAGCTTTCAATTTCACGCTCCTCATACTCGAGTCCAACATCTTTAGGAGCATAATTAATTTGAACTATTGTCCTCCTCGTTTCTTCAAGCCTCGTATCATCTACTAATTCTATCATCCTCTTATTTGGATTTCTTCCCATAATTCAACATTAACCTCCCCCTCCAAAAAAATATAAAAAAACACCGTGCAAATGTCACAAGATGTTCCTTTATCTCTTTTACACAATCTCCATACCAAAGAATCACACTTTTAAATTGTATAAAAATAATGTCATATATATTAACATTACTAATACCACTACTCGCCGTCTTCCTCACTTAACTTCCCTACAGCTTCATCAATTTCCTGTTTGGACATACCTTCATTTGTTAAATGATAATCTATAGCTTTTTCCCAAAACGAACACTTTTCCTGATACTTTTTATATTTTTTCATTTCTGAATCTTTTCTTTTTGCCCTTGTAGCCGCATTATTACTCACTATTGACAAAATAAACTTAGCTTTGATGTTCTCGTCCTTATCCATCTTTTGAAAATCAGATTGCAAGTATTTCATTACCTTTTCATAATACTCGGCAAATTCCTGATACGATATCTCAGTATCCATTTTTAAGTATTCTTTCATCTTGGTATACAATTCTTCCATTAAAACCACTCCTTAAACTAAGTTTATTAACATACTACCTTACTAACATACTAATTCCTTTATTGCTTCATTAAGTATAATACAATTACACCAATTATATCAAATGTATTTCAATATTACCTTCTGCAAAATCATTTGGTACCTTTCTCATTCCTTTTTCTTGCGATACTTGACCGGAAATATTTTTTGTTCATCAATTCCCACCTCTTCCAAGTCAACACTAAGATCCCTAGCAATTTTATATAGAAAGAATTTCTGTTGTTCTGAAACCAATGTTATGACTGTACCTGCTTTTCCTGCACGTCCTGTTCTTCCTGCTCGATGTATATAAAACTTTGTATCTCCAGGGATATCGTAGTTGAAAATATATTCAATCCCTTCTAAGTCCATTCCTCGAGCTAAAAGATCAGTTGTTACTATTATGGGGAATTTTTCTTGACGAAAACCGTTTATGATATTTTTCCTTCTGACTTGAGGTAAATCACTATGCAATCCTTCAATGTTGTGACCCATCTCTCTCAGCTTCCCTGCTAAAGGCATAACCCCTTCGTTACGAGTTATAAAAATCATTGCTTTGTGCGGTTGTAATATATTTAACAATTTATGAATGGTTGTTATCTTCTTGAACTTATCACACATTAAATACTTGTGTTCTATTGTAGCAGGAGTAATTCCTGAATCTTTAAACATTATTGAAATGGGTTGATCTATTATTTCAGAAGCTTCATTCAACAAATTTTTAGGTATTGTAGCTGAAAACATAAGAACTTGACGGGATTTTAATGTCTTTTGAAATATGGAAAAAACGTCTCCCATAAAACCTGCACTCAACATTTTATCAACCTCATCAACTACAATAGTCTTAATAACTTGTCCATTTAATTTTTTCTTATTGAAAGACCCTAAAACTCTTCCGGGAGTACCTACCACAATTTTGGGTTTTTCTTTCAACCCTTCAAGTTGTCTTACACCATTAGCCCCTCCCGTAAGAGCCACAACACCCAAATCATCTGCAAATTTTTGTATCACACGCACTACCTGAAAAGCCAACTCACGAGATGGAACAAGCACTAAAACTTCCAAATCCTTTGTGCTTTGATCAATCCTTTCCAGAAGTGGTAAAAGATAAGCCAGTGTTTTTCCTGTTCCTGTAGGAGACTGAACTATCAAATTTTTATTGCTTATAATATCAGGAATCACTTTCTCTTGAACTTCTGTCGGAACAATAATACCCTCCTGAAATAATTTGTTTACTCTCTTTGCAGCTATCCCTAATGCAGAAAAATCTCTATCATCTTTTATCATTTTCAATTCTACCTTCCGTGAACAAAAAACTTATTTCACATAGTTCTACACTTACCATCAATGTAGCTACAGCTTGTTTTCTTTTTTATTCACTTTTTTATTCGCTATTATTTGCTTTTTTCACAGCTATTATGTTTCATTTATATTATTAAGTAGCACTTTAAATTGAAAGCATATGTGCAAGTTTATAGTCTTCCATATTAATATCCTTTGATTGGCTTAAAACATAATCCATATCAAAGCATTTAATCTTCTCACACTCAACACCAACCATCTTGTTTTTTTCACCTTTAAGAAGTATTTCTACTGCTTTAGCCCCCATTCGACTTGCTATACAACGATCATAAACAGTAGGTGTACCTCCACGCTGAATATAACCTAAAATAGATACACGTGTTTCCAAGCCTGACTTTTCCTGTATCTCTTTTGCTATTTTCATGGAGTCTCCCACTCCTTCAGCTACCACAATTATACTATGTTTTTTACCTCTTCTTACACCTCTTTTAATATTCTTAACAACTTCATCAATATCTAAAGATATTTCCGGAATAAGAATTGATTCCGCTCCCCCCGCTAGACCTGCTTCTAATGCTATAAATCCTGAGTTTCTACCCATAACCTCTATCACAAAAATTCGTTCATGAGATGTCGCTGTATCTCTTATTTTATCAATAGCATCAACAACCGTATTAACAACTGTATCAAAGCCAATTGTATTTGTTGTACAGGAAATATCATTATCAATAGTACCCGGAATTCCAATTGTAGGCATACCTAATTTATTAAGCTCAACAGCTCCACGAAAAGTCCCATCACCACCTATAACAACTAATCCGTCTATCTCCTCTTCCCTCATATTAGACACAGCCTTTTCCCTGCCTTCATTAGTTAAAAATTCCTTGCAACGAGCTGTATGAAGAACAGTTCCTCCCCTATGTATAATATCCGCCACTGAACTTAAATTCAACCTAATAAAATCTTTTTCTATTAAACCTAAATATCCCCTTTTAACCCCCACTATTGTTAAGTTATTGTAAATAGCAGTACGCACTACGCCTCGTAATGCTACATTCATACCCGGTGCATCTCCGCCACTCGTTAAAACAGCAATTTTTTTCACTAATCTGTACCTCCCATATTTTTTTTCATAATAATAGAATTCGGACAAATTGCTATTTCTCATTATAACAAATTTTACGGTAACCAATACTGGATATAGTGTAATATAGCTCATTAGTAACTTGTAAAAAAGCACAACCATAACTATCTATCTTTTTTAATCTTCTTATGTATTCTATCATATTTATGCTTATTCGGGGAAGAAAATATACTTAAATTATTTTTTCTCACAAGGAATGTATTAAAAAACATATTGACTTGTAAAAGCT
>Ga0265294_10007718_pt1 | contig 12698 bp, 7 predicted proteins | sample MunlanPumphouse3_FD_192504 | JGI IMG/M metagenome (GOLD analysis project Ga0265294, IMG submission 192504) | Groundwater microbial communities from a municipal landfill in Southern Ontario, Canada - Pumphouse #3 | ecosystem: Environmental > Aquatic > Deep subsurface > Groundwater | place... | reverse complement strand
CCAGGACAAAGATCATTATCAAAAACAATGCGTCACAAGTAGAGAAATTCGCCGCAACGGAATTACAGAAATACGTCAAAGAAATGTCAGGCGCGGAATTAATAATAAAAGAAACAAATGATTTCCCCCCCCCGCCTCTCTCTGGTTCCATAATAATCGGCAATATGAAAACAAATAGTTTATTACTTCCCATTTTGGGTAATCCGCGTTTGCCGGAAAATGACTGTTTTATTATCAGACTAATAAATAATAATTTAATTCTGGCAGGCGGCAATGCGCGAGGAACTCTATATGCTGTCTATGAATTGCTGGAAGAATTAGGATGCCGCTGGTTTTTCCCTAAAAAAGAATGGGAAATAATACCGCGGCTGAAGAGTATAAAATTAACCGGGATAAACAAAACTGAAATCCCGCATTTCAAAAACAGAGAATTATGGGCTGGCAAATATGATTGGCTTGCCAAAAACAAGGGCAATCGTATTCCTGTCTGGTGGCCTTACTGGAACGGCGAACCTGAATATTATATAAAAAACGGTAAAAAATATAAACAACGGAAATATTCCGTAAATTACAGGGATTATCTGAAAGAAGGCAAAAAACGAGGTATAAAATGTTCAGTGGCAGCTGACAACTCTGTTGATTTCTGGTTACCGGCATCTAAATATTTTAATTCGCATCCGGAATTTTATCCTTTGGTCAGGGGCAAAAGAACAGCTTCTCATATTGATTTACAAAAAGAAGTATTTACCCGTGGATTTCCTCTGCATCAATTTTGTTTTTCATCAAAAGGTGGGGAGAAAGAAATAGCTGATAATATGTCCAAGCTCATCGTAAAATATCCAGATATAGATACTCTGGGGCTTTATCTCACTGACCGCAAGGACACCGGATTTTGCGATTGTGAAAAATGCGTTTATCTGCACAAAAAATTCATGCCGCCTCAAAGCGTTGATCATACTGGTGAATATATTTATTTTGCCAATAATATTGCTGCATTGTTAAGTAAAACTAATCCCGAAGTCATGATTGAATTAAGTGCATATGAATGGTCTAGTAGCTTGGAGGCTCCAATAAACATAAAGCCAGCACCAAATACAAAATTAGTATTTTGGAATTATATGCGTGGCTATGCAAGACCGTTGAAATCAACAGCTTCTTCAAGGAATTATTATATAAATTCAGAATTATTGAAATATTTAAATCTTTTTGGAGGAGAGAGGATAACTGTCACAGATTATTATTATGGAATGAGCTGTTATTTCAATTTCATATGGCCGATATTTGACATCATCAAAACGGACATGGCGTATTATCATAATCTGGGCATTAACGGCATTAGAGCTTTCCCCGGCAGTCATTTCAGTCATTTCTTAAATACCTATTTGGCTTTACGTTTAGCCTGGAATACAAATTTGGATATAAATGAAATTTTAGACGACTTTTGCCAAAAAGCATTTATGCAGGCGGCTTCTCCGATGAAATGCTATATAAATATTTTGAGAAAATCATTAAAAGATATTGACTTCAAAAAAACGACACAAGGAAATTCATCTTATAAAGGTTGGAAAAACGATTTTGTACCAACTTATGAAAACCTCTTTGTTTTATTAAAACCTGAAACCTTAGAGCAATTAAACAATTGTTTGATTGCCGCTAAAAAGCTGGCAAAGAACAATGATGATGTCTTAAAGAGACTGGAATTAGTGGAAAAAGAATTTTCATATAACTATTTCATAATAAAAGCAAATGAGTTTAAGATGCAAGGCGATACTTTCTTAAAAGGGAAAAAATATGACGCCGCATTGAATTGCTATCGTAACGCGTTGGAAACATTGGATGACGGCAAAAAAGATGGGCAAAACTATTCAAAAATCAATTTTGGGAAAAGTGTAAGAGATGTTTTATTATTAACGGAAAACATAATAGAACAAAAAAGAATAAATAATATAGCTCAAAATGCATCTGCTGAAAATATTACCGTTGATAATAAAGGAAATAGTTTTCCAGCATCGTGGGGATGCTATAAAGGGGCGGGTATTTGCCGTTGGGGAAGTTCCTGCGATTTTATTGATGGGAAAAGAAGCGCATTTATAGAAAATCTGGAAGAAGTCAATAATAAGAACGAAAAAAAGGTTATAAATAATGCCCTTGTGCAAGGTAACTCAAACGGTTATACAGGTGAAAATGCTTATAACAATAATTTACCAGGAGAGCAGGTATATTTTGTATCCTTCTGGTTAAAAGGCGAAAAGAATCCTAAGGTAACTGTTTTTGTTAGAGGCTGGACCGCCAAGGAAGCCGGAAAAGAAACAAGAAAACAGATAAAAATTTCAAGAATTGGAAAATCTTTTATTGCACCCGTTGATTGGACTGAATATCGTGGTTTTTTTCGGATTGACCAAAATATTAAAAAATTTGCACTGATGTTTCATTTATCATCATTAGGCAAAATATATGTTGATAATATTTGTATCGCTCCTCTGAGTAAAAATAAAATTGCTTTATACATCCCTCAAATGGATGGCGGAAAAGGGGATGGCTGTTCTGCTATTTTGACTACGCTTAAAAAAGAAAAACTCAAAATCATTCCGATCACCGACCTTTCCTCTAATATTTCTCAATATAAAAGTCTTATATTTCCACAGGTGAATCAATTGGGAAACAGTCAGAAGGGCAAGCCTTGGGTGAAAAATATCCGGAACTATGTAAGCAAAGGTGGAAATGCTTATTTTTATCATGACAGTTGTGGCTATAAGCCACATGGTTGGATATTAGGAAACACAAGCGTATTTCCTGAAATATGTAAAGGGGTGAAACGGAAAGTTGGTTCAAAAAACACACCTGACATATTAATTGTATGCTCTGAACATCCTGTGGTCAAAGGACATGATATTGGCTATAAAGGGACTAATTCATATTGGGATCATATGGAACTTATTCCAGGGACAAACGCAGAAGTACTTGTTAAAGACGGCAACGACAATCCGGTTGTTATAGTCGGCAATTTTGGCAAAGGAAAGGTAGTTTTTGATGGTACCATTCCCTATGACGCCACTACTGAAACTGAATTGAAAGAAATTACGGGAATACAAAAAGATATTTTATTAAACTTCATCCAATGGAGTACAAAAGACTAAGGGTATTAAATCTAACAGATTATCAGGAAACTTTTTATGTGGAATTCAAAAAATTATTTTCTGCCAGTGCGGATTCTGGACAGCAAGGGCAGAGAATTGAAAAATTCGGCGACCGTGACTAAAGTTCTTTCGGTTACAGATGCAAATTCGGTTACTTTTGATGATGAAATATTTATTGATTTTGGACGGTATTTATCCGGTTATTACGAACAACACGGAGGGCATATAACAGCCTGTGGGGATTTTTGTAAAGCCACATGTTATCCGCTCAAGAACGGGCAATGGGGAGCATTCAGATACGTAAAGGTTACTGGAACGATAAGTTTTAGCGGTATTAGGATTGCTCCGGAGAAAGCATTTTACGCACCTGGCTTTAATGCTGGAGAAAAATTTTCCTGCTCGGATAAGCTGCTCAATGAAGTTTGGGAGGGGGCTGTTGCTACGACTCAGGCTTGCACGCTAAGGCATCGGGAAACCGTTGGCGATTATGAATTCGCGGACAGTCCAAGGCGTGACCGGCGACTATTCCTCTGGTTTGATTCAGCAGGTAATGAAACTTTTTATTACGCATTCGGGAATACCGCTCCCGGAAAATCTTCCTGCCAATACCTTTTGCAACATACCGTTGCAGGTGGATTCCCGGTACGGGATACACCTTGTGAAAATAGTTATGATGTTTCCGGTTTTACCGAGGCAGATATTCTGGAAATATATAATTTTGACGGGGACCTGGAATTTCTGAAAAAATTCTACCCGGAACCGGTTAATACCCATATGCGCTGCTGGGTATTACCGAGAAGGAGTGATAACGGGCTTTATAAATGTTCGCTGGCACTTCCGGTAGGACCAGGTTTCGAAACGTCCTTGTCCAATCAGGCCTACGTTTATCGGGGCCTGCTGGCTGCAGCCGAAATCGCAACGGTTTTCGAGGATGAAGAAAACCGCCGATCCTATACGCAACTGGCGGCTGAACTCAAAACCGCAGTTGACCGCTATCTCTGGAGTCCCGCCAAAGGCGTTTACCGGTTTTCAGAGCATGCGAATCATGCTGACCAGTTGGGGAATGCGCTGGCGGTGGTTTTCGGTCTGGCCGGGGATAAGGCACCGCAAATTCTCGAATACCTGAAAAATCATCACTGGCGCCTTTACGATTGGAAGCAAGCCAATCCTGACTGGGAAGGGATCAATCCCGCAGGTTCCGCTGATTTCGACCGGCCATGGCTTCCCGGAGACCGGGATTTACCGGACAATTTCAGCAACTGGGGCTGGACGAATGATCCTGATGATTTTTCCCGCTGCGGTACTTATAATTACTGTATCAGCCCATGGATGAACGCCTGGGAAATAGAAGCGCATTGCCTTGCGGGCAGCGCCGTGGATGCGCTGGCCTTGACCAGACGTTGTTTCGGAAATATGCTGAAGGCCGGTCCCGGTACTTTCTGGGAACAGGCGAATTATCTCGGTGTTCCAGGCGCGCTGGTTTCCAATCCGGGTACGAGGATTAGAACGTCCTGTCATCGCTGGAGCGCCAAGATAGGATCAGTATTGTTAAAATATCTGCTCGGTATCGGAGCCGCCTCTCCGGGATTTAAGCGAATATCGGTGGTGCCTCATTGCGGCGAACTCAGTTGGGCAAAAGGGAAAATCGATACCACCTACGGCCCGGTAGAGGTAGAATGGCACAAAACAAAAAACCTTTTCAGGGAAAGCATTATTGTGGCTTCTGAATGTTCTGTAACCATTGGTATTCCCAAACCATTTAAACAAATTCATCTTAACCGAAAGCCGGTATCGCTAAACGGCAATTCTCGGCGCTCGGAAGATGAGCAATATTTTTACCTGCATGATCTAAAAGGCCCCCGCATAAATGTTGAGGCCGCAATATAGGAGCTTATAAAACCATGAAAAGATCGGAAGTCAACAGCATTTTACGGGATGCGGTCGGGTTTCTGGAAGAAAGCAAATTCCGTCTTCCGCCGTTCGCCTACTGGACGCCCGCGGACTGGACGGTCAAAGGGCCTGAAGCAGATGAAATACGGGATAATCTGCTGGGCTGGGATATTACGGATTTCGGAACCGGCGATTTCCGCAACTGCGGACTTGTCCTGTTCACTCTCAGAAACGGCAATATTAAAAATCTGCAATACCGTAAACCGTATGCGGAGAAAATAATGATCATAGAGGAAGAACAGCGCACCCCCATGCATTTTCATTTCAATAAAATGGAAGACATTATCAACCGCGGCGGCGGAACCCTGCTGCTCGAATTGTATAACTCGACTGGTAACGGACTGTTGGACAAAGAAAAACCTGTGAGAGCGTCTTCGGATGGGGTGGAACGGGAATTTGTCCCCGGTGAAACAATACGCCTTGCCGTCGGCGAAAGCATAACCCTGCCGCCGTACTTATACCATAGTTTCTATGCCGAAAAAGGCCGGGGAACAGTTCTTTCCGGCGAAGTGTCGATGGTGAATGATGACGCGACGGACAACCGCTTCCTTGAACCTATGGGCAGATTCCCGGAAATAGAAGAAAATGAACCGGTGCTTTATTATCTCTGTTCGGAATATCCACGGGCTTAATTAAAAAAAACTCAAACAAAGGATTGGTTAAATGTTTGGTGAATATAACAGGGTTTTCAATGAATTTATAGAAAAGGTAAACCGGATAAAATGCTACAACGGCTATAAATATTTATTCGGCAAAAATGCCGGACTTGAAAAACAGGCGTTCGAACAAGTTGAAGCGCCGCTTTTGAAAGACGGATTTGAATGGCCCTTTGGCGTAAATGAAGTTTGGTTTAAGGGAAAACTTGTTATCCCTGATAAAATTGCGGGAATTGATCTCATTGGTTCCAAAATTATTTTGGATCATAGGTCAATGAATTCCACAACTGTTTTTATAAATGGGAAAAAAGTACTGGATGAAAAATGGTGGATTACTCAAGATATTCTCCTTTCAGGCGGACTTAAACATCAGGAATCTTTTGATATTACTATTTGCTTTAAGCAAATTGAAGGATGTCCTTTCTACCACAAAAGACAAATATTTGTCGATAAAATTGAATCTGTCTTATTGAAAATAAATGCATTTTTTGAAGTTCTGAAGTTTATAGCGAAACTTATTGAGCTAGGTAAAGTAAACGACAGGAGTCTTGTTTTAACCTTTAAAAATACAGTAAAGCATATTCCTGTAGAATTACTTGCAGAGGAAAAACCTTTGCAATTTATTGACTATATCAAAAAAGCAGAAGCAGAAATGCGGGCTTTTTCTCCTCATCTGAAAAAAAATATCTTATATCTGATAGGTAACGCTCATATTGATATGAACTGGCTTTGGAATTGGAATGAGACATTGGATACAACTAGAAGGACATTTATTCAGGTTGAGAAGTTTATAAATACATATCCTGAATTTTATTTTTCACAGGGTCAGGCAGTATTATATAAATCGCTTGAAGATAATTATCCGAAAATTTTTAAAAATGTCAAAAAACTAATCAAGCAAGGGCGATTGGAGGTAATTGCCTCAACCTGGGTTGAGGGAGATTTAAATATGGCGTCCGGCGAAACTCTTATTCGACAATCGCTTCTGGCTAAAGAATATACTCGAAAAAAATTTGGCATGGAATCACAGATTTGCTGGTGTCCGGACACATTCGGACAACCTGCTTCTTATCCTCAGATATTGAAAAAATGTAATATAGATTACTATTATTTTCGTCGATGCGGCAAAAATACCCCAATATTTTATTGGGAAGGAATTGATGGTTCAAAAGTTTTGACTTTTAATACTTTGACCGGGTATAATGGACCTGTAAGCACCGATATTCCTCCTGAGCTTGATACATTGGGAAAATATCTGTTTTCATATGGAGTTGGTGATCATGGAGGCGGTCCGACAATAAGGGATATTGAAAATGCGTTGATACTTAAAAATAATGCTTTCTTCCCTGAAATAAAATTCAGTTCAGCGCATCAATTTTTCAGGGATGTGGAAAGGGATATGAAAGATATTCCCGTCATAAAAAATGAGCTCAACTATGTGTTCGAGGGCTGCTATACGACCCATGCCGATATAAAGAAATACAACCGGGAATGCGAAAATCTGCTTGTCAGCGCGGAAACGTTCGCCTCAATCGCCTCGCTGTCCGGTTTCGCTTATCCGCATGAGGAACTCAATGACGCCTGGGAAAAAACCTGTTTCAACCAGTTCCACGATATAATGGACGGTTCGGCGATCCACAGTTCATATGAATATTCGAAAGACCTGGCGGAAAGTGCGATAAATACAGCGCGACAGGCGCAACAGGAAGCGCTGACGCATATTTCCTCGCGTATAGCGTTCCCGGAACGAAACGGCGGAACCCCGCTTGTCATATTCAATCCACTTGCCTGGAAAAGAAGCGAGACGGCAAAAATAAGTCTTTCCGGCTTGAAGATAAGCAATCCGGCTGTCGAAGATATTTACGGCCGGGAAATCCCTTCGCAAATTGTCGGCGGCGAACTGTTCTTCCATGCGGAAAATGTTCCTTCCATGGGGTATAAAAGCTACTTTTTGAAAGAGGGGCTGGCGGAAGCGAGGCCCGGCGAAAAGTCTGAGCCGGAAACTGAAACGGTATTTGAAAATGACAAATATCTTCTGGAAATGGACCCGGATTTCGGCGGGATAAAAAGACTCTTCGACAAAGAAAAACGCAAGGAATTAATAGACTGCCTTCAGCAAGGAAACATTTTCAGGCTTTACACCGAAGTCGAACACAGTATGTCAGCCTGGAATATCGGTGCGACCGCTTCAGTGAAAAATCTTTACAGACATACGAAGTTTACGAAAGTAGACAGAGGGTCGCTGGTAGATATTCTCGAAACGGAATGCAAATTCAACCAATCGCTGCTGAAACAACGGATAATATTTTTCAGGAAGTGCGGTAAAATTGAATTTCAGACCGAATTGTCCTGGAATGAAACCGGTAATCCGCAAGACGGAATACCGATGCTTAGAGTTTCTTTCCCGCTGAAGTTCAATCCTGAGAAAATTGTCCGAGAAATCCCTTTCGGGGCGTTCGAACATCCGTGCAACGGCCAGGAAGTTCCCGCCCTGAAATGGATTGACTGTTCCGACGGCGGAAACGGCGTGGCTTTGCTGAACGATTGCAAATACGGTTTCAACGTCCGGGGAAGCGACATGGAACTTACGATAGTGAGATCTCCTTACAGCCCCGATCTGAATCCGGATTACGGAGAACATTCTTTTTCCTATTGTCTTTGTCCGCATGACGGCGATTGGCGTGATGCGGATATCGTCAAAAAGGGTTATGAATTCAATATACCCCTGCTTGCGGTAATTCCGGCAGGCCTTGCTGAAAGCGGAGCAAATCTGCCGTCAGAAAAATCCTTCGTGAAATCGGCAGGAACTGATGGCGTAATAATTTCCTGCCTGAAAAAAGCGGAAGACGGAAACGGCCTTATCATGCATGCTTATGAAAGCAAAGGCAAATCCGCCGCCCCGGAGATAAATTTCGGGATAAATATTGCCGCGGTACGGGAAACGAATCTTATAGAGGATGAAACCGGTTCCGGCGAATTTACCGGAAGCAAACTGCGGGATAAGTTCGGCGAATGGGAAATAAAATCCTACCGGCTTATTCCGGAATAAGAGAACACTTAGTCGATCAAGCTGAAACTTTTATGTAAAACCAGACTGGATTTTATTGAGTCTTATAAAACCACGTCCTTTGGGCGTGGATTTTTTTCCATTTTTCCTGTCCCGATACATATTTTTTGGCAATCCGATTTGCTTTTTGGCGCGAACCGTGGAATTTTAAAGATGAGATCAGAAACAGAAATTCCAGCAGTAATTTTTAGGAATTTGTTATTTGAACAGGATAAACAGGAGAGTAGTGCCCGGCGCAGCCTTGCTCCGGCATAGAGAGGCTTAAAAGCAAATATAAACGTTATCGGTCACGGTGCGAGGCCGCACTCGTGACTGAAAATTCCCGGCAAAGCCGGTTAAGTTCAGAGATTATTAACGTACACGGAATGACACAGTTATGTTGGGAACAGACAAGAAAAGCGCCCGGCCAGGGAAAAAACAGAAAATCATCTGGCTTTCCGGTATGGTTTTACTGGTATTTATAGCGGCGCTGGTATATTTCGGGTTCTGGCTTAACGAACGCCGGAAAAATGCCGAAATCATCCGGGACGCTATTGCTAATCCGCAAACCATAAAGCCGGAAAAATTTCTGAACACCATTGATAAATCATTCCGAAACCTCGACGCGAAAGGCAAAAAGGATATTTTAAAAGATCCCAAAAAGGTGGAACAGTATGTGGCGAAGGCCACTTGCAAAGAATTACAAAAGTCCTTTAAGGTGCTGTTCTGCCTGCCGAAGCCTGTTCGTGAAAAGATTATTAAGGACTCCGCAACGCGTTTATTGAAGGCAACTAAGAAAAATCCGCAACGGACGGCGGAGGTTTTCAACAGTGCCGGGGGCCGCGGCGGACTTGAGGGGGCATCTCATTTTTTCCTGCTTCATCTCAGCGGCAGGGAAAAAGCGGAAGTCGCCCCGTTGACAGCAGTAATTTTCGAAGTTGCGCATCAGCAGTCGAAGATGAGAAAAGCTCAAAACACTAAAAAACGCTGAACAGTATAAAACAGGGAGATTAAAATGATGTTTCTTTCAGGGGAAAAAAAATGTCGCGGTACGGATTATATGAATTTCACCCTCGTGGAATTGCTGGTTGTGATTGGGATCATCGCCGTTCTTGCCGGATTGCTGTTGCCGGCCCTGCAGAAAACGCGACAAAAAGGCAAATCCATCAGCTGCCGCAATAATTTGAAGCAAATCGGTATTGCGGTTACTTTGTATTCTTCGAACAATAATGAATACTTCCCTTACGCAACTTCCCGGAAAGTCGACCTTTCGCTGTCTTACCCTGCCAATTTGCAATGGCTGCCGGATATTCTGACCATAAAGGGCGAAGCTGAAGGAGTCTATCGCTGTCCTAATGATTTTGAAAGAATGTATGCGGCTCCTGAAGGAGGCACCAGTTATATCTGGAACTGGGAGTTGATAACCGGGGTCACAGGTAATGAAAAAAACGGTTTGGCGAAATATAATATCGATATAAGCGGGAGCGCTCCGAACATGGTTTCTCCCAGTCATTTTCCCATCATGGCCGATGCCGGCGCGTATCACGGGCCGTCCGGAGAAAAAATTTCGTTTAATGTCCTGTATGCGGGCGGCAACGTCAGCGACCTGAGAGATTTTCCCGGAATATTAAATTGACGGCTGGACTGAATATGGATGAAGAACTGATTTTTATTTTGTTTTACGGCATTTATCTTGTATTACAGTTAGGTTTTGCCGTACATATTCTTCTTACCCGCCATGAAGAACCCTCAAGCGCTTTAATGTGGCTGCTGGTAATTGTTTTGCTTCCGGTTGCCGGGATGGTTTTCTATTGCTTTTTCGGAATTATCAGGATAAAAACCGTCGGTATGCGGGTTCAGCGTATTCAGGATTTTGTCGATTCTTCGAGGAATAAATATCTCGGCAGGCAATTTAAAACTTATCTTGCAAACCTCAATGAATTCATACCGCCCCCGGAAGATAACTCCGAACCCAGGAAGATACTGGACAATCTGTTTCCGTTGCGCCCCCTTTTACGCGGCAATAAGCTGGAATTGCTCAAGGACGGCACAAGCGCTTACCCGCGTATGCTTGAAGATATAAAAAAGGCTGAACACAGCATCAGGATGCAATCGTTCATCATTATGAATGACCCGGTCGGCAAAGCCATTTTCGATGCGCTTGAAGAACGGGCGGAAAAAGGAGTTGACGTCAAAGTCCAGTACGACAGTTTCGGCAGTTTCAAGGCGTCGTTCTCGTATTTTTTTCACCGCTATGTAAAAAAGAAGCTCCGCAACCTTACGATCCGTCCTTTTTCGCCTTTCAACATTCTTACCCCTTGGCGGATCCAGTTGCGCAACCATCGCAAACTGCTGATTATCGACGGCAAAATCGCTTATATCGGCGGCATTAATATCTCCGAGGAAAATGTAAAAATGAAAAAACTGCCCCGCCGTAAACATATCCACGATCTGCATTGCCGGATCACTGGCCCGGCGGTTGCCGCTTTTCAAATGGCCTTTTTGAAAGACTGGGTTTATTCGACGCGTTCAAAACTCATTGCCGAGGAACTGCCTTACGATTTTCCGCCGCAGCAAGAAGAGGGTTCGTCCCTTGTCAGGGTTGTGGACAGCGGCCCCGGACAGAATTACCAGGGCTCCAAGAACGTTTTCTTCGCCGCCGCCGCCACGGCAAAAAAATCCTTATGGATTCTGACGCCCTATTTTGTTCCCGGCCGCAGTTATATCCAGGCGCTTGCGATGACCGCCGCCCGCGGCGTCGATGTCCGGGTCATTGTCCCCCAAAACAACAATCATCCTTTTGTCGCCCTGGCTACTCAGAGTTTTTACCGTCTGCTGCTTTTTGCGGGCATAAGGGTTTTTGAAAAGCGCGGTGATTTTTCACATGCCAAAGCCATGCTGGTGGATTCGGAATGGGCGTTTATGGGATCGAGCAACTGCGATGTACGCAGTTTCCGTCTCAACTTCGAGCTGGACTTTTGCGTTCGCAACGGCCAGTTTATAGACGACCTGAAAAAGCAGTTTGACAACGAACTGGCCGCCAGCAGGGAAATAACCCTGAAAGCGGTAAACAACAAAAGCGTATTAGCCAAACTGCGGGAAAATTTCTGTTCCCTGTTCGCCCCGATATTATAATGAGACTCAATATTCGCGCTGAAGTCCCACCACTTTACCCTGTATCTTGACGTGGGCGTCAGGGTATACCTGAGTGTTGAATTCGCTGTTGGCCGGCCGCAGCTCAATGCGTCCGCCGCGCAGCGGAAAGTAACTTTTTATCGTAGTTTCGTTCTGCACGAGAGCAACCACAATATCACCAGCGTTCACCGAACTGACTTTTTCCACTATCAGTATATCGTCCTCGTAAATGCCGAGGTCGCGCATGCTTTGCCCCCGTACTTTGAGGGCAAACACGTTAGTGGCGTCTTTGCCGGAAACTATGGACGGGTCGATAAAAATTTCACCTTCCTTGTATTCCAGGCTGCCGGCGGGAGCTCCGGGATTTATTTTACCTAGCAGGGGAACAGGCAGCAATGAGATGTTCCTTATTTTAGTCTTATGGTTTTTCACCGCGATGCTGCGCGCTTTTGATGTCCGGGTTATGCGGGCTTTACGTTGCAGGGCCCGCAGGTGGGCGAAAACAGTAGAGGTTTTTATGTTGAAGAAATCAGCTATTTCATATACCGTCGGAGCCATTCCCTCCTGATCTATGAAATCCTCGATATAATCAAGCATATTTTTTTGTTTTTCAGTTAATGCTTTCATTTTATACCCCTGTTGCCTGATTTGGTTTTGTCAAAATTTTTCTACTTAATTTCTATTTATCTGCTTAAAAACTAATATTTTATGGAGATTTTTTCTTTATCCCCTTTATTTTACTGAATTTTGGTGTTCAAGTGAAAGCCTTTATCC